>ENA-UONV01001045-UONV01001045.1-human-gut-metagenome-genome-assembly--contig:-CS4-NODE-1045-length-26761-cov-9.594286_pt1 | contig 26761 bp, 21 predicted proteins | sample MGYA00242461_ERZ724008 | MGnify/ENA metagenome assembly ERZ724008 | reverse complement strand
CGTTCCGGGCGGCGGGGATCACTTTTAAGCACTGCTGTTTCTACGCCTATTGCTCAAGCTGCCTGGACGCGAGTCCCGCCCTAACTTTACTTCGCTACCGGCGCGTCCGGCCAGTAGATCACATAGCACTCCTGCATCTCCCCCATGAAGAAGAAAATATTCTCCCCCATCTCGATGTGCTCACCAAAGGTCAGATCCGGCACAAACAGCCGTCCGCTGGTGCGCCTGGGCCCCTTGATGGTAAAGCCCTCCGCCGTGGGATGCTGCCGCAGCTCGTTGGCCGCCTCCTCCAGGCCGGGAAAATGCAGCGCCCTTTCCAGCTCCGCCAGCTGAGTGGCGCCGTTGATGTATACCAGGTGATTTTCGTCCTTGAACCAGTTGATGCGCATTGTGTGCTCCTCCTTTTCTGCCTGCGTTTTTTTGCTGTCCTTACTGCCGCCCGGAGTCCTTTGCCTCCCTGTAGAAAGATGCCGCCCGCTGCAGCTCTGCAGACCGGCGGCATAAAAGGGCCGGATTTTTCTGTTGCGAAAAAATTCGGCCCTTGACTTCTCTCGTGGGTATCATGACGTAGCGAAGAAAGCGCCCGCTGCGGTGGTGTCCTCCACTGTGCAATTCTCCTGACTGGCGCCCCGGAGCCTCCGCTCCCCGTTTGCAGCGTACCTTCTCGGAAACCTGATTTCCAATGGCGGACTTTCGTCCCGGCGGCTTTCGCCGCTTCCGTGCATCCTTGCGCCTACAGTGCCGTTCGCGTGGGCTTTAACCCTTTCCTTTTAAACTGTCTCCTGCCCGCATGCGGGCGTTACGGCAGACAGCCGCACAGCATTCCTGGACCTATTTACTTTTTATAGTACCGCATATATTATACCTGCGGCTTTTCCCCTTGTCAATGCGCAAAAAAACTCCTCGCAGATAGTGCAAGGAGTTTGGAGCTTGTGGCCGGACTCGAACCGGCGACCTGCTCATTACGAGTGAGCTGCTCTACCAACTGAGCCACACAAGCATATCCTTTACGGACGGTAGGTATTATACCATCTTTTTTTCGTGCCGTCAACTCTCATTTTCAGCTCAGGTGGAATACAATCTGTATTCGACCCTGCGGTTTTCCCCATATTCCCCCGCGGTCTCCGGGAGTCCTGCCGCTTTTCTATCCGTATTCGTCAAAATCACCAGGGGGAAAACCGCCCTTTTCCGCCGTTTTCTGTTTCCGGGCGGCGCGCTCAACTCCCTTCAAGTGATTAACATAATATTTAGTCTTTTTCGACTTTACAAATTGTTATCCACATTATCCACAGAGTTTTCCACATACAGTTTTCCTTTATTTTCAAGACTTTTTAAGCTGATTTGCCAGGTTTCCCTCTTCGTGGCCTCGCCTTGAAAAAATAATGTCGATTTACATAATACAATCATACTTCCAAATATTTCCTGTTTCCGTTTTTCTCCCATTTTCCCCTCTTGACAAGGCAATAGAGAGAAGCAGGCGCTTCTCTCTATTGTATACGATTATATGGATGTTCACTACCGGGGGCTATGGTGGGGCGATAGCCGGATGAAGATCGTGTAGAGCCCCATGCGTGCTGCAGTGCTGCCTGCCAGGACCGGATACATCTGCCGCCTGAATGGAAAAGGCCTACTATCCATCCTGACAAGGGCCCGCACCGCTTATTCCCCCAAAGGGCGAACAGTTTCCCTTATTTCACGCGAAGGCTTAGGCCCTGTACAGCCTACGCGGCATCGAATGCCTTGCGCAGACGGCAAATTTTTATGAACGTATCCGCATGGTACCTTCTTCACAGAGTTGCAAACACGGTGCAGCCCTTCGTCTTGAGCCAGCGGAGCAGCAGTACACACGCCGCCAGCGTCACCACAGCAAAGGCGGCCATGAATGCCATATAGCCTATACGCCAGCCGATCAGGAAGAAGCCGGCCGCCAGCAGCGCCGCATACACCACGCCGCTCAGCAAGGCCAGGGCCACAGCGCCGCCTTGCTTGATGGGGGTGATCTCACTGGTCCAGTGGAGATTGGGCATTTTCAGGCCTAAGAACAGGCATAGGAGGGCCGACAGCACCGTAAACAGTGCCGCCACCACCAGGGCCAGGGCCGTCTGCGCCGCCCCGGCGGGGCTCACAACGGCCATGCATATGCCGCACAGCGCCGCCGGAACGGCCGTAAGCAGCAGATGCATCCTGAGCTTAGCACGCAGCACCTGCCACGATGTCACCGGCAGGGATTGGGCCAGCCACAGGCTCTTTCCCTCCAGAGACACCGAGGGCGCCGCCATATCATTCATGCCCACCAGAGTACACAATGCCGCACACAGCAGCACCGACAGGGCTCCGGGTCTGTCGGCAAACACGGGCTCCAGCATCGGAAGGAAGCTGCCGCCCTTCCACACCAGCGCCGCCGCGCCAATGACCAGGCCCAGGATGCCCATGCCGCAGTTGAGCATATAGTTGGCGCTGGCGGTGAACCGGCTCAGCTCCCGGCCCAGCAGGGCCCGGTCGATGCTTTGCGGGCGAGCGGCCTTTTCACGGTACTCCACCTTGGCCACGGCCCCGGTGGAGGTGGCCAGCTTCAAAAAGCTCCGGGCGATAAGATACCACACCAGGGCAAACAGACCCAGCACCGCCGCCGACACAATGGCTATGGCCGAGCCATTGCCCATGGCCACCCGGCCCACCAGGTACAGCGGGTAGGCCATACTGCGGATGCTCGCGCCGTAGTAGGCGGCGTTGGCCAGCAGCTCTGTCAGAAGGCTCTGGGCTTTGGCATAGAAGAAGTAGTACGCCCCGATGAACACCAGGGACACCAGCACTGTGATAAAGCTCTTGTTCTTCAGCTTCTGACTGATTTTAGCGACGACCCATCCCAAGGCGCAGGACAGGGTCAGCACGAAAACGGACAGAAGGAGCAGCTGGATCATGCAGCCTACTACCACAGGAACCGTGATGCCTACCACCACCCAGTACACGATGATGGCCGGGAGCAGCACAACGGCGGAATACATCAGACCCATGAGATACACGCTCACCAGCCGGGCTGCCATAATGGTGCGCACGGGAATAGGCAGCGACAGCAGCAGGTCATTATCCTTGGCCATGTAGAGGGTGGAATAGGTATTGAAAACGCTGCCGAATATGCCTAAAAACGCCGCCAGCAGTGTCATGATCGTGAAATACAGCCAAGACATACCCACCTGGGCCATGCTCTCGCACATAGCCAGGGACAGAAGGGTAAACAAGCCGCCCAGTACGCCCACCATCAGCACCACGAAAAGCACGGTGAAGCCGATGGTTGCCTCCTTGGATCGGGCCCGGTTCTTCTTGGCGTCGTAGGTATAGCTGCGGAAAATATCTCCCAGCTGTTTTTTCACCAGGATCTTCAGCATGATTCATCCTCCAGCTCCAGGAATACCGACTCCAGAGAGGCATCCCCCTTCACTTCCTCCATAGTGCCGGAGCGGATGAGCTTGCCTCCTTTGATAATGGCCACCTTGTCACACAGCTTTTCGGCCACCTCCAGCACATGGGTGGAGAAGAAGATGGCACCGCCCGCACTGCACAGCTCCCGCATCATCCCCTTGAGGATGTGGGCCGCCTTGGGGTCCAGGCCCACAAAAGGCTCATCCATGATGATGAGCTTGGGCTCGTGGAGCCAAGCGGAGATAATGGCCAGCTTCTGCTTCATACCGTGGGAGTAGGCGGCAATGGGCTGGGCCAGGTCTGCCGTCAGTTCAAATAGATCGGCGTACTTGCGGATGCGCTCTTGACGGGCCTGGGCACTCACGCCGAAGATGTCGGCGATGAAGTTCAGGTACTTGATGCCCGTCATGTATTCATACAGGTCCGGGTTATCGGGGATGTAGGCAATCATCTTTTTACATTCCAGGGGCTGGGTGCGCACGGACTTGCCGTCCACCAGAATCTCCCCGCCGTCAAACTGCAAAATTCCCGCCACGGATTTAAGGGTGGTGGTCTTGCCGGCGCCGTTGTGGCCGATAAAGCCAAAGATTTCCCCCGCATGAATGTGCAGGCTCAGGTCATCCACCGCCTTTTTCTCCCCATAGGTCTTTGTCAGATGTTCGATTTTCAGCATTCTGATTTCCTCCGTGTTCTTTTCTTAAAACTCCATGACCAGGCCCACCTGCAGCGGGTGCAGCTTCTCACCCAGCTCCCGGTGCAGCAGCTGATAGGCCTGCTCCCCGGTGCAGTGCCCGGTACACACATAGGCGATGCCGGTTTGCTGAATTTCCTTTGCCAGCGCCAGCACCTCTGGCTTGGATTTGTTATATAGATGAAAGCCGCCGATGATGGCATATACCGTCTTGCCCGGGAACATCTCCGCCACCTCTCGGATGATGTCGGCCGCCCCGCCGTGGGAGCAGCTGTTGAAGATCACAAGCCCCTTCTCCGTGTCCAGCACCAGGCTCTGCTCGTGGGAAAAGTCGTCCGGGACCCACCGGCCATTCGTCCGGCGGTACATATTCTCCCGCCGACCTACCCGGGCCAAGCCCGCTGTCTTGTGCGGAGCCAGATATACCCCCGGCAGGATCTCCGTGGGCTCCTTCCCGGCATACACGATCCGATCCCGAAAGTCCTGCAGCACGGTCTTCGGCACACCGATATACCGCCGCAAAAACAGCTTCTTGTAGTAGCAATCCGCCCCGCAGGTGTGCCCCACATAGAACTTTGCCCTGCTGTTGCAGCGGAAGAATGCCTCCATACCATTTGCGTGATCGTAATGCGCGTGGGATAGCACCGCCGCGTCCACTGCCGTCAGATCAAGGCCCAGCTTCTCTGCGTTTTGCACGAACAGATCAGATGCTCCTGTGTCCAGCAGGATGTGTTTTTCACCATACTCAATATAAATGCACAGGCCCCATTCTCCCGAAAGGATTCCGTTTCCCCGGTTGTCCACGACTACTGTAGCTTTCATACGCTCACCTCTTATAATTCATGGATATATAGTATACAATATACATTATAAACGCTGCCCGCCCGGCCTGTCAATAAGGCGCCGCGCCGCTGGCGCCGGCAGCTGAATTGCACTGTTTAACAAAAATAGCAGCTGGATGTTTCACTCTTCTGCGGTATACTGGCTTTAATTTAGATATTGAGTTTCGCCTGAATTATAAAAAAGACGAGTAAGCACTGCTTACTCGTCTTTTTTTAGTCGCTATTTTGCAATGCGCCCCTGCCTGCCGTTATAGGAGGGGGCAGAGATAGGAATCAGAACAGCTCCTTCCTCCGGGCAACGAATACGCCGCCGGTCAAGGCCAGAACGGCCAGGCCCACATACAGCACCACGCCGGTATCACCGGTGGCGGGCGCCTTGTAGCCCAGGTTGGTCATCAGAGAGGTGATCTCCGCATCCGTCAGGCCGATGGCCTTCATATAGTCCTTGGCGCCCTTCTGCAGGTCGGCCTTGGACAGATCCTCCACACCGAAGGCGGTCTGAAGGGTCTTGATGATGTTGCTCTCGGCGATGGCGGTATACTTATCGGTGCCCGGCTCCACGCCGTAGTAGTTATAATAGGTGGTCATATAGTCCTCCACCACCTCATTGAAGGTGGCGCCCATGAGGCACTCCAGCAGGGCGTTGACGAAGCCGGCGCGGTCCTTGCCCTCGGTGCAGTGGACATAGTATACGCCCTTGTTAGCGGCAAAGAAACGCAGACCATCCGCCAGGCCGGCCTGGAACTCGGGAGCGGTGAAGTCCACACCCAGATTCAGGTAAATGACCTTCTGGCCGGCATAATAGGTGTCGGCAAAGCCCTCATATGCCTTGGCATCCGCCTCGCTGTCCGCCAGGTTCATGATGACGGTGACGCCGGCCTTCTTCAGTGCGGCATCGGCATAGCCGTTGCGGCCCAGCTCGGGATTGATGGGGGAGGAGCCGCGGTAGAGCAGATTCTTGCCCATGCCGGTGGTGGCCACATTGCGGAAGTTGGCAAACTCCTCATCCGTCAGGTCGGGATAGTCCGCCCGGTCGTTGGTGCGCTGCAGCTCATGGAGGATATACTCCGCCCGGTAGCCGTCCTTCTCTGCCATGGTGAAGGTGACCTCCACGGGGTAGGTCACGCCCTCCCAGGCGGTCCAGTACCAGTTTTTATCCTCGTCCGTATGCTTTACGGCCAGCTCATAGGTCTCGGCAAAGTTGCCCATGTTGATGGCCATGCTCACATAGCCCGTGGGATTGCCGCCCTCGCCCTTTTCCACGATGATGGCAGGCTTGCCGGAATCCACATAGGAATAGGTGGGGATCACGGGCAGGGTCAGGGTCTTGCCCAGGAACTCCACGGTGACCAGGTCACCCCAGTTAAAGCCCATGTCGCCCATGAACTTTTCGGCCTTGCAGTCGGTATACACATTGCCGTACTTGGTCATCCAGATGTTGGCGTCCAGGCCGCCGATGGTGATCTTGCCGTCGTCCTCATCAGGGGGCAGGATGACGGTCATGCGGCCATCGGGTTCGGCATACTCCTGCCCCACAACGCCGCCCAAGACGGTGGTGATATACTCCATCACGATCCCGTCCAGGGTCAGGCCGGTGTCGAACTGGCCGGAGGCAGCCGCAAAGGCGTAATAGGTGTCGCCGCCGGCTGCAGTGAAGTTGTTGGTGATTACGGCGTAGGTTTGATCGGGATCAAAGGGCTGGCCGTTGATGCTTTCGATAGTGACGCGGTTGATGCTCTTGGGGCCATAGTAGGTGGAGCCGGGATAGGTGTCATCCGCCTTGTCATAGGGCTTGGTGCAGTCCACGGTGAGCTTCATGCCCGCCGTCTGGGGGAAGCCACCCAGAGAGATGGGCGTGCAGAAGGTGGATGCCTCCAGCGCCTCCAGCAGCTCGCTGCCCTTGACGTGTACCACGGCCAGGGTGTTGCTGTAGGGCAGAACAGTGGTCACGTCCGCCTTGGAAATATCCCCTGCGTGGATCCACGCGCGGATGCCGCCGCCGTTGGTGATGGCCACGGCATTGGTCATGTCAACGCCGGGGGCCTTGGTCTTGATGGCCCACATCATGGCATCGGTGATAAGGTTGCCCAGGTTGGTCTCCTGAGTGCGGTTGCCCGGCTCCCTGTCGCCGTTGAGATCTACCTCAGACTTGGCAAACACCGCACTGTATTCCGCGTCAATGGGCTCCATAATGGCCTTGGCGGCTGCGGTCACCTTGGCATCCTCGTACTCATACTGGCCCAGGTCCAGCATCTCCACCTCGGGCCGCTTGGTCTTGTTGTCAATGATCAGGACACCCACATAGGCCAGCTTGGTGCCGGTGGATTGGATGGGCAGCTCATAATGGGGGTTGTCGATATAAATGGGTTTGCCGTTCTTATCCAAGCCGGTTTGGAGCTTCGCTGCGCCGGCCTGCATCACGGAATGGGAGTGGCCGTCAATGACGAAGTCGATATCGGGGACGTTTTTCAGCAGATCATAGGAGGTATTGGGCTCAGAGCTGCTGTCCACACCCAGGTGGGCCAGGCAGATCACCGCATCCGCGCCCCGGGCCTTCAGATCATCCACCTGAGCCTGGGCGGCAGCGTACATATCCTCCGCACCCAGGAAGGTCAGGCCCTGGATCAGGGCGGGGTTGGCCTTGGTCTGCGCCTCGGGGGTCTCTAAGCCGAAGAAGCCGATCTTCATGCCGCCCTTTTCGATGATGGTGTTTGCGCCAAAAATGGACTTGCCATCCTTGCTGACGTTGGCGCACAGCACCTGGAAGTTTGCTTTGGCCATGTTCAGCATTAGCTGCTCGTAGCCGTAGTCAAACTCGTGGTTGCCGATGGTGGCCAGATCGTAGCCGGCGGCATTCATCATGGTTACGGCGTCGGCGCCCTTGTTGACGCTGACATAGATGGTGCCCTGGCTGTAGTCGCCGGCATCCACCAGGATGACGTCTGCGCCCCGAGCCTTAAGCTCGGCCTTCAGCGCGGCCACCTTGGCGTACCTGGCGATTTCGCCGTGCACATCATTGGTGTGCAGGATGACGGTTTTGCCGGCCAGATCCTGCTCCACCGGGTCTGCCCAGGCCGTGGTCACCATCAGAGACAGCGCCATGACTACAGACAGAAGCAGTGCTAAAACTTTCCGCATGGTTCTTTTCCTCCTTTAAAATTTAGAAACGTATATACGTTCCTCTGTACCCCTTATCATACAGGATTTTTCAAAAAAAGGGAATCCTTTTAAAAAAATGCTACGCCAAAAAAACGGGGAAGAAATTGTGTAATATACACAAGAAAAGAGAAAAAATAAACGGGAAAATTCGTCAACTTTTGATCGGCGGGTTCATACTTCCAGGAAAAAATCGCACCGCTCCGCCAGAGAACAGGCTTGGAAATACTGCTCCTCCAGGGGGATCCAGCGGTCTATAAACTGCCGGAGCTTTTCCGGGCCGCTGCGCGCCTCTATGCGGCGCAGATGCTCCCGGGGATCCACCGTGAGGAAGATGCGCAGGTGATAGTAGGGCCACAGGGTCTGGTGGCAGGCATAGGAGCCCTCCACAATAGTCAGCCGGGCCGGCGGGACAGAAACGGCCGGCCCCAGGACCTCACGGGCACAGAGATAGGGGCGGTAAACCACGGCCTCGCCCCGGGCGGCGGGCAGCAGCACCTCCTGCAGGAAGCGCTCGTGATCCACATTTTCCCCGGGGGCCTGCAGCCGCTCCGGCGTGCGCTGATAGGGCTGGAGGAAGAAGTCATCCATGTGGAACACCCGACAGGGCAGCTCCGCCTGTAATCGGGCGGCCAGGGTGGTTTTTCCTGCACCGCAGCGGCCGTCAATGGCTACAAGCACCCGTTCCTGCCGGTCCAGCAGCGACCGGATGGCGTCCAGCACCGGGTCAGGAACGGGGGAGAGGCGGTTAGCTGTGGGGGGCTGAGGAAAGTGGGGTTTCGTCATGGTTAAGTCCTCCGGAAGTGGAATGGTATGGGAATGGGGCCTGCGTATTCAGTATACCCTGGCCCGGCGGTACCGTCAACCGGGGGATACCCCCTGTCATTCCGAGGAGCGAAGCGACGTGGGAATCCGTGGTGTTTATGCTGCCAATCTCCGCGGAATGTGTAACGCATGCGTGTTAGAAACGGATTGCCACACCAGCCTGCGGATTGGCTCGCAATGACAGGACTTTCTGACAACAGGAGAGGCTCCGTAGAGCCTCTCCTCTGTGGGGGTTTCTTTTGCCGGGGATGTTCCGATCAGACGCGGCGCTTCTTGGAACGAATCAATGCAGCGCCGGCCAGAGCCGTGATGCTCATGACAGATACCCAAAGCACCATGGCGCTATTGTCGCCGGTGGCGGGCTTGTCGGGTGTGTCGGGCGTAGGCTTATCGGGATCGCCGGGGTTCACGGGTGTGAGGACCGTCTGGCAGACATCACACTTGCCGTCATTGTCGGTGTCCACATGGCCGGTGGCGGGGATAGCCCGGGTCTCGGTCTCGCCGCAGGCGCAGGAGCGGGTCTCCACGCCGTCTGCGGTGCAGGTGGCGGGAGTGGTTTCCTCCCAGTCGCCGAAGGCGTGGGTGTGGTCGGTGCAGACGATGTCCGCCCGGTTCCGGGTGCGGATGCGGGGCGCCATGGGGGTGCCGTCCTCCAGGACGAAGGTGTTGTCATAGGAGGCAAGGCCGGTGGCCGCAATTTCGCAGCCCACCTTCAGGTTCTGCACCTCGCTGTCGGGGCAGATATAGCCGTCGATAAACACCCGGGCTACCTGGCCCTGGGGATCCCGGACCAAGATGGTCTGAACCTTGCCGTTGGCCATCTCGATGCCGGTGACATAGCCATTGAGGGTGACCAGCTGCCCCAGAACGGAGCCGTCGTTAATCTGGGTGGAGGTGACGGCCTTAGGCGTCACGGGCGTACCCTCGTCCAGCTTGGTGATGCTGGTGACGGCCAGCTGGCGCTCGCCCTGGTAGGAGCTGGTGGTGCCGCTGACGCGGACCCGGTCGCCGATCTTGAAGTCGCCTGCCACGGGGAAGCAGTTGATGCCGCCGGTTTCATCCTGGACATAGATGCAATCGAAGAAGGCGGTATCCTTATCGTGGCCGGAGGCGTTGGAGGTGACGATGCCCTCGATGGTGTACTTGAAGCCTTCCTCAGGCTGCTGATGGACATCGGCGATGGTGCTGAGCTGCACGGGGTTGAGATAGCTGACCAGATTCTCGCAGATACGATAGTTGGAATAGTTTTTCTCAGCGCCGTTATCCAGCTGGGCCTGGACCTCGAAGTTGGACATAAAGGCTGCGCCGGAGACCACGATGAGCCCCTTGCCCTCCAGCTGCTCAGTGGCCATGACCAGCAGGCGGCTGTCGTTCTCGGCATAGGCATACTTAGGAGTGCCTGCGCCGCCCTTGCCGTCCTTATCCACATCCACGGAATAGGTGGTGGCGTGGCCGTAGACCACGGGGGAGACGGTGGAGGGCAGAGCGGAGGCGGGATTGCCATTTGCATCCACGGCATAGATGGAGGCGCCGCCGTAGTGGCTGAAGCGCTCGGTGTACAGCTTGTCGTAGGGATGGTCAGCGTCCACGATGACACCGCTTGTGAGGAAGTTATCCATGTTATAGGTGCTGAAGTAGAGCCTCCACTTATCCACACCGTCGGCGGCGCTGCGAACATCATCATAGGTAGCATCGTCGCTGATGCGGAGGCTGGAGCCCAGGGCCTTCAGCACATCGTTCTGGGTCTCAGCCATGTGCTTGATGGCAGAATTCGTCTGAATGACATCGTAGTTCTCGTAGTTGTCGCTCCAGCCGGCCAGGATGACCGTTCCACCGGCGGCGTTGAAGGCCGTCAGGGCTGCGAGTTCCTCCTGGCTGTAGGTCTTGGGATTGGTCTGGGCCTCAGCCAGGCGGCGGCTGGGGGCGGTGAGGATGAGGGCCTTATACTTGGGGTTGGAGCAGGCAGCGATGAGCTCCTCACTGGTGTTCAGCTGGACGGTACGGACACTGTAGCCTGCGGCGAGATTGCCGAAGTTGCCCATGCTGTCCTTATAGTTGCCGGACACATACTCATTATAATGAGAGGCGTCGATGCCGATGTAGACCAGGGAGTCGGCGTCCAGGACATCCAGGCCGACGGTCTTGGTGAAGGTGTACTCGTTGACGCCCTGCTCCACCACGGCGGTAACCTGCACAGTGAACACCCGGGCGGCGGTGGGGGTATACTTAAAGGGCACATCCAGGGTGCTGCTCTTGGCGAGGGTATAGCCGGTCTTGTCGGTGCCGATGACGGTGCCGCCGATGGAGTAGGTCAGGGACTTGATGGTGGCATCGCTATCCTCGCTATTGAAGAAGGTGGTGGTGAGAGTCAGCTCCTCGTCGGTGACGGGAGTGGCGGTACCGCAGACCATGTTGGAGATGCCCAGCTTCAGGCTCTCGCCCACCCACACGGGGGAGGTGACGGCCAGGTCGCCGTCCTTCTGGGTGACGCGGATGAAGTAGTAGCTGTAGCTGGGATCCAGGGTAACAGAGAGCTTGCCGCTCTTCAGCTGGGCGGCGTTATCCCAGGTATAGGCTACCTTACCGGAGTTGGCCACCACCTCCACCTTGGCGATGGAGTCGGAGGCGTCGGGATCGTTGACGGTGACCTCGATATTCAGCTTATCGGGGACCTCGGTGATTCTGGAGCCCATCATAAGACCGTTGACGGTGTAGGTCAGCTCCAGATTCTTATCCTCGGTGGCGTACATGCGAAGAGCGCGGATGGCCGCGTAGATGCCCTCCTCGGTAAAGCTATCGGTGAGGATGACGTCGCGGGCATCGTTGGCATTGCCCCACTTGCCCTTGTGGTTATCCTGGTTGTTGGTGGGGGCCAGGTGCCAGCCCTTGTCCAGCGCCATGATGTACTGCTCATAGCTGGGATAGTAGCCGCCGGCGCCGATCTGACCCTCGCCGTTACCCACCTCCACCATGTACATACGGCTGTCGATGACGGGATCCCAATAGTTGAAATCCTTGAAGTTGCCGAAGGTGGTGCCGGGGTGGTTGAACTGGCTGATGGAATTCTTGCCCTCCTCCTGGCGCAGCAGGGCGTAATAGGCCTTCATGCCCGCGTCGTCGGTCTTGTTGTTCAGGGTGCTGTTGTTGCGGGAGACGATGCCGGGGGTATTGAAGGTGTTGATATGGCCGGGGCCGCCGGACCAGGTCATCTCGAAGCCGCCGATGGCCACCATGTCGCCGGCGTTGTCCTCGTTGAACTGGGCGATGGTGTCCTTGTAGGTCTTCCAGCTGTGGCTGGCATCGGAATCCTTGACCAGGGAGGTGTCATAGAGGGCGGCCTCCACATTGGGGGCATTCTTGGAATCGAAATAGTTGGAGTGGTCGGTGAAGGCCACGAACTGGACGTTGGCGCTGTCGGGCAGGCTTCTGATATAGCTCAGGGCGCTGTCCAGCGTGCCGGAGCCGTCGGAATACTGGGTATGGCTATGGAGCTGCCCGAAGTAGGGCTGATAGGTGGTCTTGCCCACGGTGAAGAACCAGCTGAACTCGGCAGACTTGCCGTCGGCGCGGGTGGCGGTGACCTTAACGTCGACGCGGCCATCGGTCATGTCAGCGGCGGGGGTGTAGGTGACACGGCCGCTTTCATAGGTGGGTGTCACGGCCTTGCCGCCCACGGACATGGTGATGGTGGGGTTCTGGCCGGCATTGGCCAGAGCCACGGAAATGGCGGGACGCTTATTCTCGCCGGTCTGGCTGCCCCGGGCGGGGGTGGGATCGGAGAAGACGGGCTCGTCCTTGACGGTGATCTCAGCGGCGGCGGAGATGGGAATGTGCTTATTGTCCGTGCCACTGATGTTCACGGTGAGCTGATCACCCGTGACGGAGGCGGCGGGGATGGTGACGGTGTAGGTGCCGTCCTCGCCCTTGGTGACGGTGAGTGCGGTGCCATTGAGCTTGGCGGTCATGTCACCCCGCACGCCGAAGGGGGCGTCCACGGTGAAGGTGAAGGAATAGTCCGTGCCCACATAGGCATAGGGCAGGTCGCCCAGGACCACGGCGGGGTTATTCACGACGCCGTCCGAGATCGTGCCCGGGCCCACGGGGTAGAAGGAGAAGGAGTAGATGGTGTAGTCGGTGACATTATACATGGAATAGACCTTGAAGCTGTCACTGTAATACTCCAGCCACTGGCTGTGTTTGCCGTTGAATTTGGCGGTGCGGTGCTCCATCTCGTAGCCGCCCACGCCGCCGGAACAGGTGCGGACCAACCAATCGGCATCGTCGCTGGCGGTCTGGGTATAGAAAGCGTTGTTGCCGGTGCCGTTTGCGCAGAGGTAGCCGTAGGTCTTGTTGTAGAAGCGGTGGTAGTCGCCGTTTTTCTGCACCTCGAACACCACGGCGCCGTTGGCGCAGGTAGCCTTGCCATCCTGAATGGTGGCGGCGGCCTTATTGATGGCGGGGCTGGTTGCATTATCGTTCTGCGCAGCCAGGACAGCCTGGGCATTCTGATTGTAGATGACCACCTGGTCACCCACGGTGGGGAGACCGCCGGAGGGCTGGTCGGAGCCGCTCACAGGGATGAACTGCAGGGTATAGAGGTTATCACTGGCTTCTTTATAGGTATAAGTGGTGAACTCCTCGAAGCCCTTGGAGCTGTTGACAAACCACTCCACATAATAGGTGGGGCGGTTGGCGTTAATGAGGTAGAAGCAGCCGTCGGTCTTGGCTTTTTCCACCTTCCAGGTGTCATTGACCTCGTCCAGGGGCAGACTATTGCGGTCTGCGTTCATGGACAGCTTCTTGCCATCGGAAGTGGTGATGGTGTAGACGCCGTTTTCGGAGGTGACCGTCCAAATGAGGTCCTCGGCGGGGTCTGTCACCTTGCCGTTGGTGACGGTGACATCCTTACCGGCCCGGTAATAGGTGCCGGTGGCATTGGCGGACATGGCCTTGCCGCTGCCGGGGTTATAGATGACATACTTGCCATCAGCCACCAGAGGCTGATCCACAGGGATGAACTGCAGGGTATAGAGGTTATCACTGGCTTCTTTATAGGTATAAGTGGTGAACTCCTCGAAGCCCTTGGAGCTGTTGACAAACCACTCCACATAATAGGTGGGGCGGTTGGCGTTAATGAGGTAGAAGCAGCCGTCGGTCTTGGCTTTTTCCACCTTCCAGGTGTCATTGACCTCGTCCAGGGGCAGACTATTGCGGTCTGCGTTCATGGACAGCTTCTTGCCATCGGAAGTGGTGATGGTGTAGACGCCGTTTTCGGAGGTGACCGTCCAAATGAGGTCCTCGGCGGGGTCTGTCACCTTGCCGTTGGTGACGGTGACATCCTTACCGGCCCGGTAATAGGTGCCGGTGGCGTCGGCGGACATGGCCTTGCCGCTGCCGGGGTTATAGATGACATACTTGCCGTCCTTGATGAGGGCGGTGGGTCCCGGCTCGGGGTCGGGGGTCTCGCTGCCGGAGTCGATCACCAGATAGAGCTGCTGGGCGAACAGGGCCTCGTCAGTGGTGCTGATGGAGGCCTTGGAGCTGAAGTTGACCTTGTCGGCATACCACTGGAGGGCGTTGCCGCGGACGACATTCTTGATGTAGAAGCAGCCCTCGGTGGCGGCGGAGGTGATGGTCCACTCGGTGTTCACATCATCCAGGGGAATGCTGGCAAAGCTGGCCCCCATGGAGAGCTTCTTGCCATCGGCGGTGGTAAAGGTGTACTTGCCGTCCTTGATGCCCAGGGTCCACAGCTCAGTATCGCCGTAGCCGGTGAGCTTATTGGCGCTATTCAGCGTCACATCCACACCGGCGCGGTAATAAGTGGCTACCGCTGTGGCGGACATGGCCTTTTTGACAGAGGGGTTGAATACGACGACCTTGTCGCCATCTTGCAGGGTGGTCAGGTCTGTGACGATGCCGCTCTGGCGGGCGGATGCGGCATCCAGCTTATAGAGAGTGAAATTGCTGGGATAGCCGTTGGGATTACCGGAAACAGTGCTGTTTTTATATGCCTTGTACTGATTGCTGGAGCCGGCATTTCCTGCCAACTTTACGGTGTCGGAGCCTTGCCCCGAGAAGGTAAAGGCGCCATTAGCAAAAGCAACAGACCACTTGTAGCTGCCGCTCTTAATGCCATTGTTGTTGCCGCCCGAAGGGGCGATGGATACGCTGTTGGCATCGGTGAGGACAACGCCATCTGCACTCACGGTGATGGTCCATATGCCCTCGGATGCTGTGGCTGTGGCACCGTTGACCGTGACGGCCGCTGTGGTGACCCACTTGCCGCTGAGTTCCTTGGGCGAGAAGCCCTTTTCGTCCACCAACACATATTGGCCGGTGACCAACTCTTCGGCGGACGTGACCTTTTTGAAGGTCTGTGGCGCCGGGTCTGCCGCGAACACCGCTGTGGGCAGCAGCGACAGCAGCATGACCAGCGCCAGCAGGACGGACAGGAGCCGCCTGCTATGTCCTCTCTTCTTCAAAATCTGATCCCTCCTGTTCATTTTACACGGTAGCTTGTTACACGGTAGCTTGCCCCCTGGGGCCCGGGTAGGCGGGTCCGTTCTTTCATCATAAAGCCACTATGAAAAATCCGAAACCGCGCCTCTGTTAAACCTGGGTGAAATCTGCAGAGACAGAAAAAGCCGCCTGCCCCAACTGCGTGGGGAGACGACCCTGCACAACCACTGTAAGAAATGCTACTTGGAATTCCGTCGACCAGGACAGCAGGCTGTGAAGGATGCCGGGAAACGAGAGCAAACTTTTTGTGTTGATGGAGATATTTTACCACATCCCGATACAGATTACCACCGATTTTTTAATTTTAGTGAAAAACGGCGGAAAAATTTTGCTTATCTTGTGAAAAATGCCTAAACCGCTTCGCCGGAACCTGCCTCTTGACATCGGGTGGAGAAATTGCTATGCTGAAAAAAATGAGGACACGGAGGTTGCTCCTATGAAAAAATCCAAGGGGAAAAGCACAAGGCCGGACGCAAGAGCCTGGTGGGACAAAAATCGGCTCAGCTGCATCATCCTGGCGGCGGCGGTGGTGGTGTTTATTATCGTGCGGGCCCTGGCGGCGACCCATGAGCAGCCGCAGTCCCGGGGCGAGGATTACGCCGAGTATGAGACTGCCGTCATCACCGATATCCTGTCGGACAGCACCGAGCAGGATCCCGTGTCCGACAATGGCTATCGGGGCGAACAGCTGCTGTTGGCTGAGATCCGTACGGGCCAGTACAAGGGCGAGACCATGCAGGTCAGCAACTATGTGGGTCCCCTGTACGGCCAGGCCCTGAAGGAGGGGCAGCGGGCGGTGGTGCTGATCTCCACTTATTCTGACGGCAACCACACCGCCACGGTATATGAGTATGACCGGGCCGTGGGCCTGGCGGTGATTGTGGGCCTGTTTTTGCTGGCCACGGTGGCCGTGGGCGGCAAGGTGGGCGCAAAATCCCTGGTGGCCCTGGCCATTACGCTGGTGTGCCTGTTCTTTATTATGATTCCGCTGCTGATGAAGGGCGCGCCTACGCTGCTGACGGTATTTTTGGTGTGCGCATATATCACCGTCGTGACCATGGTGATCCTGGGCGGCGTGACCAGCAAGACCATCTGCGCGGCGCTGGGCACCATCGCCGGTACGGCTCTGGCCCTGCTGTTCGGCCTGCTGGCACAGGGGCTTCTGCACGTTGATGGGCTGCGGCTGGCGGAGGTGGAGCCGCTGCTGCAGCTGCGGCAGACGGGCACCCCTCTGGGCCTGCGGGGTCTGCTGGTGGCGGGGGTGGTCATCAGCGCCCTGGGTGCGGTGATGGATGTGGCCATGAGCATTTCCTCGGCATTGACGGAGGTGCATACCGTGGCTCCGGATCGCAGCGGCAAGGATCTTTTCCGCTCGGGCATGAACATCGGCCGGGACATGGTGGGCACCATGACCAACACGCTGATCCTGGCATTTTTGGGCAGCGGATTGGCGTTTATCATCTACCTGTGCTCCCTGGGGCTGGATCCCCGGCAGCTCGTCAGCTCGCCCTATATGGCGACGGAGGTCATCAGCGGCATTGCCAGCAGCATTGGTGTAATTTTGGCCGTGCCGCTGACAGCGCTCATCACATCGTTGCTTTTGGGCAGCAAGAAAACCGCCCCGCTGGCAAAATAAAACCTTCGAGATAGCTGCAAAGCCCTCGGCCAACCGGCCGAGGGCTTTATAGCTTGCCAAAAAAGCCTCGCAGAGTTCGCGTCCGCAGACGCGAAAAGTTTCAATCATTTTTCACCGCGACATGCGCGTGGGGAAAAATACTGCTCAGGCTGCCAGTGTGGAATTTTGCCGCTTGCGGCAAAATTATGCGCGCAGCAGACTGCGATCCTTTTGTCGGAAAATTCCAAAGGAATTTTCGACAGTGTTAAAAGCCCTCGGCCAACCGGCCGAGGGCTGCTTTTATTGGTTATTGTTCGCCCTTGCGGCTTTTGAACACGGTTTCCGGGGCGTGAATCACCACCCGGGTGTCTTTTTGCACGGAGCTGGTGAGGAAGGCGTTGCCGCCCACCACGCTGCCCCGGCCGATGGTGGTATTGCCGCCCAGAATGGTCGCACCGGAGTAGATGGTCACATCGTCCTCTACGGTAGGGTGGCGCTTGCCGGGCTGAGAATGGTGCCCATCCCGGGTGGACAGGGCGCCCAGGGTCACGCCCTGGTAGAGCTTTACCCTATCGCCGATGATCGTGGTCTCACCCACCACGATGCCCGTGCCGTGGTCGATGAAGAAGTGATCGCCAATCTGCGCGCCGGGATGGATGTCGATGCCCGTGTGGCTGTGGGCGTACTCGGCCATCATCCGGGGCAGGATGGGGATCTTCATTTCGTAGAGCTCGTGGGCTACCCGATATACCAGAATGGCAAACAGGCCGGGATAGGAAAACAGAATTTCTTCTCGGGAGCCGGCGGCGGGATCACCGTCAAAGGTGGCTTCCAGGTCCAGCTGTACCATGCGGGCAATTTTGGGCAGACGAGTTACCATTTCGGCGGCCAGCTCCGCGGCCCGGTCCTCCTGCTCCTCCGGCAGGGTCAAGGCGATCTGCCGGAAAAGCTGCTTTTCGATGCGCTCCAAGAGCAGCGCGGCATAGTCCTCCGGGGCCAGGCTCATGAGAGCCGCTTCCCCGTAATAGGCGGGAAAGATCAGCCGCCGGATGTCCTTTATGAGCAGGATCACAGCCTGCCGGTCCGGGAGGCGCAGCTTCTTGCCGTACAGCGGTACGGAGCCGGTGGTATAGGTTTGCGCCATGGCTTTGGCTGCGGCGCAGATATGGTTTTCACTCATCATAAATCACTCCTGAAACAGTGGTGTGGAAAGGTAACGGTCACCGGTGTCGGGCAGCAGGGCCACGATGGTCTTGCCGGCATTCTCGGGACGGCGGGCCAGCTGGCCTGCGGCGTGCAAGGCGGCGCCGGAGCTGATGCCCACCAGCACTCCCTCGGTACCGGCCAGCAGCCGGGCGGCGGCATAGGCATCCTTCTCCCACACGGGGATCACCTCGTCCACCACGCTGCGGTCAAGGTTCTCCGGCACAAAGTTGGCACCGATGCCTTGGAGCCCGTGGCTCCCGGCCTTGCCGCCGGAGAGCAGGGGAGAGGCGGCGGGCTCCACGGCCACAATCCGCACGTGGGGGTTCTTCTCCTTCAGGTAGCGGCCCACGCCTGTAACGGTGCCACCGGTACCTACGCCGGCCACGAAGATGTCCACCTGGCCGTCGGTATCGTGCCAGATCTCGGGGCCGGTGGTGCGGTAGTGGGCCCGGGGATTGGCGGGGTTATCAAATTGACCGGCCAGGAAGCTGCCCGGGATCGCGGCGGCAATCTCCTTGGCCTTTTCCACGGCGCCCGCCATACCGCCCTTGGCAGGGGTCAGCACCAGCTGCGCACCGTAGGCGGCCAGCAGCTGCCGGCGCTCCAGGCTCATGGACTCGGGCATGGTGAGGATGACTTGGTAGCCACGGGCCAGGCCCATGGCCGCGAGACCTATGCCGGTGTTGCCGGAGGTGGGCTCCACGATGGTGCCGCCGGGCAGGAGCTTGCCCTCTTTTTCGGCGTCTTCAATCATTTCCAGGGCTACACGATCCTTTACGGAGCCGGCGGGGTTGAAGGATTCCAGCTTGACCAGCACGGTGGCGGGCAGGCGGAGCTGCTCCATGTAGCGCACAGGCTGCAGCAGGGGGGTGTGGCCGACCAGTTGGGATGCAGAGCGATAGATGTTCACAATGATCTTCCTTTCTGTGTGGGGCGGGAGATGCCGATGCATTCAATACAAAAGGCAGAGGATGCATCATGCACCCTCTGCCGATCGATAAACAAATAATAAATCCGAAAAAATCAGTTTTTCGGCGAAGCAGCAGAACATACATGACCAAAATGCCCACAACAACAACAGACCATACAGATGGCCTTGCTGCAGCTGTTCATAGCAAAATGGGTCATGTCCGTCCCTCTGCTTTCTTATGATGGTTTAGTATACGAAATCCAACGGGGAAATGCAACTGGCAAACTGCACAAAATATACCATAGGCTTTTTATAGGGTATCCGCATACTTCGCGAGGATGGCATCATAGATGCCGTTGGCGCGGATGTTGGCCAGGCCCTGGTTGAACAGCTCCAGAAACGGCCGGTCCTTTTCGTCGCAAATAGCCACACAGTAATCGGAGGCTGCCCCCTCGTTGCCGGGGACCAGCTCCAGGGCTACGCCGCCGGCGATGCTGTCCCGCAGGGCGGGGGTGTCCTCAAAGCAGGCGGCTGCCCGACCCTCCAGCACCGCCGCGTACATGGAGTGGGAATCGCTGAAGGTGGCGATGGAGAAGCCATATTTATCCTTCACGCTTTCGGCGTAGGCGGCACCCAGAGTGCCGGAGACCACTGCCACGGCCTTGCCGGCCAGGTCCTCCAGGGTATTGGTGTCGCTGCTGGGCTCCATGGCCATGCTCTGGGTCACGCCGTCATAAAAGCTATGGGAAAAGAACCAGCCACCGTCGATCCGCTCCTGAGAGCTGGCGATACTGCCCATGAGAACCTGAGCCTGGTGGGAGGTGAACACACTCATGGCGGTGTCCCAATCCGAAGGGCGCAGCTCATACCGGAAGTTCTGATCCCGGGCGATGGCGTCCAGGAGCTCCACATCCAGGCCCACAGCCTTGCCGTTCGCATCGGCGCACACAAAGGGGCTGAAATCCCCGTCTACGGCGATGATCCAGGTGGTGCGCTGCTTTCTATCGCCGCAGCCGGCCAGCAGGGCCGCCGTCATCAGCACACACAGAAAAAATGAGATGATCCTTTTCATAGAGTATTCCTCCAAAAGCGCGGCTGCGTTTTTCATATTCCGGACGGTTTCCGCTTCTCCAGGCTATCCCATACCCGGCGGGAGAGCAGCAGCCCCAGCTCCGCCACGGCGATGCCCGCAAAAATATCTACGAATACATGCTGCTTTACCAGCACAGTGGAGGCGCACACCAGCAGCGAGAATACAAAGTTCACCCATTTATACCACCGGGGCACTTTTTTACACTTCACTAAAAACCGCCAGCACAGCCAGGAATCCAGGCAGTGGATGGATGGGAACAGAGTCACAGGCGTGTCCGCCATGTAGATGATGCGAGTGAGCCAGCCGATAAAGCCGCTGCCATCCGCCTCAGGCCGGGCGATGGTGGTGGGCAGCAGCAGGAAGATCACAAAGCACAGGGCCTTGGCGATCATGTCGGCGGTAATGCAGCGGCGGCAGTGGCCCCGATTTTCTCGGGCGGCCAGGATATAGTTTATTCCCCAGGAGAAATACGCCCCCCAATAGATCAGCATGAAAAAGGGAACAAAGGGAATTTTATCATCCAGTGAAATGGACAGATCGTAATGGAAGCGGCCATCCGTCAGCAGCTTGGCCAAAAAATACAGGCCCAGCTGCCACACCAGGGCACTCAACAGCCAAGGAACAGCGTACCGGGGGACCAGCTTCCCCGGCTGCATTTTTTCTTTCATAGTATGACCTCCCAATAGGTATTTCTATACTATACACGACTTCAACACGTTTTGCAACCGGGAAGTGGAAGGATCTGCCGCCGGGGGAGGGAGCTCAATTCCGGTCAGTCGGGGACAGCGTCACGGTAAAGGTGGAGCCCTTGCCGGGCTGAGAGAACACCTCAATCTCTCCGCCGCACAGCTCTACCGCCCTCCGCACGATGGATAGGCCAAGGCCGTTGCCGCGGCTGTCCGGATATGGCTCCGCCCGGTAAAACTTATCGAAAATGTGCCGCTGGGTCTCCTCATCCATGCCGATGCCGGTGTCGGAGACAGACACGGTGATCTCCGCAGCTTCCTTGCGCAGAACTACGGTGATTTGTCCGCCGGCAGGGGTGAAGCGGATGGCGTTGGAGATGAGGTTGGACCAGATGTGCTCTACCAGCTCCTCATTTCCGTAGTAATCCGTGGGATCCAGATCCCCCTCCACGGTCAGCCCCTTCTGCAGCCAGCTCCGCTCCTGCTGGTGGATGCACCGGCGCAGCTGCTCGTCCAGGCTATATAGAGTCTTGCCGGACACGATCTCCGTATTTTCAAACTGGGTCAGCTCCAAAATATGCGTGCTCATAGCCGCCAATCGTTCTGATTCCCGGGCGATGGTCCCGGCATAGATGGCCCGCTGCTGCCCGGAGATGTCCGGGTTCTGCAGGAGCTTGGCAAATCCCCGGATGGAGATAAGGGGCGTCTTAAACTCATGGGAAAAGGTGTTCACGAAGTCTGATTGCAGCATCTCCACGCTGCCCAGCTCCTCAGCCATTTTGTTGAAGCTGCGGATATACTCCGCCACCTCGCCCCGGGCCCCCCGCAGCTCTACCCGCACGGAGTAGTCCCCGGCGGCCACCGCCTGGGTGGCCTGCATCAGCCGGGACAGCGGCGCTAAATATCCCCGAAAAATGAAGATGGCCAGCGCCACGCCCAAAATGGCGCTCACCGTCAAAAAGAGAATGGGCCACACCAGGGTGTAGTTGCTCTCGTCCAGCCGCACCAGGCGCTGGACCAGGGCGAAGATACCCAGCACCAGGGTCCCGTATACAATCACCATCCCCAGCACCAGCAAAAACATGGTCCATAGGAGCCGGGCCGGAGGATTCTCTTTTTTGACCTTATTTTTTTTCATCCTCGTCCTCCCTGGGCATCCCCATGTACCCAAAGCCCCGGATGGTCCGCAGCTCAAAGTCCGGATTGCCCCGGAATTTGTCCCGAAGCCGGGAAATGTAGACCTCCACGGTGTGCTCATCTACCTCGCTGTCCAGGTCCCAGATATCATCAATAAGCTGGCGCTTGGTGAAAAGAGTCCGGGGATAGCTCAGCAGCTTCAGAAGCAGCATAAACTCCTTGGCGGTGAGCTGCTGAGTGCCCTGGGGAGTGATGACCTGCAGGGCGCTCCGGTCCAAAACCGTGCTGCCCACCGTCAGCCGCCGCTCCGCTGTGCTGCGATAGCGCCGCAGCAGCGCCTCCACACGCCAGAGCATCTCCTCCTCGTCCACAGGCTTGACCATATAGTCATCCGTTCCTGCCCGGAAGCCCCGGCGCTTATCCTCCTGGGTCACCCGGGCCGTCACCATGAGCACCGGCAGGTCACAGTTGCCCTCCCGCAGGGTCTGGGTGAAGGCGATGCCATCCATCCGGGGCATGGTAATGTCCACGATGGCCAGGTCGCACTGGAAATGATCCATAACCTCCAGGGCCTCCACACCGTCTCGGGCGGGACAGGGCTCATAGCCTGCCTGGCGCAGCACCTCGCACATGAGCAGACGGGTGCTCTCGTCATCCTCGACTACCAAAATTCGAAACATGCGAGCCCTCCTTAGTTTTTTTATGATTTTATCACATCCCGCCTGAAAAATCGAGCTTTTTTGAGCCTGTGTTGAGGTTGGCCGGGTATACTAAAATGGAAAAGAAGAAAATAGGAGGAATCGCTTCATGCCCAGACCTGTTTGCATCACCTATGACAGCACCTGCGACCTGACCCCGGCACTGCTGGAACGCTTTCAGATCCGCACTGTGCCCTTGACCATCCAGACCGGAGAGCGTATTTTTCCCGATGATGGCCACTATACCTCCGAGGATCTCTACGCCGACTTCCATAGGGACGGCACCCTGCCCAAGACGGCGGCAGTGAGTCCGGAGCAGTTCAAGGAGTTTTTTGGCGCCATCCTGGCGGAGGGCTTTGACATCGTCCACATCGACATCAGTGCAGACCTGTCCGGCACGTGCCAGAACGCCCTTATAGCCGCGGCGGAGCTGGAGACGGGACGCATCCATGTGGTGGATAGCCGCCAGCTCTCCACCGGCGGCGGTTTGCTGGCCCTGCAGGGAGCCAAGCTGCGGGATGAAGGCATGGCGGCCGGGGATATTGCCGATGAGCTGCGCCGCCTGGCACCTCACAGCGACACCAGCTTTGTGCTGGACACCCTGGAATACATGTGGAAGGGCGGCCGCTGCAGCGGAGTGGCGGCCCTGGGCGCCAACGTGCTGAAGCTGAAGCCCTGCCTGGAGATGCGGGAGGGCAAGCTGGTGGTTTGCAAGAAGTATCGGGGTACCATGGAACGGGTCTACCGGCAGTACATCACCGAGCGGCTGGCGGGTAAGACCGTGGTGGAGGATTGGGCCTTCATTACCCACTCCGGCGGCATCGCAGAGGATACCCTGGCCCAGCTGACGGAACTGGTGAAGTCCCTGGCCCCCTTCCGGGAGGTATTCTTGACCCAAGCAGGCTGCACCGTGTCCTCCCACTGCGGGCCGGGCACACTGGGTGTGCTGTTTTTGCGGCAGGAATAAAAGAACTGATAGATAATATGCGTAAGCCCCACCGGGAACACCGGTGGGGCTTACATGCGAAAACAGACATTCACCATGGCGGCTGCCCGCACGGAACATATTGGTAGATTATTCCGTGATTTGGAGGTATAATCAGAATCAGAAAAGCGGAGCTTTCCGACGCGCTATAACACGAAGCTGCAGAGAGTATATTTTTTTTAAGCCCATGCAATAAACTGCCCGCTTCGCGCATTACCCGGATGACAGGAGATGCAAGCCCATGCTCAGTATGCTGATGACAACTGAATATGCCCCGGCGGAGGAGCGGCACCAGCTGCAGCAGCTGCTTCTCAGCATTGCCGGAGGGGAGAGCGAGGCGCTGGCGGAACTATATCAGCGGACAAAAACGGCTGTGTACGGCCTGGCGCTGTCGTATCTCAAAAACGCGCACGATGCCCAGGATCTGACCCAGGATGTCTATGTGCAGGTGTGGGACTGCGCGGAGCAGTACCGGCCCGCCGGGTCACCCATGGGCTGGCTGCTGACCGTGTGCCGCAACCTGTGCCTGATGCGTCTGCGGCGGGAAAAGAAAAATGCCGCGCTCAGTGAGGAGGAATGGGACGCCATTCCCGCACAGGAGTGCGGGGTGGATGCCGATGAGCGCATCCTGCTGCAGCAGGCGTTGGCTGCTCTCAGTGATGAGGAGCGGCGCATTGTGCTGCTCCATTCGGTCACAGGCATGAAGCATCGAGAGATTGCGGCTTTGCTGGAGCTGACGCTTCCTACCGTCCTGTCAAAATATCACAGAGCATTGAAAAAGATGCGAAGTACTCTGGAAGGAGATGACGCCCGATGACTAACGAAAAGATGGAGCAGAGGCTGGCCTCGGCCCTTGAAAAAACTGCGCCGGACGATGTGAGCGGCGTTCTCTCCCGCTGTGAAGTGCGGAAAGGAACGGTGATCAATATGACAACAAGAAAACCGGCAAGGAAAAAATGGCCGGCACTCGTCGCTGCCTGCCTTGCGGTGGTGCTGCTGCTGGGCGGTGGAGGCGTGTTCTACCAGCGAGCGAATGCGGTGGCGTCCGTGGTGTCGCTGGATGTAAACCCCAGCATCGAGCTGAAGGTCAGCAGGAGCGAAAAGGTACTGGTCTGCGCGCCGCTCAATGACGATGCAAAGACGATCCTTGCGGATATGGGAGACGGGGCCGATCTCAAGGGCGCCAAGCTGGATGTGGCGGTGAACGCCATTGTAGGCAGCCTTGTGCGCAACGGCTATCTCAGCAGCATTTCCTCCGCCATCATGATCTCGGTGGAGGACAAGGATACCGCCCGTGCGGAAAAGCTTCAGCGTGAGCTGACTGACGCCGTGGACGGCGTTTTGCAGACCAGTGAAGCGAAGGCCTCCGTCCTGACGCAGACCCTGGCGCAGGATGCGGCGAGAGACCAGCAGGCACAGGAAAACAACATTTCCACAGGGAAGGCGGCACTGGTGAATCGCGTCCTTGCCATCAACCCGGGGCTGCAGTTTGATGCACTGGCAAAGCTCTCCGTGGAGGAGCTGAAGGACCTGGCGGAGGCAGGTGCGCCCGCTATGCCCATCGGCAAAGACAAGGCGATGGACATTGCTGTGGCGGAGTTCGGCAAGGCGTCTGCAGCGGAGATATTGCACAGTGAGGTCGACCCGGAGCTGGACGAATCCCCGGCACATTATGAGGTGGAGATCACAGGCCGGAACGGCGAGGAGATAGAGTATAAGATCGACGCCTACTCCGGCGCCGTTATAGAGACCAAGCGGGAGGCGGCGGATGACGACGAAGCATCTGAGGCTCAGCCTGCAAAGCCCACACAGCCCGGAACGGCGCAGGACATTGGCCACGCTAAGGCAAAATCCATTGCTCTGAATCACGCCGGTGTGGATGCGAACACGGTCTATGACATGAACATTCAGCTGGATGTAGAGGACGGCACAATTATTTATGAAGTAGAGTTCAAGTCCGGCAATAGGGAGTACGACTATGAAATTGACGCGGCCACCGGCGCAATTCTTCATCACGAGACGGAGATAGATGATCGATAAAAAGATAGTCCGCCCGTCCGCAAAGGGCAAATCCCCAGTTATCAGCTGAACACGGTATGACATGGTATAGCGGCTTGGTTTTCTTTTGAGAACCAGGCCGCTTTTTCTGCCGTGCGGTCAAAACAGCTGCGACATTTCCGTATTGTAAAATAATCTCCGGGCGGAATAACAGAAAACAGATGGGATAGTCAACTTATAGCTGCCCCTACTTTTTTACGGCCCCTTTTAAAGGCTGCTCTTGAAATAGTCTCAACTCTATGCTACACTAATACTAAACGAACGTTCACATCAATTAGGGGGCACAATTTACATGAAAACAACAGAGCAACAGCACAATGAGCGGAAGCGTGAAATCATGGAAAAATGCTTTGAGTGTTATGCGGAAAACGGGCTGACGGGTACGGGGATCAAAGCCCTGGCCGATGCCTGCGGCTGCACAAAGGCAAATCTGTACTCGTATTTCAAAAACCTTGATGAACTGATCATCGAATCAACGGCATACTGTATGGAAAAGGTTGAGGACGACTTTATGGAGATGGCCCCCACCGACCCCAAGGATGTTGTCCGATTTGTGAAGGAGATCCCCTACTGGACGGCCCAAAAGCACGGCAAAAAATATCGGCTGATGTATCAGATCTATACGCACCCGAAGTATATCGAGCACGGCAAGAAGTTTTTTGAGGGCGTGAACGAGCGCTATACCGAGTATGCCAAGCGGCTGGAGCCGAAGATCGGCATTCCCTATACGGTCATCACGCCGCTGATCTTTATCTTCGTCCGCGCCTGCGTGCACTACGCCATGTTCGAGGACGAATATTATCTTCAAACCCAGATGGAGGTCTTAAAGCAGGGGGTCGCCCTGTTTGTGGATAAGTACAAAGCAAACCAAGCATAAGGCTGTCTGCCGCCGCCTGTTCACGGCGTGGGCGTCGGTG
>ENA-UONV01001042-UONV01001042.1-human-gut-metagenome-genome-assembly--contig:-CS4-NODE-1042-length-26811-cov-7.308043_pt1 | contig 26811 bp, 27 predicted proteins | sample MGYA00242461_ERZ724008 | MGnify/ENA metagenome assembly ERZ724008 | reverse complement strand
GCCTCGGCTGGCTTCTCCGCCTTCTTGGGCGCATCCAACGGCTTCATTGTGGGGAACAAAATCACATCCCGAATAGAATCGGTACCGCAGAGCATCATGCTGCAGCGGTCGATGCCGAAGCCCAGACCGCCGGTGGGGGGCATGCCATATTCCAGAGCCAGGACGAAATCCTCATCCATCATGTCGGCCTCCTCGTCGCCCTGAGCGCGCTTTTCCGCCTGGGCCTTGAAGCGCTGGTATTGGTCAATGGGGTCATTGAGCTCGGAGAAGGCGTTGCCCATCTCGCAGCCGCAGATGAACATCTCATACCGCTCTGTAAGGGCAGGCTGCTGGGGGCTGCGCTTGGCCAGGGGGCTGACCTCCACAGGATACATGGTGATGAAGGTGGGCTGCACCAGAGTCTCCTCCACCTTCTGGTCAAAGGTCTCATAGAGGGCGTTGCCCCAGGTATGCGCCACGCCATCCATATCCACGCCCACGCTCTTAGCCAGCTCCACGCCCCTGTCAGCATCGCCGATACAGGCCATAAAGTCGGCGCCGGTGACGTTCTTCACGGCGTCAGCCATGGTGATGCGTCTCCAGGAGGGGGTCAGGTCGATTTCATGACCCAGCCAGGTGACCTGGTAGGTGCCCAAAATCTCCTTGGCGGCGCCGGAGAGGATGCCCTCCAGAATATCCATCATGCCGTCCAGGTTGGTGAACGCCTGGTACAGCTCACAGGTGGTGAACTCGGGATTGTGCTTGGTGTCCATGCCCTCGTTGCGGAAGATGCGGCCCACCTCGTACACCCGCTCCATACCGCCGACGATAAGCCGCTTCAGGTGCAGCTCTGTGGCGATGCGCATATACATATCAATATCCTGGGCATTGTGGTGGGTGATGAAGGGCCGGGCGTTGGCGCCGCCGGCAATGGGGCTGAGAACGGGAGTCTCCACCTCCATGAAGCCCAGGCCGTCCAAATAGCGGCGCAGATAGGCCACAAACTTGCTGCGGATCTCAAAATTGCGCTTAGACTCGGGGTTCATAATGAGGTCCACATAGCGCTGGCGATAGCGCATTTCCTTATCGGTAAGGCCGTGGAACTTCTCGGGCAGGGGCCGCAGGGATTTACTCAGCAGGGTGATGTGCTTGGCCCGGACACTCATCTCGCCCTTTTCCGTGCGGAACACGGTGCCCTCAACACCCACGATGTCGCCGATGTCGTACTTCTTGAAGCGGTTATATTCGTCCGGGTCCATCTCGTCCCGGCGGGCGTAGAGCTGGATGCGGCCGGACTTATCCTGCAGATCGCAGAAGGAGACCTTGCCCATGCCGCGCTTGGACATGAGGCGGCCGCCTACGGAGACGGTCTGCCCCTCCAGGGCGTCAAAATTATCCTTAATTTCCTGGGCGTGGTGGGTGACATCATACTTGGTAATGGTAAAAGGGTCCATTCCCGCATCCTGCAGGGCCTTGAGTTTGTCACGGCGCACCTTTAGGATCTGCTTGAGATCCTGCTCCTGTTCGTTGATTCGGTTTACTTGCTCTGCCATGGCGGGCATCCTCCTTTTGTGAAAATTATAGTTTATCTCTCGATGGAATCAATGTGATAACGGATCACGCCCCTGGGGGCCTCCACGGCGATCTCCTCCCCGGCGCTCCGGCCCATGAGCGCCTTGCCAAAGGGAGAATCCTCGGACACGGCGTGGTTCATCACGTCCGCCTCCTGGGAACCGACGATCTTGTAGACGGGCAGCTTTTTGCCGGTGGAAAGGTTGGTAACCGTGACCTTGCAGCCGATGGAAATTTTATCGGAATCAGCTTCGGACTCATTGACGATCTTGGCGTGGAGCAGAATCTCCTCCAGCTCAGCAATGCGGGAGTAGAGCTTGCCCTGCTCGTTTTTGGCCTCGTCGTACTCGCTGTTTTCACTCAGGTCGCCAAAGCCGCGGGCTTCCTTGATGAGCTCGGCGATCTCGTCGGCCCGGGTGGTTTTGCTGTAGTCCAGCTCCGCTTTCAGCTCGTCATATCGCTCCTGGCTCATTTTGAACTCTTTAACCATGGTTATGCTTCCTTTCGATGATTCGGTGTATCCCCTATTGCAATTCTACACCGATTTTATAATAAGTCATACTGCATTATAGTGAGTTTCCGCCCCGGTGTCAAGCATCGAAATGAATTCTTGCCACCGCCAGCTCCGTTAGGTGCAGCCGATCCTGCCGATACAGAGCCGCCAGCAGCCGCTCCCCCTCGCCGCCGCCGGGAATCTCGCCGCGCAAGGCAGGCGGCAATATGTAGTCGATCTCCTGGCGCATGCAGTTTTCTCCCAGCAGCAGGGCCGATGGGGCCCCATCCCGCCGCAGGGTCACCTCCAGCTCCGGCTCCGCCCCGCCGCAGGCCAGGCCGTAGCGTTGCAGGAGCCACTGCTCCAGGGCCCCCTGGCCATATCCCGTATCCAGGTGCAGATACCGTACCCGCTGCACCAGCAGCTGCGCCGCCCAATACACCGGCAGGCTCGTCCCATCCGCCGTCAGGCGCACGGAGGCATTTTTATCGGACAGGCGCTTTTGCCGGAAGGCCTGCTCCAGCAGGGCCGGCAGCACAGCCCGGCGCAAGGGCGCCGTCTCCACCGGTACAAGGCCCAGGTGTAGACACTCCGGCAGATTGTCCTGCCAGGCCCCCTCCCGCACGCCTGCCTGACGCAGAATTCTCTCCTCCCGGCGCAGAAAAGGCCGCAACAGCGGCATAGCTTTTCCGGAAATCTCCACCCGGCACAAAGGCATGCCGCACAGCAGCTCCACCCGTTTCCGGATCAGGGGCAGTCCCTGGGGCTTCCAATCGATCCATCCAAGCATGATAATCCCCTCCCGTGGCAGTGTATGAAGGCAGGCGGAGGAATATGCGGGCGGAAAAGTGAAAAGGTATAGCGCACAGGACCCCGTAGGGGGCGGCGTCCTTGACGCCCCGCAGCCCGGGTATTTGGCAGCCGCGCATGACCTCCCTGCGCGCGCCGTGCAGGAACACTACGGCTGGCCGCAGTGACGGCAAGGGGCAGATTGCAAAAGGGCGGACACCTTCTGTGTCCGCCCTTCGGAAAAGCCTGTTCTATTTACCAATCGTAGGCAATATAGCCTGGGAGGTAGTTCATAACATCGATGGTCTGTCCGTCCTTATACATAGTGTAATGGATGTGTGCCCCGGTGGAATTGCCGGTGCTGCCGCACCAACCGATGATATCGCCCTGGGAAACCGTCTGCCCTGCGGTCACATTCCAATCGCTCATGTGGCCATACAGGGTGGTGATGCCATCGCTGTGAGAGATCATCACACTGATGCCGTAGCCCCCGTTCCACCCGGCCTGGATCACCGTACCGGAGTTAGCCGCCAGCACCGGAGAACCGTAGGCTGCGTCAATGTCCGCGCCGTTGTGCCACTCCCAGCCGTGATAGGGGCACCAGCGGTTGCCATAGGGGCTGGTGATCACGCGGGTATTATTAGTGGGCCAGATGTAGCCGCCTGTGCTGCCGCTACTACTCCCACCACTGCTGCCGCTGTTATTGTTCTGTTGCTGCTGCTTGCGGATCAGCTCCTGAATGCGGGCCTCGTCCGCCTCCGCCTCATCCAGCAGCGCCTGGTGGCCGGCCTCCGTGTTTTCATACTCCCGAATCAGTGCGTTGGCCTCGTCAATCTGCTGCTGCAGCTTCTTTTGGGAGCTGGACAGCTCCGTCCTTTGCTGGTCCAGGGCTGCTTTGTCCTCGGAAAGCTGTTGGCGGGTCTCCTGAAGGTCGGCTATGACCTGGCGGTCATAGTCCATCACTTCGTTTACAAAATCCATCCGGGCCAGGAGGTCGGTAAAGTCGGTGGCCTTGAAAATCACCGACCAATAGGAAACCGTGCCGCGCTCCTCCTCCTGTCGCACCTGCTTGCAGAACAGCTCGTACTGCTCCTTCTCCTTCTCGGTCAGCTCGGTAATGCGAGCCTCGGTCTCGTCGGCCTGCTGCTGGATGAGGTTCACCTCTGTGCGCAGCATTTCGTTGCGCTGATCCAGCAGGGCCTTTTCCTCAATGGCCTTGCTTTTGTCAGCCTGAACAGCCTCAATCTGCTTTTCCAGCTCTGCCTGGGCGTCCCTGGCCTCCTGAAGCTGATCGTCCAGGCTGCCGGCATACACCATCGCCGGCCGGGATACGGACAGGATGGACACCAGCATGCACGCGGCGCACAAAAAAGATGCCACTCGTTTGCGAAAAGACATAGGTACCTCCTTTACACCTGTAGGAATTTCCGGATAGCTGTCAGGCTGCCGCCCACTCCCACCAGAACACCCGCCAGCAGGAATACACCCGCTACGGGCCACCAGATCTTTGCGAAGCTGACCACCCGCAGCAGCTGCAGGGTGTCAGACCCGGCAATGCCGTTGGCAATGGCGTTATACAGCAGCCACTGCAGGCCAAAGCCGATCACGGCGCCGAACACGCCGATAAGCAGCCCCTCAAATACGAAGGGCCATCGGATAAACCCGTTGGTGGCGCCCACCATCTTCATAATGGCGATTTCGTCCCGCCGGTCAAAGGTGGTGAGCTTGATGGTATTGGAAATGATGAACACGGACACGATCAGCAGAATGACAATGAGCGTCACGCTGATAACGCTGGCCACATTGCGGGCTGTGATAAATCCGGCGGAGATAGCCTCGTCCGCCCGGACCTTGGCAATGCCGTCCACCTGGCGCAGGGCCTCCACGGTTTCGGACAACAGAGCATCGTCCTGCAAATGAATGACAAAGCGGTGGCGGAAGATACTCGGATCCAGGTTTGCGTAGAGATCGTTTTCATCGTACTGGGCCACATAGCTATCCCGGGCCTGCTCCCGGGACACAAAGGTAGCGTCGGCCACATTGGGCACCGCCTCCACCTTGCTCTGCAGCGCCCGAGCGTCCTCATCAGACAGTGTCTCGTCAATAAACGCCAAAATGGCATTCTCCTTCTGCAGGTTTTTCAGGTTATAATCCGCATTGTAGGCCACCAAGGAGAATGTGCCCATAATGAGCAGACACGCCACGGTGATGCCGATGGCTGCAAAGGACATGAACCCGTGGGAGAACATATTCCGGCTGCCCTCCCGGAAGAAATATCCGAAATTACCCTTCATTTGACCACCTCATACCGTCCCATACCGTCGCCGGCCACCATACCGTCGTTAATGGTGATTACGCGCTTATCAAAGTGGTTCACCAGGCCCTTTTCATGAGTGACCACCACCACGGTGGTGCCCAGGGCATTGATCCGCTCCAACAGGGTCATGATCTCCAGGGAGCGGGCGGGATCCAGGTTACCGGTAGGCTCATCGGCTACGATAGTGCTGGGATTATTGACCAGCGCCCGGGCAATGGCCACCCGCTGCTGCTCGCCGCCGGAGAGCTGATCGGGAAAGCTCCCCTCCTTGCCCTTCAGGCCCACCAGCTCCAGCACATAGGGAATACGGTTTTTAATCTCCCGTGGCCCGGCGCCCACGGCGCACATGGCCAAGCTGAGGTTTTCTCTCACGGTCTTGCCCGTGATAAGCCGGAAATCCTGAAAGATCACGCCAATGGTGCGGCGCATGTAGGGGATCTGCTTATCGGAGATGCGGCCCATGGAAAAGCCGTTGACCATGACCCGCCCGGCGGTAGGTACAATCTCCCCGGTGAGCAGCTTGATAATGGTGGATTTGCCGGACCCGGAGGGGCCCACCAAAAAGACAAAGTCCCCATCCTCTATAGTAAACGAAATACCCTTTAGGGCCTCTGTACCGTTGTCATATACTTTTTTAACATCAATAAGCCGAATCATATATTCCTCGCAATTCTCAGAAACGCGGATGCTTTCCGCAGAAAAAGTTACAAAATGGTTACATGCTTCATTATACGGTTTTTCCCCGTATTTTGCAACAGGAAAAATATGAAAAAAGTGTGAACTGTAGGGAAGTTAGGCGAAGCCCGTCAGTTCCATCCCCAAGGAAGCAGCCCCTACGGATGCCCTCCCGGGCAATTGTCCCTATGGCGTGAAAACAGGGAGGCACCGGGCTATGGTGTCTCCCTGACAGGGTCTCTTATGCTTTTTATGCGTCGATCCCGCGGCTGGTGAGGTATTTCTTGACCATTAGAGCAACCTTGAAGGTAATGGCATCATCAAACTCCCGCAGATCCAGCCCTGTGAGCTTTTTGATCTTCTCCAGCCGATACACCAGGGTGTTACGGTGTACAAAGAGCTTCCGGGCGGTCTCGGACACATTTAGGTTATTTTCAAAGAACTTATAAATGGTGAACAGGGTCTCCTGATCCAGGGCATCAATGGGGTTCTTCTTAAAGACCTCCTGCAGGAACATCTCACACAGGGTGGTGGGCAGCTGATAGATCAGCCGACCGATGCCCAGGTTCTCGTAGTTGACAATATAGCGCTCGGTATCGAAAACCTTTCCCACCTCGATGGCTATCTGTGCCTCCTTATAGGACTTAGCCAAATCCCGCAGATGGGTGGCCACGGTGCCCACGCCCACAAACACGGTGCTCTCGCCGTCCACCTTCAGCGCCTCACCGATGGATTGTGCCACCTTGTCCAGGTCGCGTCCATCTGCGTTGTCCGGCAGCTGATGGATCAGTGCCACATCCGACTCGCCCACGCTGAGAACAAAGTCGTTCTGCCGGTCAGGGAACAGGCCCTGGATCACATCCATAGGCACGGATTCCAGCCGCTCATCAATAGGCCGGACGACAAATACACCCCGGCTCACCTCCACCGGCACATGCAGCTCCTTGGCGCGCATGTAAATATCGCTGATGAGGATATTGTCAGAAATAATATTCTTAATAAAAGAGCCCTTGTCGTGCTTTTCCTCATAGTAGGCCTTGGCAGAGTTCAGGGCCACGCAGGCCATGGAACACACAGTGCGCCCCACGCTGTCGTCCCCACTGGCAAACACGGCGTAGTCAAAGTGACTACCCCAGCCGGGCAGCGCCTTGAAGGTCTTGCCCTCGATGGCCACACAGTTGCCATCAGCCAGCTCGATAGCCTCCACATACTTAGTCCACTTCTTGCCAATCCCGGTGAGCTCGCTGCAGGCGATGACGCTGCCTTCGGCATCCATAACGCCAATGACCCGATCCGTGGTCTCCTTAAACTGCAGCACTACATTTTGAAAGATCCGTCCCGACATGATATTCCTCCCGGACATCCTTAGATAGGATGAATTTGTGCAATCTGTTTATCCGTTTTCTGTATTATACCGTCAGAATCACGGATTTGCAAGGGGTTTTTTATGAATCTTACAAAAATTGTTGTCATTTTTTTGGCAATCTGCCGCTACAAACCCCACCGCCTGCTGCAATTTGTCAATTTCTTCCTGGGTAAGATGACGAAATTCCCCCGGCCGCAGGTCCTCCCCCAGGCGCAGCGGCCCCATGGACAGGCGTTTGAGATACACCACCGGTGTGCCGCAGAAGGCCAGCATCCGCTTGGCCTGATGGAACTTTCCCTCCCGCAGGGTCAGCAGTACCTGCCCCTGCCCGCAGATCTTCAGCTCCGCCGGCAGGCAGCGCAGGCCGTCTGCCAGGGTGATCCCCTGCGCCAGCCGGGCCGCGTCCGCCTCCGTAGGGGTGCCCTCTGTGCGAGCGTAGTAGACCTTATCCACATGGCTTTTCGGCGAGAGTAACCGGTGGGTCAAGGCTCCGTCATTGGTCAGCAGCAGCAGGCCCTCCGTGTCCTTGTCCAGCCGTCCCACCGGGGACAGCCCCTGTCTTTTCAGTTCTTGGGGCAGCAGGTCCAGCACGGTCCTCTGCCGGCTGTCCTCCACCGCCGACAGGACCCCCGCTGGCTTGTGCAGCAGCACATAGGTAAACCGCTGGTAGCTCACTGTCTCCCCGTCCACCCGGATGTCCGCCGTCTCCGGGTCGATCTTCTGCTCCGGTGACGCGGCGGGCACGCCGTCCAGCAGCACCCGTCCCCGGCGCACCAGCTCCTTTACCTCCCGCCGGGACCAGCGGCCGGTGCCGCTTAAAACTTTATCCAGTCGTTCCATTTTTCTCTCCCATGCATATTTGTCCCGCCGGGGACATAGGCTTTTGCGAGGTGATACCATGCGCGTGCTCCATCTGTCCCGCCGGCGGCTGCTGCCGGCGCTGCTGCTTGTGCCGGCCGCATTGGCCGCAGTGCTGTTTTTCGTCCTGCGCACATCGTCCCATAGGCCCAACAGTGTCCCCGTGCCCGATAGTGCCGGGTGCGCCGCCTATCTGGAAGGGCTGGGCTGGGAGGTGGCTCCCGATCCCATCGAGACCCTGCAGCTGCGCCTGCCGGATGATCTGAAGGCCAGCTGCGCCGACTACGTCGCCCTGCAAAAGGCCCAGGGGCTGCCCTTTGCCGACTACGGCGGGCAGACCGTATGCCGCTATACCTTCCGCCTGACCAATTATCCCGGGGGGCGCACGGACGCCCAGGCCAACCTCCTCCTGTGCGGCTCTGCCGTTATCGCCGGGGATGTGATGCTCCTGGGTGCGGACGGCGGGCAGTTCTCCTTGGCTTTTCCGAAGTAACGCCCCGTTATAGTAGTCGTATCCGGACAGCGCAAGGCCAGACGGACCACCGGAGGCGCTGGCCCCGATGGATGGAAATAAGACGCACCTGCGGTCGGGCCGATGTAGGCATCGGCCCCTACGAATCTGTTTGTAGGGGGCGGCGTCCTCGACGCCCCGTTACCCAGGTGGCGGGCGGCCGTGAAAGGCAGCCCTACGGAATCAAACTTTCAGTCTTGCGTAGGGGGCGATGCCTACATCACCCCGCCGCGCCGGGTCCATCCAGCATCGCGCCTGTAGAGGCCGGCGTCCCCGGCGGCCCCCTTTGCCGGGTTTCGGTAAATACAGGGTTGTCCCTGCAGCTATTTTAGGCCTTGAAAAGGGCGGCGCAAGGCGCCGCCCTTTTTTTGTTTTAGCTGATTGAGGCGCTTACTCCTTGGGCTCGCTCATGGGTGCGCCGCACTCGGGGCAGAACTTACTGTTGGCGGCTACGCCGCACACGGGGCATACGCGCTCTGCCGGCTCCTCCTCTGCAATGGGCTCCTCCTTCTGGGGCTTGGAGGCCTCCAGCTCGGCAATCTTGGCCTTGGATGCGTTCACCGCCTCCACCACGTCCTTCACCGCCTCGGGGATCTTCTCTGCGTATTCGGACACGAACCACTCGCCGATGGCCTTATAGTTCTTGTCCAGCTCCCGCTGCTCCATTATGATAGCCATGTTGACCTTGGCTGTCTCTGCGGCGGTCTTTGCCTTTTCACTGGCGGTGCCCGCCAAATCCTTTGCCTTATCCACGGCTACGCCGGCGTAAGCCTGTGCCTTCTTACCCAGTTCATCAAAAAATGCCATAGTAAATATCTCCTTTCATATTTTACAGTTTTGTCTATTATACACAATTTATATTTGCTTTGCAAGGATTTCAATGGGACGGTGCCGAGAGTTTTTGCGGCACTTTAATGCTCGATCCAATCTGCCGCCCGGCTCACCGCCCGCTTCCACAGGCGGTACTCCTCGTCGCACTCACTCTGGATCCTTTGGGGCAGGAACACCCGGTCACTGCGGCGCAGGGCCTGCAGCTCCTCCAGGCTGCTCCACATACCGCAGGCCAGCCCCGCCAGAGCTGCTGCGCCGAAGGCCGTGGTCTCCACCATGGCGGGCCGGTCCACGGGGATGCGCAGGCTGTCGGCCTGCATCTGCATAAGCAGATCGCTGACGCTGGCGCCGCCGTCCACCCGCAGGCGGGCGATGTCACAACCGGCATCCTGGCGCATGGCCAGCATCAGATCCGTCACCTGGAAGGCTATGCATTCCAGCACCGCCCGGGCAATGTGCGCCCGCCCGGTCCCCCGGGTCAAGCCCAGAATAGTCCCCCGGGCGTACATATCCCAATAGGGAGCACCCAGGCCCGTAAAGGCCGGCACCACCACAACGCCTCCGGAGGAGGACACCGTGGCCGCCAGATCGTTGATCTGGGGGGCGGAGTCAATGATCCTCAATTCGTCCCGCAGCCACTGGATGGTGCTGCCGCCGTTGAAAACGCTGCCCTCCAGGGCGTAATTCGTCTCGCCGTTTACCTGCCACGCTACCGAAGTCACCAGCCCTGCCCGGCTGCGCACAGGCTCCGCACCCACGTTCATCAGGGTAAAGCAGCCTGTGCCGTAGGTATTTTTGGCCTCTCCGGGGGTGAAGCAGCCCTGGCCGAACAGGGCCGCCTGCTGGTCTCCCGCTGCGCCGCACACCGGTACGCCCGCCACCTTTTCAAAGCCCGGGATACCGGGCTTTACATAACCATAGGTCTCGCTGTTGGAAACGGGTCGGGGCAGGATGGACATAGGGATGCCCAGCAGAGCGCACAGCTCCTCGTCCCACTGCAGCTTATGTATGTCAAAGAGCATGGTCCGGGAGGCGTTGGAAAAGTCCGTTACATGCTCACCCGTCAGCTTCCAGATGAGATACGTCTCCACCGTGCCGAACAGGATCTCTCCCCGCAGTGCCCGTTCCCGGACGCCGGGCACATGATCCAGTATCCAGCGGACCTTGGTGGCGGAGAAATAGGCATCCAGCAGCAGGCCGGTGGTGGACTGAATCCGCTCCGTAAGGCCCTGCTTTTTCAGCTCCTCACACAGCTCTGCCGTCCGGCGGCACTGCCAGACGATGGCGTTATACACCGGCTCGCCGGAATTTTTGTCCCACAGCACCGTCGTCTCCCGCTGGTTGGTAACGCCGATGCCCATCACCTGGCCCGGCCGCAGCGGACGCAAGGCGTCTGCCGCCGCCCGGCTCTCCGAGCTCCAAATGTCCCCCGGGTCGTGCTCCACCCAGCCGGTTTGGGGATAGATCTGGGGGAAGTCATACTGCCCCACCGAGGCGATCTGCCCCCGGCGGTCAAACAGGATGGCGCGGGAGCTGGTGGTTCCCTGGTCCAGGGCTAAAATATACTGCTCCATGGGTCTCTCCTCTTTTCTTTTTCGCACCGGCGTGGTATACTACCGGTAAATCAATGGCATCCTCATGGATGCAAGTATACCACGGAAGGAGCGCCGATTCTATGACAAATTGTGAACATTTCCGTTTTCTCTCCTCGGATGGGAAAACGCAGCTCCACGCCTGCCTGTGGATCCCGGATGAGAAAATCAAATTCCGGGCCGTTTTGCAAATCGCCCACGGCGTGGCAGAGCACATTGAGCGCTATGACGATTTTGCCCGGTATCTCAACGAGCAGGGCATCGTGGTGGCAGGCCACGACCATCTGGGCCACGGCCAATCCCTCCCTGAGGGCGGCACGCCGGTATATTTCGGTGAAAAGGACGGCTGGAAGCACGCAGTGGATGACATCCACGGCCTGCACCTGATCCTCTCCAAGCGCTATAAGCGCCTGCCCCAGTTCATTATGGGCCACAGCATGGGGTCGTTTCTCACCCGCTCATACCTCATCCGCTATCCCGGGGAAAAGCAGGCCGCCATCCTCATGGGCACCGGCTGGCAGCCGGGCTATATGCTCACCGGCGGCAATTTGGTAGCCAAGCGCTTCTTCTATAAAAACGGCGGTGCCTCCACCAGCAATTTCATCACCGAGCTGGCCTTTGGCGGCTACAACCGGGCCTTCGCCCCCAACCGCACGGGCTTCGATTGGCTCTCTGCGGATACGGAAAATGTAGACCGCTACATCGCCGATCCCATGTGCGGGGCGGACGCCACCGTGGGCCTGTTCCGGGATATGCTGGGAGGTATCCGTTTCAACCAAAAGAATGTGAATCTAGTGAAGATGGACCCCAATACTCCGGTGTTGTTTATCTCCGGTCAGGATGATCCCGTGGGGGCCATGGGCAAGGGCGTACAGCGCTCCTGTGACGCTTTTCGCTCTGCCGGGGTGAAGGACGTGACGCTGAAGCTCTATCCGGGGCTGCGGCACGAGATTCTCAACGAAAAGGCCATGCAGAATACGGTGTACGGTGACATCCACGATTGGCTGTCGCGCTATGTCTGACCCGGTTTGAAAAATGCAGTCTGCCCCGGCGTATCAGGCCCGGTGCAGCTCCCGCCACAGGTTTTTTAATCCCAGCAGGTCGATGTTATGGCTGCGCCGCAGCAGGCGGACGGCGAAAAAGCTGTCCGCTGTCAGCAGCAGCAGGGCGGCCAGGGTGACCTCCGGTGCTATGGCTGCAGCTATAGGTGTCAGCTTGGGCTGCACATACCGCACCGCCAGGGCCGACAGCACCCCCCAGGCCACACTGAAGGGAAAGCATATCCGGCGATTCAGATCCAAATGGGTGCCGCTGTAATCCCAAAACAGCACCCCCAGGCACTTTTCATACAGGAAATGCACCGCATATTCTACCGCCGTACACAGGATGCCCCCATAAAGGGCCAGCCGCCAGAAGCTCTCCTCTCCCCCGGCCAGGCGCAGCACCGCCGTCATAGCCAGGCCGTACACCGGGCAAAGGGGCAGCAGCAAAAAGCACTTGCGCACCCGATGTCGGGGCCGGGTGATAAAGGCATACGCCTTTTCCAGCCCGTACCCCCCAAGGCTGTAAAAAAAGAAAAACCAAAACCACTGCATATCCGCTCACCTCACCCATCAGTGTTTCACCGAAGCAGGTAGGTTATGCCCATGGAAAAATTTAAACTTGGGAGGTTTAGTTCATGACGCCCTGGGAAGAATTGCAAAATGAATGTAGCCGGTGTCGTGCCTGTGCCCTATCGGCAACCCGGAAAAATGTGGTGTTCGGCGTAGGGAATACGGAGGCGGAGGTCCTGTTCATCGGCGAGGGCCCTGGCGCCAACGAGGACGAGCAGGGCCTGCCCTTTGTGGGGGCCGCCGGAAAGCTGCTGGATGATATGCTGGCCATGATCGGTCTGAAGCGAGAGGCGGTATACATCACCAACATTGTCAAATGCCGCCCGCCTCAGAACCGGGATCCGCTGAACACGGAGAAGGACGCCTGCATCGGTTATCTGCGCCGCCAGGTAGCCATGATGCGTCCGAAAATCATTGTGTGTTTGGGTCGCATCGCCGCCGCAGAGCTGATAAAGCCCGATTTCAAGATCACCCAGGAGCACGGGCAGTTCTTTGAGAAACGCGGCGTGCAGATGACGGCGCTGTATCACCCCGCCGCCCTGCTCCGGGACAGCAGCAAGAAGCCGGAGACCTTTCTGGATCTCAAGGCTCTGCAGGCCAAGATCCTCCAGGTCTGTCAGCACACCTCCATGGAGTATCTGTAATCAGAGAAGCCTCTGTTTTTCAGGCAATTTCAAAAAAACACATCCGCCAAGCGGATGTGTTTTTTTGAATTAATATGTTTTTAATAGATTCCCTGCCATCAAATGCGCTTCCACTTAGCGCCGCCGGGCACGTCGATGACCTCCACGCCCTGGGCCTTCAGCTCATCACGGATGCGGTCGGCCTCGGCAAAGCTCTTGGCCTTTTTGGCATCCTGACGCCGGCGGATCAGCGCCTCCACATTGGCATCCTCCTCACCGCTCTCACTGACCACGGTGAAGAGTGCGGGCTGGGCCGCCATCTGGGCCTGCTTTTTGCGCTGGTCAGCTGCCTTTTCCAGCAGCTTCAGGCCCAATACGCTGTCGAAATCCGCCAGCACGGCGCACTTGGTGGCGCCATTGGTCTTGGTCTTGAGCACATCATACAGCACCGTAACGGCCATAGAGGTATTCAGGTCGTTATCCATGGCCTTGGAGAATTTCTGCTTCAGCTCCGCCGCAGCGGCTTCGTCCACGGGGCCGTCGCCCGGGTCTAGAGCCGCGATTTTGGCAATGAGCTTGTTAAAGGCCACGGTGGCGTTATCCAAATTTTCCCAGGAGAACACCAGGCTCTTGCGGTAGTGGCTCTGCAGGCAGAAGAAGCGGTAGGCCAGGGGGTCGTAGCCCTTTTCCTCCAGCAGGGAGACGGTGAGGAACTCGCCCTTTGACTTGCTCATCTTACCGCCCTCGGTATTCAGGTGGGCCACATGGCACCAGTGGGGGCACCAGGGGTGTCCCAGGTAGCTCTCAGATTGGGCGATCTCATTGGTGTGGTGGGGGAAGGCGTTATCCACGCCGCCGCAGTGGAGGTCCAGATATTCGCCATTATACTTCATAGATATGCCGGAGCATTCAATGTGCCAGCCGGGGTAGCCCACACCCCAGGGGGAGTCCCATTTCAGGGCCTGGTCCTCGAACTTGGACTTAGTAAACCACAGCACAAAGTCATTTTTATTGCGCTTGTTGGTGTCCTCCTCCACGCCCTCCCGGACGCCCACGGCCAGGTCCTCCTCGTTGTGCTCGTTGAAGATATAGTACCGCTCCAGCTTGGAGGTGTCGAAGTACACATTGCCGCCGGCGAGATATGCGTAGCCGGTGTCCAAAAGCTTGGTGATGATCTTGATATAATCGTCAATAAGGCCGGTGGCGGGCTGGACTACATCCGGGCGCTTGATGTTCAGCTTGCGGCAATCCTCGAAAAAGGCATCGGTGTAGAACTTGGCGATCTCCATGACGGTCTTATGCTCACGCTTGGCGCCCTTGAGCATCTTGTCCTCGCCCTCGTCGGCATCGGAGGTCAGGTGGCCCACATCGGTGATGTTCATGACGCGGTTCACATCATACCCGGCATAGCGCAGGTACTTCTCCAGCACGTCCTCCATGATGTAGCTGCGGAGGTTTCCGATGTGGGCAAAGTGATACACCGTGGGGCCGCAGGTGTACATCTCCACATGGCCGGGGGTGTGCGTCTTGAACTCCTCTTTCTTGTGGGTGGCGGAATTATACAGATACATGGTCAGGTCTCCTTTATGGTTGCAGTTTTATTATATAGACGATTTTGCGGGGGTGACGCCCCCTCAGTCACGGCTGCGCCGTGCCAGCTCCCCTTACGCAGAGGAGCCTTTTTATTGGGGACGGGGGATGCGGATTGCCACGGCCAGTGACTTCGGTCACTGGTCTCGCAATGACACATTACAAATAGTGCGGTGGGGCGGGACGATGTGGGGAGCGAATCGAGCGCCGCCGGTGGCGGATGAAGCGAGATGAGCGAGTGGCCGCGGTCAAAATTTCAAGCGATAGCCGTAAGGTAGCGCAGAAATTTTGGGCACCGCAACAGGATCATCGTCCCCTACGGGATTGTAACAGGAAATGCGGCACAAGCCCGGGCGGGCGGACAGAGGTGTCCGCCCCTACGAGTTGGCTCCAACTAAAAACGCCTCCCATGCCCGCAGGCATGAGAGGCGAAAAAATTCGCGGTTCCACTCTCGTTTGTCACTCAATGGGGCCTTTTCCGCAAGGCCGGGCGGAGGGCATCTGCATCCCCCGCGCTCCCGGACGCACTTTCCGCGCCGCTTCACAGGGCGGCTTGCAGCCGGTGGCCGCCCCTCTCTCAGAAAAGCTGTGGCACGTACTCTTTCCGATCAACGCGCTATTCGGTTGGGTCTTATGGTAGCAGGTTTTTGCCGCGGTGTCAAGCCCTGTATCCTATCGGACGACTTCAGTAGAAATAACTCAAAACATATAGGCAATCTATCCTTCATTGACAAACACGACGTGGTGTTATATACTTTTCAAAAAACAGCGCAAAGGAGATTTTTATGGACAATCAGTCTCGTCCCGGTGAAGGCCCTGCTATCGCCAGTCTCATCTTAGGTATCATCGCATGCCTTTCTGTTTTTGTCTATTTATTTTTTACTCAATTGTATACCGGCGTAATCGCAGTTATTACAGGCTTTGTCGGCATACTCATGGGAAATGCTGCAAAAAACAGCGGTTATTCAGGTGGTTTACGGATAGCCGGTACGGTAGTATCTTGGGTCGGCGCCGCAATCGGTGCCGCGATTTGTGGCAAATTATGGTTTATTTTACTTTTTTGATTTATTCCGAGAAAAAAAGAACGGCGTTGCCGTTCTTTTTTATTGTAGGTATTTATTCTTTGGAAGCATATTTCTTACTTAAACTGACCTGTCGATAAATCCACAAACTGGTCTAACTTCAAGTCAGGCTTATACTGATTCCCGTATTCCCCTGCATACGTCTGCGCATCGTGCTTAAAAGAGATGTTATAAAGTCTCCCATTCTTTGTTTTCTGAATCAAGCCATTTTCTAAGAAAAAACGAATCACACGGCGATGTCCCTCCACATCGTCATCATTAAGGTAAAAGCAAGCTACACCATCATTACACTTTTTATGCTTACATTCTTCAACAATGTTACGTTCAATCGCAGATTTGCAGATTTCACTTGCGGAACCTTCGTCCCCAAAGAAATACATCCATTTTCCAACTTTGTCTGTATCAAAGTGGGGGTCTGCATCCGCCAGATAGAAAACCCATGTTGGCTTTTCAATGATTCTCATTTGTATCTATTTTTTTACAATAGCCGTTATTTGATGACCTTGAATACGTTGGCGTTCTTGACGAAGTTTGTAGGGGCAGATGCCTCTGTCCGCCCGGTGCGGACTCGCAGCGCATTTCTTACCCATTCGCAGGGGGCGATGTCCACGTCGCGCCGCTTCACAGGGCGGCTTGCAGCCGGTGGCCGCCCCTCTCTCAGAAAAGCTGTGGCACGTACTCTTTCCGATCAACGCGCTATGAAATTACCATTATCATAGCAGTTTTCCCACCCCTTGTCAAGGCGCGGCAGAGAGGTATCCGGTCAGTTCTCCTTGGACTTTTTCTTGCGCAGCAGACGGAACAGGGCGATAGAGAAAAATACCACCACCGGGACCAGCATCATCACCCGTGCTGCGGTTGTAATACTTGTATGGTATGTCTCTATGCTGATTTGATTCGCCATGCGGACACAGGCGCCCGTAATAAACATCACCACCAGGAAGCCATAGAAAAAGCACTGAAATAAGTCCAGGTGCTCCCGTTTGGGCTTCCGGCCCGCTTCCCCGCAGATCAGCTCCTCCGCACTGGCCGACAGAGCCGCGCACAGCCGCTGTAATTCCTCCACATCCGGCACGGAGGCCCCCGTCTCCCACTTGGAGATGGTTTGCCGAGTAAGGCCCATCTTTTCCGCCAGCTCCTCCTGGGACAGGCCCGCCTTCTTACGCGACTTGGATAGATTGTCTCCAAACGTCTTATCGGCCATATTGGATATCTCCCCCTTTACAAATGCATTGTAATCGTGTTGTCAGCCCAAAGCATCCGCCTTTTTGTGTTGAACGGTGTCTTGGGGTAGATAAAGAGTAGCAGTTTTTTCCGTTGCACACCACCGCCGGGGCGTTGCATTTGCGCAATGGAGCGTTGCAGGGGGTATTTTTTCTCAGTTTTCCTTGAACACGTCCCAGTTTTTTGCGAAATATTCCACGCCGGAATATACCGTGGTCACCAGGATGATCCCCTGGCAGACATAGTTCAGCCACTGGGGGATGCCGAAGAGGATCAGGCAGATGCAGACCATGGTGCTGGCGGTCTTGACCTTGCCGGACCACCCGGCTGCGATGACCCGGCCCTTCTCCACGGCCACCAGGCGCATACCGCTGACGGCGAATTCCCGCAGCAGCACCACGGCCAGGACCCAGCCGTAGAACTCACCGCTCTCTACAAAGCAGCACAGGGCCGCCATGACCAGGCACTTGTCCGCCAGGGGATCGGCGAACTTGCCGAAGTCGGACACCTGGTTATAGTGCCGGGCAATGTAGCCGTCCAGCAGGTCCGTCAGGCAGGCCACGGCATAGATGCCCAGGGCTATATACCGGCTCCCGGCGAAGCCCCAGTAGTATACCACCAGGAACACCGGGATGAGAAACACCCGCAGCAGGGTCAATTTGTTGGCTGTGTTCATTTTCATGACCTTATTCCTCCTCTGTCACTTCGCCGGTGAGATCGCCGTCCATAATGCCCGTGATGCGCACGGGCACGAATTGGCCGGGCTGAACATCCCGGTCCGCTGTAAAATAAATCACGCCGTCGATGCCGGGACTTTCGGCCCAGCTGCGGCCCGCATAGGCCATGGCCTGGGGGTCAAAGCCGTCGCACAGCACCTCCAGGGTGGTGCCCAGGCGGCTTTCGTTGAACTGGTCCATCACCTGGCTCTGCAGCTGCATGATAAGCTCCGCCCGGCTCTGGGCCTGGTCGCTATCCACCCGGTTGAGCATTTTAGCTGCCGGGGTCCCCTCCTCCGGGGAATAGGGGAAGGCGCCGGCCCGCTGGATTTTCTCCTCCTGCAGGAAGCCACACAGCTCCTCAAAGGCAGCCTCGTCCTCATAGGGCAGGCCCGTGATGATGCTGGTGCGCAGCACCAGGCCGGGAATACGGCTGCGGAGCTTTTTGAACAGCTGGTGCAGCCCTGCCTTGGTCTCCCGGCGGCGCATGGCCCGGAGGATGTCGTCGTTGCAGTGCTGGATGGGGATGTCCATATAATTGCAAATTTTCGGCTCAGCGGCGATGGTATCTATCAGCTCATCGGTAATGCTGTCAGGATAGAGGTAGTGCAGACGGATCCAATGGAAATCCAGCTGGCAAAGCGCCCGCAGCAGCTCCGGCAGCTTCTTCTCTTTATACAGGTCGATGCCGTAGCGGGTGATGTCCTGGGCGATGACGATGCACTCCTTTACGCCGCTGTCAGAGAGGGCCCTGGCCTCGGTGAGGATGTCCTCCATCCGGCGGCTGCGGTACTTGCCCCGCAGGGCCGGGATAATGCAGTAGGCGCAGCGGTTGCTGCACCCCTCGGCAATGCGCAGGTAGGCATAGTGCATAGGGGTGGAGATGACCCGGGGCAGCTCCTCCACCGGGCCGCTGATGTCGGTAAAGCGGCTGAATTTCTGCCCGGCGGCCACCTGCTCCACGGCGGAAACGATGTCGCCGTAGCTGCCGGTGCCCATGATGCCGTCCACCTCCGGCAGTTCCTCTAAAAGCTCCGCCTGATAGCGCTGGCTCAGGCAGCCGGTGACCAGAATCTTGCCCACCCGGCCCGCTGCCTTCAGCTCCGCCACGGAGAGAATGGTCTCAATGGCCTCCAGCTTGGCGCTGTCGATGAAGCCGCAGGTGTTCACCACCACCACATCGCTTCCGGCGCAGTCCTCCTGCACCGTCATGCCTGATTGCAGGCACAGGGCCATCATCTGCTCGGTGTTTACACGGTTTTTGTCACATCCCAGGGATATAAATGATACGATCACGGTTTTTATCTTCCTTTATTCCTGAATCTCGGATTCCAGCCGGCGAAGGGGGGCCTGGATATCCTGCCACGAAAAGCCCCGCCGCTGCAGGGCGGCGGAGAGCTTGCGAAGAAGCGCCTCGTCCACGGTTTTATTCCGGCACCGGGCGCGGAGATAACGCTCCGCCGCTTCCTCCGCCGGGGGCATTTGAGAAAGAAGCTCCTCCCACAGGTCCCGGGGGATACCCCGGTGGCTCAGCTCCTGGCGGATGCGGCCGGGGCCGTAGCCGGCGGCGCTGTAGTGCCGGATGATAGCCGCGCCGTAGGCCGCCTCGTCTACCGCACCCAGCTCCTCCAGCCAGCGGGCGGTGTCCTCCGCCGCCGCCCTGTCGCCGCCCCGGCGGGTAAGATGCTCCACCACCTGCTTTTTTGACAGCATATGGCTGCCGGTAAGCTGGGCACCCCGGACCTTCATTTGGGAGGCCTGGGCGGACTTTTTCAGCTCCTCCACCGTCTCCTCCGGGAGGTCTGCCCCCGGGCGCAGGTCATAGTGCAGGAGCTCATTTTCGGTTATTTTCAGCAGCTGGCCGCCCTCTAAAAAGACCAGTATCCGGTTCTTTTTATGCTTGGACGGCTCCATGCGCTCAATCCGCATCGTCGAAATCGTCGGCGGACACATCCACAGCCCGTCCGGCAGCCCGGGCTGCCACCTTAGACTGGTTGCTCATGAGCTTGTGGAAATTCTTGCGGATCTCCTGCTCCACGGCGTCGCACTGGTCGGGGTGGTCCACCAGATACTGCTTGGCAGCGTCCCGGCCCTGTCCCATGCGCACCTCGCCCAGGCTGAACCAGGAGCCGCTCTTCTGTATGATGTCCAGCTTCACGCCCAGGTCCAGAATCTCTCCTGTGCGGCTGATACCCTCGCCGTACATGATGTCAAACTCCGCCTCACGGAAGGGAGGCGCCACCTTGTTTTTCACCACCTTGGCCCGGGTGCGGTTGCCAATCATCTCTCCGTTCGCCTTCAGCGTCTCTATCCTGCGCACATCAATGCGCACGGAGGCATAGAACTTCAGCGCCCGGCCGCCGGTAGTAACCTCGGGATTGCCGTACATAACGCCCACCTTTTCCCGCAGCTGATTGATGAAAATCACCACGGTATTGGTCTTGGCGATGACGCCGGTGAGCTTGCGCAGAGCCTGACTCATGAGCCGGGCGTGGAGGCCCACAAAGCTGTCGCCCATCTCGCCCTCGATCTCCGCCCGGGGCACCAGAGCTGCCACGGAGTCCACCACCACCACGTCGATGGCGCCGGAGCGCACCAGCGCCTCGGTGATTTCCAGGGCCTGCTCGCCGGTGTCCGGCTGGGAAATGAGCATATCCTCGATCTTCACGCCCAGCGCCCGGGCATAGGTGGGGTCCAGGGCGTGCTCAGCGTCCACAAAGGCCACCTCGCCCCCCTTTTTTTGGGCCTGGGCCAGGATATGCAGGGCCAGGGTAGTCTTACCGGAGGATTCCGGACCGTAGATCTCGATGATGCGCCCCTTGGGAACGCCGCCAATGCCCAGCGCCACATCCAGGGCCAGGGAGCCCGTGGGGATCGCCTCCACATTGGGCTCGGCGTTATCGCCGTAGCGCATGATAGAGCCCTTGCCGTACAGCTTCTCTATTTGCTGCATGGCGGTCTCAATAGCTTTTTTCTTGTCGGAATTGCCCGCCGCCGGGGCGGCCGCCGTGTCTTTCTTTGCTGCCATGATCCAATCCTCCTACGTCATAATTTCAGTATAAATACAAGTTTTCGCTTATTTAGCCTCGCAGAGTTCGCGTCCGCAGACGCGAAAACTCCAATCATTTTTCCCCGCGACATGTGCGTGGGGAAAAATACCTCTCAGGCTGCAAGTGTGGAATTTTGAGCCTATGGCTCAAAATTATGCGCGCAGCAGACTGCAAGCCCTTTGGCAGAAAAATCCAAGATTTTTCGCCAGTTATATCTCGTCGTACAGTCGGCCATATACCACCCGGGGTATGCCCGCCGGGTCCGTCGTGATCTCCAGGTCTCCGAAGCCCACAGAGCGCATAAGCCGCAGCACATCGTCCGCCTGGCCGATACCCACCTCAAAAAACAGCATCCCCCCTGTGCGCAGAGCTTCCCGCCACAGGGTGGTGACGGAGCGATAAAAATCCAACCCATCCTCGCCGCCGTCCAGGGCGCCGTGGGGCTCAAAATCCTTTACAGAGACGTCCAGCCCCGGAATATCCCCGGAGGGAATGTAGGGCGGATTGCAGAGAATACAATCATAGGTTCCCAGCTGCCGGGGCGGCGCCTTCCTGGCGTCCACCTGCATGGGCGCCACCCGGTCTGTAAGGCCGTTGCGCCGGATATTCTGCCGGCAGATGCGCAGGGCTCCCTCAGATAGATCGCCCAACGTCACCCGGCAATCCCCCACCTGGCTGGCCACCGCCAGCCCGATGCACCCGGACCCGGCGCACAGGTCCAGCACCCGGCTGCCGGGATTCTGCCGCAGAAACGGCAGAGCACAATCCACCAGGGTCTCCGTGTCCGCCCGGGGGATAAGCACCTGCCGATCAATATCCAGGGGCAGGCCATAAAACTCCCACTCCCCGATGAGGTAGGCCACCGGCTCCCCGGCCAGATGCCGCCGCACCAGTGCCCGGGCCTGCTCCTCTACCGGGGGCGGCACATAGAGCTGCCCGTCCCGTTGAAGCTGCTGGCGGGTCTTGCCGGCAGCAAAGCATACCAACTCCCGGGCCTCCAAGGTAGATGCTTCCACCCCGGCCCGGCGCAGCTGCTGTCGAATATCCATATATAAATTGTTATATGTGATGGCCATAATACGATTTGTTGTCACTTTCTGTGGGATTTTGAGAATTTTTGGCTTGCAGAGTCTAAAAAAGCCTCGCAGAGTTTGCGTCCGCAGACGCAAAAAATTGAAATCATTTTTCACCGCGACATGTGCGTGGGGAAAAATACCTCTCAGGCTGCCAGTGTGGAATTTGTTCGCCTGCGGCGAACAAATTATGCGCGCAGCAGACTGCAATCCTTTTGGCGAAAAAACGAAGTTTTTTCGCCAGCAATATTACCACTTATCCTTGCCCTTTTCCTCGGGCAAAACCAATGTCAGCGCCTCAATGGCCACCTCCAGCATGGAGTCGTCGGGCTCAAAGGTGGTAAAATTCTGCAGCCACATACCCGGTGCAGACAGCGCTCGGGTGAAGGCATTGTCATGGCGGCCCACGAAGCGGTTGAACTCATAGGTCAGGCCCACCACCGGCACCAGCAGCAGCAGGTGCATCCCGATGCGCACCCACAGATTCTGCCACTCCACATAGGTGAAGGCCACGGAGGAGAACAGGATGGACACCACGATCACCACAAACAGAAAGCTGGTGCCGCAGCGAGGGTGATGCCGAGGCTGGATGCGGGCGTTTTCCACCGTCAGCGGCAGCCCCGCCTCATAGCAGAAGATGGTCTTATGCTCCGCGCCGTGATACTGAAACACCCGGTGTACATCCTTCTGCCTGGAGCAGAGGAACAGGTAGCCGATAAAAATCAGTATCTTGATGGCACCCTCGATAAGATTATGTACCAAAGCGCTCTGCGCACGGAACAGCCCCGCCACAAACGTGGGCAGCAGCATGAACAGACCCAGGCACAGTGCCAGGGACAGCAGCAGGGAAAATGTGACCAGTATGCTCTGGAACTTCTCCGCCGGGACATGCTTTTCCAGCCACAGGTCGAATTTGGAGGGCTGGGCGGCCTCGTCATCCGGGAAATAATCCGCCGAGAACATCAGCGCCTTGATCCCCTTGACCATGGAATCCAAAAAGGTCACCACGCCCCGGATAATGGGCAAGCCCAGAATGGGGTACTTGTCCCGCACCAGCTTCAGCTCCTCCACCTTGGTCACCAGGCCCTCCGGGGCCCGGACCACAATGGCCTGCTTTTCCGGCCCTCGCATTAAGATGCCCTCAATAAGTGCCTGGCCGCCGATGGAGGTACGGAAGGTTTCTTTTTTCTCGCGTTTTGCCATGTGTCAGTAAGTCCTCTCTGCTCCCCCACAGTATAGCACAGCCATGGAGGAAATGCAACATTTGTTCTATTATTTTTATTCTTCTTCATGGGAAATCGGCAGGCGAATGGTGACCACGCAGCCCCCGCCGGGGGCGTTGCCGATGTCGAAGGTACCCTCATGGCGGCGGATGATCTCATCACACACCGCCAGGCCTATGCCGCTGCCTCGCGCCTTAGAGCTGCCTTTGTAGAATTTCTGCTTCACATAGGGCAGCTCCGCCTCCGGGATGCCGGGGCCGTAGTCCCGGACCTGCACCACATACCACTCCCCATCTTGCTCCATGGACACGGTAATGCGTTTGCCGGAGCCGCCATGCTTGGCGGCATTGTCCAGCACATTGCACAGCACCTGCTTCAGCCGCTCCGGGTCACCGGTGATAGGCTGCTCGAACATCTCGCCGGCATTCGAATATTCCAGGTCGATGCCGTCCTGGCGGAAAAGCTCCCGGTAGGTGTAGATGGCGTCCTCCACCTCAGCCTGGAGATCCATCTGCTCCACCCGAAGCGTGAATCGGCCATCCTCTATCTTGGAAAACTCCAGCAGCTCCTCCACCATGTTGGTGAGTCTGCGGGACTCCCGGAGAATGATCCGCACACCCCTGTGCAGCTGCCCGATGTCGCCGCTGTCGTCAGCCAGCAGTGTCTCTCCCCAGCCGGTAATGGCCGTGAGGGGGGTACGCAGCTCATGAGACACAGAGGAGATGAACTCTGTCTGCATCTTTTCGCTTTGGCTGATCTGCAGGGACATCTGATTGATATTATCCACCAGCTGGCCCATTTCATCGTCGTATTTATTGGGGATCTGGATGCCGTAGCTGCCGTCGGAAATTCGCTTGGCAGCCTCCGTCACCTCCGCCACAGGGAGAGCGATCCTTCGCATGAAGGTCAAATTCACCGCCAGCACCACGCCGCTGATAACCACGGCGATGCCCATGAATGCCAGGGTCAGCAGGGCTACCTGCTTATCCAGCTCTCTTGTGGCCGTAACCAGGCGCAGCACCCCCACCACGCTGCCGTCAAATACCAGTGGTGCCGACACCGCCAGGATGTTCTCCCCGGTAAGAGGATCCTTGCCGGAAAAGCTCTCCATCCTCCCGCCGTCCAGCGCCCGGCGGACCTCCGTGGTTTCCGGCGTCAGGCCAATGGTCTGGCCCCGGCTGGAAATGTCGATGCGCCCGTTTTTATCCAGAAACTGCAGCTCAATGGTGTCTGCGTCCTCAAAATCCTTGGCGTAGAGCACTGCGTTGCGGTAATACTCGTTGTAGCTGACCATGACATAGGTGTTGAAATAGCTCACACCGGAGCGGGCCTTACTCTCCAAGGCGGAGCGGGCGTTGCTGTAAAAATTGGTCACCAGGATCACCGAGGTCAGCGCAGCAATGAGCAGCAAAATGACAATAACGGGCAGAACACTCCCCATGATCCATCGCCGGCGCATACCAACCAGCCGGCGTTTCCGTTTTGGGGCAGACCTGCTTGCCTCCTCTGCCTTGTCCAGCATTATGCTTCCCACTTATATCCGTACCCCCAAACCGTAGTGATGTAGGTGGGATTGGTGGCGTTGTCCTCGATCTTCAGCCGCAGGCGGCGGATGTTCACATCCACGATCTTCAGCTCGCCGAAATAGTCCCTCCCCCACACAAGGTCCAATATCTCCTCCCGGGACAGAGCCTTGCCCGAGTTCTCCATAAACATCTTCATGATGGCGTACTCCATCTGGGTAAGCTTGATGCGCCGGCCATTTTTCTCCAGGGTGCGGTTGCGGGTGTTGAGCAGGAAGGGCGGCTGGTCGATCTGGTCGGCCACCTCGTCCGCCACACCGCTGCGGCGCATGAGGGCATCTACCCGGGCGGTAAGCTCCGCCGGGGAGAAGGGCTTGGTTACATAGTCATCCGCCCCGGTCATAAGGCCCGTGACCTTATCCATCTCCTGGGACCGGGCCGTGAGCATGATGATACCGATGCGCAAATTGGTGGCCCGGATGCGGCGGCAGACCTCAAAGCCGTCGATACCCGGCAGCATGATGTCCAGCAGCGCCACCCGGGTGTCGGGGTTTTCCTGGAGCTTTTCCAGCGCCTCCTCACCGCTCTCGGCCTCGATAACGTCGTAGCCGGCCCTGCGCAGATTAATAACGATAAAGCTGCGGATGCTGCTCTCGTCCTCTAATACCAATACCTTTTTCATGGTTGTCTCCCCTCTCTCAGTTCCTGGCATTCCACGCCGTGGAAATCAGATTGAAATGGCTGCTGACCCAGGCGCTGCTGATGCCCAGCTCATCGCCGTCTTCTGTGATGCGCATGGCATAGGCCACATTGGCCCGCTGCAGCACCAGTGTCCGGCCGCCTGTTTGGGCATCCCGCTCCCGTTCCTCACCGCTGAGGCTGTACAGGTACAGCACCGGCCTGCCATCCACCTGCAGTGTCACGCAGGTGCCGTTTTCCATGGCGTCCAGACGTGTGCCGCTCATTTTTCCGTGCCATTCGTCGTTGAGCACCAGATACCAGCCATCCGTCAGGTCATGGTAGGTATCCATGACCCAGGCGCTGTTGCCCCGGTCATCAAACCGGTACCAGGCGAAAAACGCACTTGCCTGCCGGGTATTGCTTTTCTCGGGGTACGGAATTTCGATAATGCCGTCATTATTAATGTCCTGCGGCCGGAGCTGGCTGGAGGGATACTGCACCTCCGTAATGCCGGTTTTTCTGTCCGCGCCCGTATTCAGCAGCTGCCCGCCGCGGCAGAGCAGGATATTCGTCATGGCCGTGTTTTCCGCACTCACGGCGGTGACAAAGGCCGCCGTCTTTTGGCTGTCCAGCTTGCCGCACACGATGCTTCCTCTGCTCAGCTCCGCCGGTGTGCAGTGCAGCTGGCAGGTGCCTTCCACGCGCATCTCCCCATCCTGCCACACATAGTGCTCGGCCAGGCAGCCTCCCTCCGTTTCCGACCGGATGAGCAGCAGGTCGAACCACCCATCGCTGTCCAGGTCGTCCACAACATAGCGCAGGTAGCCGCTCTGCATCAGCATATTGACCTGGTTCGGCACCAGCTCGTATACGGCTACGGTCTGCACCTCCGTGCTGACCCGCCAGCCCACGACCACCTCCAGCCGTCCGTCTCCGTTAAAATCCCGGAAGGACACGGAGTCGATGGAGCTGCCGCCGGATTCTATGGTGCTGTACAGGGAGAAGGTCCCATTTTCCTCCCGGAAAAACAGGATCTTCAGGGGGTTGTCGTCTGCGGTGTGGCGGAAAAAGGCCACCGCCTCCTTCTCCCCGTCACCGTCCATGTCGATCATCTGCAGGGATTGGATATTATTGCCGCTGGAGGGGGTGATGTACTCATAGCCGCTTTCCAGATAGGTGTTGAGTGTGTTGGCCAGGCCCGTGTATTCCACCGGCACCTGGGGCAGGGTGAACAGGTTCTCCGCAGAGGTCTCCAGCGAGCAGCCGCAAAGTCCCAGCGCCAGCGCCAAATAGGCCAGCACGATCAGTATTTTCCTTGCAGAACGTTTCACGGCACTCCCTCCCCAGTTCCGATTTTTATTCAGAATATACTATACCACATTTCTCTCTCCTTGGGTAGTCCCTGTTTTGAATTTTCTCCGGTGCAAAAT
>ENA-UONV01001036-UONV01001036.1-human-gut-metagenome-genome-assembly--contig:-CS4-NODE-1036-length-26882-cov-5.701234_pt1 | contig 26882 bp, 27 predicted proteins | sample MGYA00242461_ERZ724008 | MGnify/ENA metagenome assembly ERZ724008 | reverse complement strand
ATCCGCAATAAGGCAGGTAAACTTCTTCACAAGCTATTACTCTTCTTTTGTTCACTGAGAAGAATTGTCTTCCTTCAGTTGAAAATTGTCTTTCGTTAATTAGAAATTGTTTTTCACCCGTTTTCCTGCTTTTCAGCATATAAAAAATTGTTTTTCGTTCATTTGAACCAAAGACAATTGATTTTATTTGCCTTCTGTTTGTGCTATTAATACTTTTGCAAGGAACGAATAGCATTTCTCCCGTCTCTTGTCGTTCCTCTATTCTTCCCGAAAGACAGCCGCAAGGCACCCAATATACATCGTAATTATACAATAATGATATGAATGCATGGAAAACTGTGCTTTTATGCACGCTACCAATCATGGTTTCCCTGCCGATATTTGCGCAGGAGACCGGCAAAGTTCCACAGGTACTATTCCGCTTTGTGGAGGGAAATGATATGTTCTATGTGCCGTGGAACGGAAACGGAACGGCACTCGATTCGTTATGCCGGATGATAAAACCGGAAGTACTGGATAGAGGAAGTGTCAAAATGGACGGCTACAGCGATACCAAAAAACTGTCGATGATACGCTGCAACCGGGTAAAGTCCGAACTGATTACCCGTAAGGGATTGCAGGAAGAACACTTCACAACGACTAATAACGTAGGCGAATGGAACGGTCTGAAAAATGTGGTATTTGTCACATTGCCTATATTATATAAGGTGGAAGCGGAGAAACGGCAGGAAATCCAAAGACAGGACGAACCGATACAGACGGACAAACCGGCCTCAACCGACTCTCAAAAGCAGCCTGAAACGGCAGCCGCGCCCCAAGAGGAAAAGACAATCCAAACCACGACTCCCGTCACTGAAACCCGGCAAATAGCCGAAACGGCTTCTTCACGAACAGATAACACAGATTATGGTACGCTCTCCCTGCGTGCCAACCTGCTGCGCTGGGCAACGCTTACCCCTGACCTCGGCATCGAATGGCGCATCAACCGGAATTGGAGCATACAAATAAACGGCACATGGACTTCATGGAGTTGGGACGACAGTAACCGCCGCTATGCCCTTTGGGAAATATCACCGGAAGTCCGCTATTATATGGGCGTCCGGAAACGGGGCTATCTCGGCGCGATGTACCATGCAGGCGAGTTCAACTATAAACTGGGCGACACCGGCAAGCAAGGCGACTTGATGGGTGGCGGTCTGACAGGCGGTTATCTGCTGAAACTGAACAGGACGTTGAACCTAAACTTCTCGTTAGGCATCGGCTGCACCCATGCCGACTATGAGAAATACACGGTTATTGACGGCGTGCGGGTGAAACAAGGCAAAGCCGACACGCACTATTGGGGCGTGAATCATGCCGGTATCAGTTTAATATGGACAATCTTTTAATGGATGGAGGAAAACGAAATGAAGAATCACAAGACATATATAATAATGTGTAGCACGCTAAGCTTGCTGACATTCGCTTCGTGCGTGAAAGATGAAGTTTATAACACGCCCCATCCCGACGAGGGTGCGGTTTCCATACACGTAAACCTGCCGCAAGGCATGGGGGATTACACGGTGGAGATTGACGGACAATCCGTGCAAGGCTCAGGGGCGACTTTCGTTTACCCGACCCTGCTTTCTCCGGGTGAACACGACCTGCTGATGTACAACCATCCCGACGGGCTTATCATTGCGGATGGCATCGCACGTGTCAATGCGACGGCGACTGCCAAAAGCAATGGTAATACGATACTACCCATGCCCGGCTGCTTGTATTCGGTTTCAACGACGTACACGGTGATGGCAGATGATACGATACGCATAGAACTTGCCCCTCTCCGGCGTATGCGTGACCTGCATTTTGAACTGACCGTGACCGAGGGAGATCCGGAACGCATCGCGAGCGTGGAAGGAGTTCTTTCAGGCATAGCAGGAACTTATACTCTTGCCACGGAATCGCCGGGTGGAGAACCGATAACCACCGCACCTGCATTTACCCGTGACGGAAACCGCATGACGGCGGATGCCCGTCTGCTGGGGACGGCAGGTGAAGCACAGAAATTGGTGCTGACGCTGCATTTCACGGACGGCAAGGTGCAGACCATCGAGAACGATTTGACGGAAATGCTGAAGACATTCAACACCGACATGCAGACACCGCTTAAAATCAGTGGATCGTTGCTCATGCCCACAGCAGCAAACCCGGGTACTGCAACCATCACCGACTGGCAGGTGCAGGAAGTGGTCGATATAATCATCAAGTAATAAATTTTAAATAACAAATATTATGATGAAGACAAACTATCTGTTTATCGGCATGGCAGCCCTGATGATGGCTGCGTGCAGCAACGATGAGAATGAACCGCAAGTGAATGACGGGCGTGCAGCCGTTTCCTTTGCCGGGGGAATCACGCTGACCCGCGCCACGACCAACGCATGGGAGGCAAACGACGGCATCGGCATCTATATGCTGGAACATGGAACGAAGACAGTGACGGACGGTGCCGCCAACCGCAAGTATGTGACTACCGCCGGAGATGGAAAGTTTACACCTGCCGGAGTAGAACAGACCATTTACTTTCCTTTGAGTGCGGATGAAAAGGTGGACTTCATCGCTTACTACCCGCAAACCGACCTGACGGACGATATATATAAGGTGGACGTGAGCGACCAAAAGACCCCTGCCAACATCGACCTGCTGCGGAGCGACAACGCTACGGGAAAGGATAAAAACGCCACGACGGTCGATTTGGAGTTCTTCCACCGCCTGAGCCGTGTGGAAGTGGAGTTGACTGCCGGTGAAGGCGTGAGCGATGCGGAACTGGCAGGCATGGGCATCACGCTGGACAAACAGCCCGTGAAGGCGGACTTCAAGGTGTTGCAGAACACGCTGACCGCCGGGCAGAACCTCGCCACCCTTACGCTGAACACCACCACCGATGGTAAGACCGCCTCCGCCATCATCCTGCCGCAGGAGGGTGCAAGCGGAAGGAGTTTGAAACTAACCTTGAAGGACGGTACTGCATTGATATGGCCGGTGGAAGCCGACCGTACTTTCGAGCAGGGCAAGAAAACTGTATTCAATATTACGCTGAAACGCACACCTGTAGGTACTGAGGTGGAAGTGAATGCCACTATCCGGCCGTGGGACACTCAAGGCACAGTGTCGGGTGATTTGGAAATCTGATTTTGACAAGAAATAAAAAACTCATGATATGAAAGCAACAAGATATTTGTTCACCCTTTTCGTGCTGGCAACGCTGGCACTGGCGGCTTGCCACAACGACGACATGCCGGGCGGCATCCCCCTGCCCGAAGGCGCAGTACACATCACCGCCAACATCGAGGGAGTGCAGACACGCGCGCCGCAGCTCGATGCCGATGGCGCAGGCACGTTCGCCCCTACAGACGCGTGGGGCATGTACACTTTTACCGGCGATGCCACATCCCCGGCATATAGCAACGAAAACATCGCTTACAAGACTGACAATAGCTCCCCGCTTTATTGGGAAGACCTCAGCGAGACGGAAGCGGTGACTTTCTCTGCCTACTATCCGCGCATCACGGAAGATATTACCAAACCGGCGGCGTACATGTATATACCCGAAGCGTGGAACAACACGGATGACCTGCTCCACGCCACCGCCACAGCAAGCAAGGACGGGACGGTGGCACTGACATTCAAGCATCTGATGCACCGGCTCGTCGTCAACCTGACTGCGGGAGAAGGCATGACCGGTACAGATTTGTCTTCTGCCTTGGTAAACTCCGTGGGACAGAATGACGAGCCTACGATGGTTGCCGGCGTGGAGGTCAACCTGCTGACCGGTGCGATCAACTATGACCGTGTAGAGGGCGCCGTACAATTTTCCAACGGAAGCAGTGGCAATGCCGACTGGAAAGTGGCACCTCAAAACCTGACCGCAGGTGCGGAATGGCTCAGGATAAAGGTTGGCGAGGATACGTGGTACTATAATGTACCTGCCGACCTGAACACTGCCGAACCCGGCAACCAGACCCGCCTCGAAAGCGGCAAGCGGCTCACCCTCAACCTCACGCTGAAGAAGAACCAGCAGACAGGAAAGACCGAAGTGGAACTGACCGGCAGCGACATCTCCGGCTGGGGCGATGGCGGCACGATTACGGATGAAGTGGTGATAGGCGGTGCCGCTTCTGGCGTCACCACCTACGAAGCCTTGGTCACAGCACTGAAGACGGGCGGTGCCTCGGCCGATGCCCCGACACTCATTACGCTGGGCGGCAACATCACGATACCCACGGGAGGTGACTACGACACCCCTCCCATGAACGGCAGCGGCTACTACAAGATAGACGGCGGCGGGCACACCCTGACTTGGGAAGACGGCAATAGCTTCCACTTCCTCGGCAATTCCAGCCCCGGCGACGATGCCGTTTATATCGAACTCACCAATATCAATCTGGTTCAGCAAGAAAAGCTTAACTCCGCGGTACGTGTTTACAACGGCAGGATTACGCTGGGCAAAGGCGTGGTATTGACAATGAATGAGCAACAGAAATACATGATTGGAATTGCCGGCGAGAAAGCGGCATTGGAACTGGGTGACGGCTGCGAATTGTCTTACACGACAGGCAGTTCGTACTGTGCAAGCGTCAGCTATGGCGCTACCCTCGTGCTGAACGGGGGAAAGACCGCTGCCGGGGCTTACATAGACCTAACCTGCGATTCTTACTCGACCTCCCATCCCTTTATCTCCGTTCCGAAAGCCCTCACGGGTGATGTGCACCTCCTTCTCAACATGACCGGTGCAACCCCCGTCGCCCAGGGCATTGGCGGTTACCAACTGACGCAGGCGGACTGCGACCGTCTGATAGTGAATCCGGAGTCAACGGTCAGCCTCTATAAAGGACAGGCCGAGGAGTACGACGGCAACTTCGAGCTTCACCTCGACCCGGCGGCGGATTATCAAATCAAGGTGCGCCCGAAAAATTTCACACCCCCCTCCTCCGGCACTATCGACATGACCAACATGACCGACGTCGTGGCGAAGGCAACCATCCTGGCAGCCCTCGACGCGGGCTACACCGACCTCAAGCTGACGGGCGAACTTTCCAAGATAGGAATAGGCGGTCAGTGGGGTATATTTGTCGAGAATACGCAAATCACGAAATGCGACCTCACCGGAGTGACGGGCTGGGGAACACCGGCGACACTGCCCGACCGTGCCTTTATGCGTTGCACCACCTTGCAAGAGGTGAAGTTGCCCGATGGCGTGCAGGAAATCGGAGAGTTTGCTTTTCTCCGTTGCAATGCGCTGACCACAGTGAATCTTCCGCAGGTTGCCCGGATTGATAACAACGCATTCCGGGAATGCACTTCATTGACGACGTTCACTTTGGATAATGTGACAGCGATAGAAGAGAATGCTTTCTGGGGATGTACCGGCCTCGAAACACTCAAACTACCGAAGTGTACCCGGTTCGACAATTATATCGTAACGGGCTGTCGCAGCCTCACCCGGATAGAAGCTACCGCAGCCGGAAACTTCGTCGATATAGATAATGGCAGCAGTATAGAGCGCAACGCCGTTTTTCAGAACAGAACCACCGTCCATTCCGGAGCGAACGCATTCGATCCCGCCAAGTGCGACCTCGTGCTGAACGCCGACAAGAAGCAGGATGGCAATGCCGTCCCCACAGTCTCCAACGGCAACGAATGGACTAAGGGGGAAGACGCCCGCCCCATGCAATGGAAGAGCATCACCTTCGGGAAACAGAAAGTATAACGAACAAATTATCAACATTTAAAACAGTAAGAATTATGCCATTCTGGAAGAAACAACATAACAAGTCAAAGAAAGTGTATTACCCGCAAGCCATCGCTCCCGTGATGCACACGCAGATGAAACAAGGCAAGTCCGTCCACATCAAGGGACTGGGCTACTTCCGCTATACGCTTGACACCGTAGGCGTGGCCGACCTCAAGGATTTCGACTTTCAGAAACAAGTAAAAGCCGTCCGCGTGGAGTTCACCCCCCCGAACGGGAGAAGACTTCCGGGGGCGCCTACACCCGTGCCCTCGTGGACAGCGGTTTGTTGGAATGGATAGAACTTTCGTCGGACACGGCGGACGATGCCCCCACCGGCGGCGACCAGGACGATGATGTGTTGAGCTGACGATAGAATATTACGAAACAAAAAAACGAGTGAGATATGATAAATGTAGTAACATGGAACATACAAGGCGGAGGTGGGACGGATACGGCAAAGAATGCGATAGTACAACAATTCTTCAATGGCGAGTTTAATGCGATTTGCCTTCAGGAAGTGACGAATCCGTTGGGCTCGTTCAGTATCCGGACTGTTGGTCACGACGGCGTAGAAATCGCTTGCCCACCCCCTCCGACAGGAAGACCTCATGCGCTGAGCAACTACGTCTGCTATTACAAACAATGGGGAATCAACCCCCGGTGCAGTCTGGCAATCTATACGAGAGGAGCCGCACTTGCATACGGCGCAATATCTCTTCCGGCACATTTAGGAGGTGCCGGTCAGCGACCGATGCTTTGGGTACAAGTGGCACCCCATTATTATGTGGCGAGCATTCATCTCTCCCACGCTGCCCACGGGACGATGTGGAGCAGGTTTTTGTATTTCCGGGATGAATTTTTACTACTACCGGGAACACATGTTATTGCCGGCGATTTTAATCTGCCACCCGACTATATTGAGACTCACCATGCGGCTGAACTTCCGCATTTCACCTTTACGTCTGCAAATGTAACCACCCAACAGAACGGTCTTCGGTTGGACTATGTGTACAGCGATGCACCGATGGTGACAAATCTACGATACTCTCAGGCATTTCATTCCGACCACCGTTATCTCACTTTCACGGTTCATTAAACAGCTTTTCATATATGAATAAAGACAACTTTTAAAAACAATGACAATATGAAGAACAAGAAATCAAACATTCCGGCATTCGTCCCCGCTGCCGGGTTAGTGTGCCTCCTCCTTTTGGCAGGCTGCTCCGGAGACGATGCACTGGCTCCCGATGGCGGCACGAAAGACGGCAACGTCCTTCGCTTCACCTCCACCATCGCCGACTTCACGGGCAGCGATGCCACCGATAACGCCGGCACACGCGCCACTATTGACCCGACAGACGGCACGGGAAGTTTCGGCAGCGGTGACCAGATAGGGCTTTGGACTTTCATTTACGAGGGCTACAGCTCCAATGTCAGCGATATGTACACCCTGACCAATAACGGCAACACATGGGATGGCTTCACCCCAACATGGGACGATATGGGAGAGCCGACCAATGAACGGCAACGTTTCTTCTCTGCCTATTACCCCAAACCGACGCTAAGCACTTCCGCCAATGAGTTTGTGTTCAGTGTAGCAACCGACCAAAGCGTCGCCGGAGCCTACGAAGCTTCCGACCTGCTGTCTGCCATCCAGAGCTACACAAGTAAACCGCAGAACGGCAACATCAATCTACGCTTCTCTCACCACATGGCAAGGATCAAAGTGGAGCTCGTGAACGGCAACGGCGTATCAGCGGAGGAGGTAAACAATGCCACAATCATCCTTAAAAACATGCCTGTCAGTTGTATAATGGAGTATGACGGAGAAATACGGACAGACGTAACGTCACGCGCTGACATCACCCCACGGAAATCGGATATTTCCGGTACAAACACATTCTATGCCCTTGTTCCCACATTTATAGGCGATAATGGGGTGGAAATTGAAATTTCCGTCGCCGGCAAGGTGATCAGTAAAACGGTGGATTTACAATACATTTTACCCGGTCGTGAATATCTCATCAACCTTACGCTGACTGACATCGGAAGTGGCTTTTAGCCTATTCAAACCAAGATGAAATAGATGTGAAACCTATATGTGTTACGAAGTCTATTTAGAGGATAAAGCCATCAAGTTACGGAAGAAACAGTAATCAATTAAAAGAATATCAATATGGAAATAAAATGCTATAAAGGAGCAAAAGACAGCGACGTCACGACTATCCACGCAGAAGAAACTACGACGCTATGTAAAGTCAGGGAACTATTGACCAATAAAGGATTCATTGAATCGGATAATCGTGAAAAGGGGATAGCCTACCGTTTTGTCATGAAACGGACAATAAAAGACCCGAAGATAGACAAGATGTTTATGGACGATGTCGTCACTCCTCCTCAAATGGAAGGCAAAGCGACTGTTGACCTAATTTGGGGATTTGAAAAGCAAATCGTGCTTACCAATATCGACGCTCCCACCCCCGATTTGGTCGGCTTTGCCTGCGACAGTTGGAATAACGGTTATGCTTCGGCATCATGCAGCTTGAATCAAACCGACCCCGAAGCAATAAAGCAAAACGATAAGGTAGCGGCTTTCAAACCGATGATGCTGACCGACGTATTGTCCACCAACAAAGAGGTGACTGCCAGTTACAATAACGTCTGCATCTGTAAGAAAGGTTCGGTTGTGCAGTTCGGCATATCCTCGTGGGGAGCCGCCGGTTTCCATTTCAAGATAGAGATAGGAGCCGGAGAACCTATTGTGACGGGGTTGTACCACACTTTCGACAATTCTCCCGGTCGCTACGGGCGGACTGTTACCCGGCGCTGGCAGAAAGGATGCAAGACAATCGAAATACAGGCGGTCGATGAGTTGAGAAACCTGATTCCCGGTAAACGAATAGCATATCAGAAAATAACCATCAGCACGAGAAACCTGATATCGTACAAGAGAGGTGACAAGTCGTATTCATCCGAGGCAACGCCACCCATACCCATGCTCTCCGGAGCGCGACAAATGTTTCTGGCAGGTAATTTCGCTTCCGAATACGACATCCGCCGGTCGCTTGCCACTGCACCGATGAATGAGAATATCATGGTGGAGGGCGACAGCATCACGCCGGGAACGGCGACCACCGGAGGGGATTCAACGGAGACCCACGGTAAGATACATGCCTGCGTCACCGCCCCGTGGGAGGAGGCATTGGGTGTAATCGTTATCCATTTCTTTGTATTTAAGACAGAAGAGGAGGCACTGAACACCATTCAGAGACTGAACTCTCCTGATCCCGATCTTTGGAAATAATCATTTAAAAAAGAAAAAATCATGAGCGATATATTTGAAAACGTAACCAACTATCCGGAGCTGACAGAGAAGGAAAAACTGTCGCTTTTTAAAAATGTAAATATTTTCCGTGGCTTCTGCCTATCGGAAAAGGACGGTCTCAAACGGAGTTTTCATGACTTGTACCAATGGAATGACGACTATCTACCCGAAGACTTGCAACCTATGGAAAACACTTTGAAGAAAGACGAACACTCTTTCTCGAAAGTGACGCATGAGCTGAAGAAAATGAATATCGACTCCGCCTCCCTTTCCCTCTCTTCTCCTTTTGTGTCCGCCGAGAGTGAGTTCCGCCACGAACAGGGCAGCAACCTCTCTACGTCTGAAGTAAACGAGTACCTTCTTTCTCAGGCCATTGTCCGCAAATCTTTTTTCAATATTGACTTTCGGGAAGTAAAAGTGTCCGATGCTTTCGTGCAGGCTGTTTCTCAAGCTGTCGATACGGATGAAGATATTCAGACACGCAGTCTCAATCTGCTGAATGTGCTAAACGAATGGGGATATTATCTTCCACTGGAGTTCACACTCGGTGGCATCCTTTATTCGGAAGCGGTGACTAAAATTACGGATTATAGCATGGCGGAAAAGGAGAAAACAGAATTTTCCGCTTCTTTCAAAACCTCGTTCGGAAAGATTGGAGGTGGAGGTGGATTCAGCGGCGGATGGTCGTCGGAGCAGACCGACACCGTATCAAACAAGTACGAGAACACCGTCATCCACCAAATCGGCGGGGTGGCAGGACTGACAAACGATTATTCGTTATGGGCCACATCGCTTCACGATGCCCGCTACTGGACTATCATCGAATGTGCCGGTCTTTATCCTTCGTTGATGCTACTATTGAATGCGTCCGATCAGTCGTATGGGAATCATTTGTTAGGATTGTGTCTGCGCACGCTTAATTCGTGCCTTGCTGTTCCGGCTGTGTATAAACTGCAACCTATCCTCAATCTGGGTGAATATGCCACGGCTATAGAGGAAATGGTGAGCCCTTACTGATAATATCAGGAGACCAGTTAATAGTATCTTCCGGAATGCTATATATAATTGCAAGAGATTTCGAGGCATACCATACGATGACAGGAAGTTATTCACTGCGTAATAATATAAAAGTAAACAATAGTAATATGATAGCAACCATTGACATAGACCGCATGATAGAAATCTGCTTCGCCGCACAGTTTTTTGTTTACAGTTATATGGCATTGTTTCTCTATCCCTATAATGACTACGACGTAGCCCCCCGCATGAGGCACACCGGAAGCAAACCCTACCTCCGGGGGCGCCGTGTGCTGGCGGTGGTTTACATCTTCCTCGGCATTGCCGCCGGGTTCGGGCTATGTCCGGCATCCCCCTCCAACAGCGGTGCGGCAGACGGCTGGGCATCGCCTCTTGTCCCGGCTTGCCTCACCTTGTTCTTCATGGCACATACCGGGCTACTGTTGGGGTTGTGCGACTACACCATCACCGGTCGTAAAAACTATCTGCTCCATTTGCTGCCTCTGCCCGTGCTGTGTGCCCTCTATGCAGCATTCCCGGCGTGGGGTGAAGCGGTTGCCGTACTTCAGTCCGTTCATCTGGTGGCACTCATCGGCTGGTACACGCCGCTGTTCTACAAAGCATACGACAATTTGAACAGTTGCTGCTGGGATGCCGTGAACGAAACGCCCGAAGACGTAGCCCCCGACTACGACTGCCTGCCCGAATCCATGCCGTGGATAGGCCGCCGCTACATAGGTCTGCTCGTCGTTACTCTGCTGGCACTGCTGGCGCACTTCCTGCCCTACGGCTGGACTGCCTACGTGGTGGCGGTACTCTTTACCGGCTACCTCTTTTGGTTTTTCTACTGGGTGTTCCAGCGGTTTCCCCGGTTTGCCTGTGCCTTGTTTTATTATATGAATGAGGAGGAACGATGACTAAAAAACAATTGTCCGGCACTTTTTCTCAACTGAGGCCTCCGTTTTGCGACGAGTTTCCCGCCGACTGTTCTTTTGAAAGAAAGAGCTATCCGGCTGGTGCGACCGTAAATAACGACGATACGAACATCAACTACCTCATCTTCTGTCAATCGGGGCACGCAAAGATTACCAGTACGTTGTTCCATGATGAAATTCTCTGTGCCGGAGAAGTGATGTTCGTCCCCCGTGGGAGCGAATGTAGTGGAACGGCTTTGAGCGATGTCACCCTGCTGGTACATAAGTTCAACAACACGGTATGCCGGGCAGAGAAATGTATTCTTTCCTATCTCTATTCACACAAGCTGCCGGATTCCAAAGTCTATTGCTGCAAGCTGACTGCCCCGACCTCCATGCGGGTGCTTATGGACACCGTGGCTACGTATATCACGGACGAAACGCACGATTCCGACCTTTGGAAACTCAAACACAAAGAACTTATCTGGGTGTTCACCCGTTACTATACGGCGGAAGAGTTGCGCATCTTCTTCCATCCGATGACGGGCGAGCAAGTACCGTTCCGGAACCTTGTGCTGACCCACTACCGCAAAGCCAACAATACCGAAGAACTTGCCGGACTGTGCGGATACGGCATACATACATTCCGCAGGGTTTTCAAAAAGGAATTCGACGTTCCGGTGTACCAATGGCTCATCAAGAAACGGGCGGAAAACATCCGCTACCGGCTGTCACAGTTCTTTGTTCCTTTGACGGACATTATCGACGAGTTCAACTTTTCGTCAGCGCAACACTTCAGCAGTTTTTGCAAACAGTATCTCGGCGATACACCCGGCAACCTGAGAAAAGCGATGCAGGTTGCTCCGGAGTAAGCCTACCCCTGCTTACTTTCTATGATTATATGGCAAATATCTGTGGCAAGCCATCTTGCTGATATTCGTAACTTTGCGCCCTGAATCAGAAATTAAACAGAATGCAAGAAAAGTACGAAGAAATAATGCAGGAGGTGGAAAAGGAAATATCCGCCATCGACCTGAACGGAAAGCATATCATCAACGATTGCAAGGCGATTATTGTTTTCCTCCGTGACAAATTAACAGGACTGAAAACCGATATGCAATCCATCCCTTTCAGTGACAATGCCGAAGAAATTGCTTTCTTCAAAGACCACAAACCGATGCTTTTGGGACGATTGATATATTTCCACGAAATATTGCGCATCGAGAGCCAACGACCGCTCGGCGAGGACACGCTGGACGAGTATTATGAGAAACAGCAGGAAGAACAAAAGATCTTTTTCGACCGTCATGTGTCCTTTTTTCAATATTACCGCAGCGGAGCCACCTATATGGACAAGTTCTATTTCCTGCGCGGGAATCAGGAAAGCATCGTAGATATAGACGTATGCCATCTGGACGACGATTCGGAGTTCAGCACGGGTTACGACCATCTTGTCGCCCATATCATGGCGATGGAGATGCTGTACGCTTTCCTGTCGGTAAGACGTACCTGCCTGCAAAATGTAGCAGAGGGTGTTTCTCCCGAACTGCTGAAAATAAAAGGCTCATATAAATGGACGGGGAGTGCCATTGAATTGGTGGAGATGGTGTACGCCCTCGACGAGATGAAATCCATTAATAACGGGGAAGCCCCGATACATGAACTGGCGGCATTTGTCGGTACGCTGTTGGGCGTGGACATCCGGGATTGTTACAGTGCCTATACGGATATGAAGCGGCGCAAGAACGAAAGCCGCACCTATTTTCTGGACAAGATGCAGGAACGGCTGAATAAGCGGATGGACAGGGATGATGAAAAAGAAAAACGACGGAAATAAGATTCCGGAGTGGGATATTTACGACAACTGCTGTTTTTTGTGTACTTTTGCATCCGCAAAGTACTTATATCCAACAGCTAAAAGTACATAGAGAATAATAATAGAAACAACATGAGAAGAAATTTAGTAAAGAACATGGCAGTCCTGTTGCTACTGACAGGTTGTGCCGGACAGAGCAACTATGAAAAGGCAATTGCCGATTTTGTGCAAACAGATAAAAGAGGTACATGGACGGACTTGCAATTCAAAGTGATTGAAATGGGTGAGCCGACAGACATAACGGTGAAGGATAGCATTGCTATTCTAACAGAGAAATTTGATGCCGAAAAGTCTAAACGCCTTGCCATGCTCAACGAAAGTATCGCCCGCAACAAAAAAAGCATGGAAAAGGAGCGATTCAATTCGATGAAAGAGTTCTATCAGAAATTGATAGACAAGAATCAGGTACTTGTGGATTCGCTCATGAAAACCTCGGTGGAATTGCCCGCTGCGTATAAAAATGCAGCGGAGACAACTGTGCTGGCGAAAGAGATTACTTGCAAGTTTTCTATTGTCAATCCGATACTTAACAATGCCAAACAGGAAATTACGGAGAATTTTATACTCAATGCTGCCGGAGATAAGTGTTACAGACGGCACAGCAAGAAAAAATAATTTTTCGGATACAACTTATATAACAGACAACGACAGCAACTTTTTGAAGGTTGTTGTCGTTGATATTTTTGCCTAATATATATAGAGAGAGACGGGAAATTATCCCTTTTGCTGTAACAGGTGCGCCAGTTCCGGATCATCAGCAATACGTTTCAGTTCGTCAGCGACAATCTGTTTGACCTCCGCCTTGATGCGGTTGTAGTTTTCCTGTATCTGCTCCTTCATGCGGTCGTTGCCGTCGGCATCGGTGAAGTCCGTGATAACGGGGATTTTCTTATAGGCGGCTTCCTCCCGCTTCACCTTGTCGGCATCCACCACAATCTCCGCATGGAAAATCTTCTGCTCGATGCGCTCGTTAAAGTTGTCTGATACGGAGCCGACAAACATACCCTGCGTAAGCCCCGAAATTTTGCTCGGTGGGATAAGGCTGTCCATCTGCGTGTTGATGGAGGTGGACTTGTCCTGCCGGTTGATGGTGATGCTCTGCCTTTTCTGCAACACCTTGCCGAAACGTTCGGAAAGGTTCTTGGCGGTTTCACCCACCACTTGCCCGGAGAAAATGTTGCCGACGGTGTTCATCACGACCTTCGCCTCCTTGTCCCCATAGTCACGCACCAACTGGCTGAAATCCTGAAAGCCCAGACAAACGGCAACCTTGTTGGAACGTGCCGTTGCAATGAGGTTGTCCAGTCCTTTAAAATAGATGGTGGGCAACTCGTCGATAATCACGGAAGACTTGAGCATTCCTTTCTTATTGATAAGCTTCACGATACGGGAGTTGTACAAGCCCAGAGCCGCACCGTAAATATTCTGCCTGTCGGGATTATTGCCCACACAGAGTATTTTCGGCTCTTTCGGGTTGTTGATGTCCAACGTGAACTCACTGTCGGACATTACCCAATACAAAGCGGGTGAAATCATTCTGGATAGCGGGATTTTTGCCGATGCAATCTGCCCCTGCAATTGCTCCGCAGCCCCTCCGAGCCACGCATCCATAAAGGGCGAGAGGTAGTTTTCAAGGTCGGGATAACTCGTCAGGATAGGGAAAATATCCTCGTACCGGCGGTTCAGAAACTCGATGGCGTGCGGAAACGTGCAATACTTCCCGTCCTGATAGATTTTCAGATACCAGATGATGGAGGCAAAGAGGATTATCGGGCTTTCCACAAAGAAATCGCCCTGCTTCTGTACCCACGTCTTGTTGAGGTTGAGCATGATGGTATAAGCCGATTCGTAAGCATCGGTAATATCCTCCATGAAATCCGGGTGTATAGGATTGCAGCGGTGGCTACGGCGGGGATCGTCAAAGTTGATGACATAGAATTTTGGCTTCACCGTATAGCCGTCTTGATTGTTAATCAGATGGTTGTAGGCAATCATCGAGAGGTCGGGAAACTTGAAGTCGTAAATATATTGACTGAATCCCTTTTCGATCTGTTGCTTGATATAGTTGTTTACCACGGCGTATGACTTCCCGCTGCCCGGAGTTCCTAACACGATGGACGCACGAAAAACGTTTACAACGTTAATCCAGCCATCGTTCCATTTCTTTTTGTAATAGAAGCGTGTCGGCAAATTCACAGAATACTCGTTCTCAATGAGCCTTGTCTCCTGCTGGAAGGATTCGTTTTCCGTGTTGAACACGTCATCCATGAGGTTATTCTTCAAAAGGCGGCTTATGTACAGCCCCGACATCAGGAGGCAGATATAGCCGACCGCCATCGTGAACACGTACAAGGCGGTGTTCGCCTCCACGCCCAACGGGAGGGAAAGCACCCACCAGTTGAGGAAAAAGAACACGAATCCCACGCCCATGAACGTCCATATCTTCGCCCATGTGATTTTTTCCTCTTTCACGCCCGAAGTGCCCAGACAGGAAAGTCCGAGCAGCAGGACGGCAAACAGCTTGGTGTAGATGATGCACCCGAACAGCCCCGCCGTGCGGTGGAAATTCATCAGGATTCTATCGACCACGCCGATATTCACTCCCCATAGCTTGACAGCCTCATAACAATACCAATAGATATTGATTACGACAAATAAAATACTTACGGCACGCAGGAAATCCATGATTTTCGCAAGCGCCCTCAAATCGTCTTCTTGTTGCGACATATTGATTCTGTTTTTTAGTTTTACAATTAAATACCTCTTCCTTTTTTCTTCTTTTTCCGCTGCATCTTCCGGCGGAAGGCTTCTTCTTCCGGGTCTGTGCCTGTGGTCAGGGACAGGTCGAACATTCCTCCGGTTACGGATTCCCCGTCCGGTTCATGCGGTTGTGGCACGAATGGAGCGAACAGTTCCCTTTCGCCGGTGGGTTGCCCTGTTGCGGTAGTACCTATACCCGTTGGTATCGGGCTGTCCTTTGCGGTCACCCATTCCTGCAAGGCATTTGCGGAAAGTTCCTTTCCCATGCGTGAGCCGTTCAGCACGCAGCCCGTGTTGTGGTCGATGAAGGTCGCACCGTATATCCGTCCGGTGTTCGTTTCACGAAATACCACATCCACGCCTCTGGCTTTCAGCAGGCTGACAAGTTCCTCCCTGCCAGATGCCCGGCGTAGGACGGCGAGTACCCTGCCTTTCGTGTATTTGCCCAAGTCCTTTTCCCGTATCAGCTCTTTGGATGCGGCACATGTTGCCTCGAAAGCCTTATACCCGGCATACTTCCCGAAACGGGAGGCTTTGATGGGATTGCCGATTTTGACACCCGCATCATCCGTTGCCGAATAGACAAAGCCCCGGTATTCCCTGCCGTTCACCTCTCCCCGCGCTTCTTCCACAGTGATATTATAAAGGGAGAGCAGCGCACGGTATTCACCCAATGTTTGGAAACGGTATTCACCCGAAAGTCCTTTCAGTACATTGCCTATCTGACGCTTCACATTCCCGGCTGAAACATCCACCTTGCGGAACACTCCGGGTTCCATCCGCTGCTTGCGGTCGCCCGACGGACGAAGCCCGTACTTCTTTTCCAGCGCGTTTGTCGCCCGTTTGCTGCGGCGGTGGATGTAATCGTTATTGAGCCGCTTCCCGTCCAAGCCTACCCGGATGGAAACGATGTGCAGGTGGTGGCGGTCGATGTCCTCGTGCTTGAACACGACGTAAGGCTGTCCGCCATAACCGATTTTCTCCATATACTCGCGGGCTATGTCGCTCAACTCCGTATCGGTCAGCCTGTCATCGGGATGCGGGTTGAGCGAGATGTGGATTACGGGATTCTCGGTGCGCATACGGGCGGGGAGATACCGCTCGAAATCTGCCATCGCGCGGGTAATATCCATCGTACCCGTGCCGTTGTCGAAGATTTTGTTGGATGCCAATACCTTGCCTTCCCCCTCGTTCACCTTCTGCCCGTTGTACTCCAACGCGCCGCGCAGGGAATTTCCTACACTGATTTTTGCGACCATTGCTCTTCAAATTTCTGTGTGAGCGCCAGAATCTCACGGCTGACGGTAACCAGCTCGCGCGTGATTCCTTCGAGTTTATAGAGCAATGCCATCGCCTTTTTCTCCGAAAAACGGCTCTTCAACTCCTTCACGACTTGGTTGTAATTGACCCCGATACGCCGGTATTGGGCGTGCAAGTCCGATAATTTGGCATAGTATTCGGGATAGGAATTGTCCACTTGGATAACCTTGAACTCCTCTCCGAATACCCTCGCCTTGATAAAAACTGCCTTCGCATACTCGCCCGAACGCTCGTACATGGTGAGGAAACGGGCGTGTTCCTCATCATCAAAACGCACCATCACGCAGTGCGTCTTAGGGTTTAACTTGGGCGTCCGCCCTGTCCTTTTCTCTTTTTCTTTCATTTAATGATGGATTTTAGTGGTGTCACGACAGAAGCCATCAGCCAAACGCCTACGGCAGGTATGAACAAGGGGGTTCCGACTTCGGAGGAATCCCCAGCCCTCTGCAAGAGCAAGGTGTGACGGGAGTAACCCGTTGCCTTTTGAGTTACTCAAAAGACACCTTGCCATGTTCCGATGAACATAAAAATCCGTCCGGGGGGACGGATTGGAGAGAGCTTATCACACTGCGCAGCCACGTGGGTAACGAGCCTTATCGCTTGGGGGCAAAAGTACAGCCTTTAACGGCTTGATTTTTAGATGCGAAAACGCCACAAACTTCCATCCCGAAGCCACAAGCTGCCACCGCTCCCGGAAACGGTACAAGTGAAGAATATTCGTTGTTTATTTGCCGGAGAATTGAACGTACAGCGGGATAAATATCGGAATAAACCGATGTCGGAAGGTTCGGTTTCATGTATGAATGAACGAACCGACAACGCAAGGAAGCATCCGATTTCGCAATGTAAATTCTACCGTATGTTTAATCATCCGGATGTCTCTTCCAACCAAAAATACGATTACCCAACTTTGGTTGGTAACAACGTTGGGCAGTTGATAGGTAGGAATGAATCGCCGGATAGAAATTACGATGTACGAACCATCGTTGAAAGGAATATTCAAAGAAATAAATAAACGATTGTATCACCATTAAAACGAATGAAAGAATGAATGAACCAATTTATGTAGCTTTCTCCACGCAGAAAGGCGGGGCAGGCAAAACGACTTTGACGGTACTTACCGCAAGCTATCTCCATTATGTCAAGGGATATAATGTAGCAGTGGTGGACTGTGATTTTCCACAGTACAGTATCAAGGATATGCGCGACCGTGATATGGCATCGGCAACCGGGGATGACCATTACAAGGCGATGGCTTACGAGCAGTTCAAACGCCTGCAAAAAAAGGCATATCCCGTGATAAGCAGCAGACCGGAAGATGCGCCGGACAACGCCGCCAAACTTGTCGGGTCGGGGCAGCCTCTCGACTTCATATTCTTCGACCTGCCGGGAACCATCAACAACGCGAGCATCGTCAATACGATAGCCACGATGGACTACATCTTCTGCCCCATAGCTGCCGACCGTGTCGTCATGGAAAGCTCCATCCGCTTCGCCTCCATCATCCACGAACACATGATAAGCACGGGCAAGACGAATGTCAAGGGATTGTATATGCTGTGGAATATGGTGGACGGGCGAGAAAAGACAGAACTGTATGGCATGTATGAAAAGGTGTGCGCGGAAATGGCACTCCCGGTTATGAAAACATTCTTGCCGGACAGCAAGCGTTTCCGCAAGGAAGCGGCAACGGAGCGAAAGCAGGTATTCCGTTCGACTATTTTTCCTGCCGACAAGATGCTGGTGCGTGGCAGTAATCTGGATGCGCTTGTAGAAGAAATTCTGGGTATCATAAAACAGTAATCTATGGCTAAGAAACTGAAAATTGATACCATTGATGAGAATTTCATCATCAATTCTTTCCGGCAGGACGAACCTGCACCTCCGACTGCGGAAAAGCCGGCGGAGGTGCGGGAAGAAGAAAAGCCGGAAGAGGAAGAAATGCCGATGCCGCCCAAACAACCCGTTGAAGAACCCCGCCGCCGGAAACAGAAAGCAAAGGACGGCGATTATCAGGAATTATTCCTCAAAGAAGCGGAAATATCCGCCCGCTTCGGGAAAACGGTTTATGTGCGCAAAGTCTATCATGAGCGGATACAACGGATAGTAAGGATTATCGCAAAGGACGAAGTGTCTTTGTTCAGTTACATCGACAATGTGCTGGCGCATCACTTCGCAACCTTTCAAGATGATATAACCGCATTATATAACGAACGTAACGATTCAATTTTTTAATCATTAAAATAAAAACGTATGAAAACCAAGAATAATTTTTTCAACAGACTTTCGTCACAAGCAAAAGAAACAGAGAGCTTATCAGCCAATTACCGGGCGCGTTTCCTGAAAGAACCCAATGTAAGAGCAAAGGAAGGTAAACTTGTTTATGTGAGCTTGAAGCATCACGAGTGCATAAAATATATTGCCCGAATTATCGGCAAGAATGAGGTTTCAATCTACGGGATTATAGATAATATCATTGCCGAACATCTGGAACGCTATCGTGCGGAGATTGGCGAATTACATAAAGAGTACAATAATCCATTGTCAAACCTTTAAGAAATTAGCAATATGGATATTAATAAAAGAAGGACAGTAATGGAGTATTTGGTTTCCAAAGAAATAAAGGTGCGTAAATGTGTCTATATCAGTCGGGATATACAGGAGAAAATTGCTAAAATAGTCAATATCCTATCCAATGGTGAATCAACCATCGGCAGCTATATAGACAATGTATTGTTGGAGCACCTGAATGAACATAAGGACGAGATAAACGCCCTTTATCATGAACGGATGAATGATTTGGTATAAAATTATGGAAACAATACTGATATGCCTGCTGCTGCTCTATAACGCATGGCTGGTGAGTTATATCCTGCTGGGAAGACGGCAGAAAGACGCTCCTGCGACAACGGAGCGACCGCCCGCAAAGCCGCCCCGACGGGACGAGGGGATTGTCGGCAAAAGCTTGTTCAAGATGGAAGTGAAAACGCCACAAGCGACCATCCCGGAGCCACAAGCTGCCAAACCCGATGAAGATGAGGATGTTACGGATATTGCCGTTACTTTTGCCGACGGAAAGGACGAAACGCCTGCGGCACGCCTGCCCGATGACAAGCTGGATGAAGCCTTTACCGACATCCGTATTACCGACGTTCCCGTGGAGTATGCGGAAGATGAAGAGGAAAAGCGGACAACGGGCAGGCGATATGCCACCGGAGCCAGCTTCGAGGAAATCGGGGAAGCGGTGAAGATAGCCGACAATCCGGCAGCGACAGCGGAAGAGCGCAAGCGTGCCGGACAGGTCTTCTCCGAAATGGAAGGCAACGAACTTTTCAACAAGATGATTGGAAATAACGCTGAACGGGCGAAACGAATAACGGGGTTAATGGATGAAATTTCCGGTAAGACTATCTCTGGGGAGGGAAAGGCGATTGGAAATGTAGTCCATTCCCGAAATAAAACCGGCGTGGAAATGCCTGCGGACATCAGCGGGTTCGACATCCGGGATTTTGTATAACAATTAAAAACAGTAACGGACAATGAAACAGAAAGAGTACGGATAAGCGGAGTGCCACCACTAAAATCCAAGAAGTAAAAACAGTATCAACCGTCGCGGGAGCTTATCCGGCTCCTGCGGCACAATCAAAAAAAGTATTTATGACAAAGAAACAGGTTCTTTTTTCGGCAGCCTGCCTGATGGCTGCATCCTCCGCTATGGCACAAGGTAACGGCATGGCGGGTATCACGGAAGCCACCAACATGGTAACAAGCTATTTCGATCCGGCGACCAAATTGATTTACGCCATCGGTGCGGTGGTCGGCTTGATTGGCGGAGTCAAGGTGTACGGGAAGTTCAGCAGCGGAGACCCAGATACGAGCAAGACCGCCGCAAGCTGGTTCGGCGCGTGTATCTTCCTGATTGTAGCCGCCACCATCCTCCGTTCATTCTTCTTATAATATAAGGTATGTCAGAGTTTCCAATCAACAGGGGGATTGGAAAGTCGGTTGAGTTCAAGGGGCTGAAAGCGCAGTACCTGTTCATTTTCGTGGGCGGTCTGCTGGCTCTCTTCATACTCTTTGTGATCATGTACCTGTCGGGTGTGAACCAATGGTTCTGCATCGGGTTCGGGCTGGTCGCCGCATCGGTTCTGGTGTGGCAGACCTTCGCCCTGAACGCCAAGTACGGCGAACACGGGCTGATGAAGATGCAAGCCCGTGGCAGTCATCCGAAGTACATCATCAACCGGCGTAAAATCCCCCGGCTATTCAAAAGAGGTCGCAGACCTTCTTAATTCTCTATACATTATATAATAATAGGAAGAACAAGATGAGAAATACACTGAAAGCAACAACCTTGGAGAGTAAGTTCCCCTTGCTCTCGGTTGAGAACGATGTCATCGTATCGAAGGATGCGGATGTCACGGTAGCTTTCCGGGTGGAACTGCCCGAACTCTATACCGTGACCTCTACGGAATACGAAGCGATACACGCGGCTTGGGTCAAGGCGATGAAGGTGCTGCCGGACTATTCGATAGTCCACAAGCAGGACATCTTCATCCGTGAAAACTACAAGCCGGACACGGACAGGGAAGACATCAGTTTCCTTTCCCGTTCGTTTGAACGCCATTTCAACGAAAGGCCGTTTTTAAACCATACCTGCTACCTGTTCCTCACCAAGACGACCAAAGAGCGCAGCCGCACACAGAGCAATTTCAATTCACTGTGCCGCGGGTTCATCGTCCCGAAGGAAATCAAGGACAAGGAAGCGATGGCGAAGTTCATTGAGGCAGTCGGGCAGTTCGCTTCTATCATGAACGAAAGCGGGTTTGTCAAACTCCACCGGCTGACGACGGATGAAATCATCGGGACGGGACAGGCGGCGGGTATCGTGGAGAAATACTTCTCGCTCTCGCAGACCGACACCACCACGCTCAAGGATATGTCGCTGGGTGCGGACGAGATGCGAATCGGCGACAATATCCTTTGCCTGCACACCCTTTCGGACGTGGAGGACTTGCCGGGCAACGTGACAACGGACATACGGTATGAGAAACTGTCCACCGACCGGAGCGACTGCCGTTTGTCATTCGCCTCACCCGTGGGACTGCTGCTGCCGTGCAACCACATACTGAACCAGTACGTGTTCATTGACGACAGCACCGCCAACCTGCAAAAGTTCGAGAAGATGGCGAAGAACATGCACTCGCTCTCCCGGTACAGCCGCTCGAACCAAATCAACAAGGAGTGGATTGACGAGTACCTGAACGAAGCCCACAGTTTCGGACTGACTTCCGTCCGCTGCCATTGCAACGTGATGGCGTGGAGCGACGACCGGGAGGAACTGAAACGGATCAAGAACGAGGTAGGCTCGCAGTTGGCACTCATGGAGTGCAAGCCGCGCCACAACACGGTGGACACGCCGACCTTGTTCTGGGCGGGTATTCCGGGCAATGCAGCCGATTTTCCGGCGGAGGAATCCTTCTATACCTTCATCGAGCAGGCGGTCTGTTTCTTCGCAGAGGAAACGAACTACAAGAACTCGCCGTCGCCTTTCGGCATCAAGATGGTGGACAGACTCACGGGAAAGCCCCTGCACGTGGATATTTCCGACCTGCCAATGAAAAAGGGAATCACAACCAACCGAAACAAATTCGTGTTGGGGCCCAGCGGTAGCGGAAAGTCGTTCTTCATGAACCACATGGTGCGCCAATATTACGAACAGGGAACACATGTCGTTTTAGTGGATACGGGTAACTCCTATCAGGGGCTTTGCGAGATGATAAACAAGAAGACCAAGGGGGAGGACGGGATTTACTTCACGTACACCGAAGAAAATCCTATCAGCTTCAACCCGTTCTATACGGATGATTTCGTGTTTGACGTGGAGAAGAAGGACAGTATCAAAACATTGCTGCTGACTTTGTGGAAGAGCGAGGACGACAAGATTACGAAAACGGAGTCGGGAGAATTGGGCAGTGCAGTAACAGCGTACATCGACCGAATCAAGGCTGACCGGAGTATCATCCCGAACTTCAACACGTTCTACGAGTTCATGCGGGACGTGTACCGCACGGAGTTGGAAGAACGGGCTATCAAGGTGAGCCGGGAAGATTTCAATCTGGATAACTTTCTGACCACCCTGCGCCAGTATTACCGGGGCGGACGTTTCGACTTCCTGCTCAACTCGGACAAGAACATCGACCTGCTCGGCAAGCGGTTTATTGTCTTCGAAATTGACGCCATCAAAGAAAATAAGGAACTTTTCCCGGTTGTGACCATCATTATTATGGAGGCTTTCATTAACAAAATGAGGCGTTTAAAGGGCATCAGAAAGCAAATAATTGTGGAAGAAGCTTGGAAGGCTCTATCCTCTCCGAGCATGAGCGAGTATTTGAAATACTTGTACAAAACCGTCCGCAAGTATTTTGGTGAAGCCATTGTCGTGACGCAGGAGGTGGACGATATTATCAGTTCCCCGGTGGTGAAAGAGGCGATAATCAACAACTCCGATTGCAAAATCCTGCTCGACCAACGCAAGTACATGAACAAGTTCGACAGCATCCAGAACCTGCTCGGTCTGACGGACAAGGAACGGGGGCAGATACTCTCCATCAACATGGCGAACAACCCGTCACGGCTCTATAAAGAGGTGTGGATCGGTTTGGGCGGAACCCAATCGGCGGTGTATGCCACCGAAGTATCGGTTGAAGAGTACCTGACGTTTTCGACGGAGGAAACGGAGAAAATGGAGGTACTCGCCCTTGCCGATGAATTGGGCGATATAGAGCTGGCTATCAAGCAGCTTGCGGAAAGAAAAAGAAGTAAGAACTAAAAAAATCAAGTGACATGACAGTAATTTCAAAGAACCGGCTCATCGAGCTGGCAGGCTATGCCCTTGCCCTTTCCTCGCTATTGCTTACCGCCTGCGGTGAGGTGAAAGATACCGATTTGGGCAAGTTGTGCGGTAATTGGGTAAGCGTGGGCAGGAAGCCCGACGTGCTGATATTCAAGGAAGGGGAACGGTACAAAGTGACCGTCTTCAAGAAATCGGGCATCAGCCGCAAGCTGAGACCGGAAACCTTCCTGTTGGTGGAGGAAAACGGGAACCTCTTTATCAACGCAGGCTACCGGATTGACATCGCCTACAACGAGGCGACGGACGTTTTGACCTTCTCGCCGAACGGCGATTATATTCGTGATGATACCAAATAATTCGATAAAGATATTTGTCGTGGATGCCCCTTGGCCGAAAAAGAAAGGAGGGCTACGCAAATCACGAAAAAATCAAGGACGGAATCTTGATTATGAAACGATGAGTGTAGAGGATATTTTTAATCTTCTCGACAAGGAGGTCTTTCCACTGGCAAGGGAAAATCACGGGGTATTTATGTGGACGATAGACCAGTTTCTTGCAGATTGTGAGAATGAGATGTTGAAACGCGGGTATAAGCGGCATTGCAGGTTTGTCTGGAATAAACTGAACGGTGTCGCACCCGCATTTACCATCCGGTTTTCACATGAGTACCTGATTTGGTTTTACAAGGATAAATTGCTTCCTATCGCTAAAGAACAAAGAGGACGGTTTACCACCGTCTTTGAAGAGATGCACCGGGAGCATAGTCGCAAACCTGATTTTTGCTATCGAATGATTGATGCTATTTACCCCAGTTGTCCCAAAATGGATGTGTTTTCCAGAGAACACAGGGACGGTTGGTATCAGTATGGTAATCAAATAGATTACTTCAATAGAGTATAAACATAAAAAAGTATTTATATGAAACAATTTCTAATAATGGCAATAGCGTTGTTTTCTTTCGCTCTGCCCTCACATGCCCAATGGGTGGTGACCGACCCGACCAATCTGGCACAAGGTATCGTGAACACGACCAAACAGATTATCCAGACCTCTTCGACGGCTTCCAACATGCTGAACAATTTCAAAGAAACCGTCAAAATTTATGAGCAAGGTAAAAAATATTACGATGCGCTGAAATCCGTGAACAATCTGGTGAAAGATGCCCGAAAGGTGCAGAAGACCATCCTGATGATAGGCGAGATTTCCGACGTGTATGTCGTGAGTTTCCAGAAGATGATGCGCGATGAGAATTATACGGTGGAGGAACTCGGAGCCATCGCCTTCGGCTATACCAAAATGCTGGAAGAAAGCAACGACGTGCTTCAGGAAATGAAAGGAGTGGTGAACATCACCACCCTTTCGTTAAGCGACAAGGAGCGCATGGACGTGGTGGACAGGTGCTACAACTCGGTGAAGCGATACCGCAATTTGGTGGGCTACTATACCAACAAGAACATTGCGGTGAGCTACCTGCGTGCCAAGAAAAAGGGAGATACGAACCGGGTGCTGGCTCTCTACGGGGATGCCAACGACAGATATTGGTAAGCCATGATGTTGCTGGCAGTCGATTTCAGTAACCTCCACGAGATTCTGAAGAATCTGTACGTGGAGATGATGCCCCTCTGCTCCAACATGGCAGGGGTGGCAAAAGGGATTGCGGGATTGGGGGCATTGATATACGTCGCCGTCCGGGTGTGGCAGTCCCTTGCAAGAGCCGAACCGATAGACGTGTACCCCCTGCTGCGTCCCTTTGCCATCGGCATCTGCATCATGTTCTTTCCCACGCTCGTGCTGGGTACGGTCAACAGCATATTAAGCCCCATCGTACAGGGTACGCACGGGATGCTGGAAACCCAGACGATGGACATGAACAAATACCGCGAGTTGAAGGACAAGCTGGAATATGAATCCATGATGCGCAATCCCGAAACCGCCTATTTAGTGAGCAACGAGGAGTTCGACAAGCAGATAGAGGAACTCGGATGGGGAGCGAAGGACATCGCCACGATGGGCGGCATGTACATCGAAAGGAGCATGTACAACCTGAAAAAGAACGTGCGGGATTTCATGCGGGAGGTGCTGGAACTGCTGTTCGCTGCCGCCGCCCTGCTGATAGACACGCTGCGGACGTTCTTCCTGATTGTGCTTGCCATCTTGGGGCCGATAGCCTTCGCCATTTCCGTGTGGGACGGGTTCCAAAGCACGCTCACGCAGTGGATGTGCCGCTACATACAGATTTATCTGTGGCTGCCCGTGTCGGACTTGTTCAGCAGCGTACTGGCGAAGATACAGGTGTTGATGCTTGAAAACGACATCTCGGAGTTGCAGAACAACCCGAATTTCTCCATCGACTCATCCAACGGGGTTTACATCGTATTCATGATTATCGGCATACTCGGATATTTCACCATCCCCACCGTGGCAGGCTGGATTATACAGGCAGGAGGAATGGGAAGCGCAGCCCGACCGATTAACCAGATAGCCGGACGCACGGGAGGCATGGCAGGTGCAGCCGCCGGAGCGGTGGCGGGCAATCTGGCGGGACGTGCCGGGACAGCGGCCGGAAATGCAGCCCAAAGCGTGGGACGGGGTGCGGTAAACGGAGCGAGGAAAGTGGCGCAGTCCGCAGGAGGGCTGTTCAGAAGAAGGTAAACAATCAATTTAAAACAAGTAAAATAAGTAAGACAATGGAATTTAAGTCATTAAAAAACATCGAGACGAGCTTCCGGCAGATACGCCTGTTCAGCATCGTCTTTCTGGTGGTCTGTCTGGCAATAACGGGTTACTCCGTATGGAGTTCCTACTCCTTTGCCGAAGCGCAGCGGCAGAAGATTTACGTGCTGGACGGCGGCAAATCGCTGATGCTCGCGCTTTCACAGGACTTGTCGCAAAACCGCCCGGTGGAGGCGCGCGAACACGTGAAGCGTTTTCACGAACTGTTCTTCACCCTTTCGCCCGACAAGAGCGCGATTGAGGGGAACATCAAACGGGCGTTGCTGCTGGCAGACAGGAGCGCGTTCAACTATTACACCGACTTC
>ENA-UONV01001035-UONV01001035.1-human-gut-metagenome-genome-assembly--contig:-CS4-NODE-1035-length-26920-cov-7.345654_pt1 | contig 26920 bp, 28 predicted proteins | sample MGYA00242461_ERZ724008 | MGnify/ENA metagenome assembly ERZ724008 | reverse complement strand
GCGGCTGCCGCCGTGCAGCCCGAAGGGCCGCCGCCGACCACGATCACGTCGTAATCGGTATTGAGCGGAATGGAACGGGATCTAAGGATATACATGTTGAACCTCTTTTCATTTTTAGATCAGGCAGATAAACGCTGCGCTGCTTTAAAGATAACGAAAACAAGCGAAAAAAACAAGAGGTGAATATGCAGTGCGTAGTATTTTAGTAAAAATCGATATAAAGCATCAATTTTGCTCTGCGCCGCCGATGGGGCGCTCCGCGTGGATCTGCGGGGAATCGTTGCGGGAATAGGGGACGCGGATCGTCACCGTGGTGCCGACCAGAATGGCGGAATCGATCTCAAACATAAAATCATCATCGTAATAAATGTGCAGGCGCTCCAAAATATTGCCGATGCCGTAGCCGCCGCAATGGCCGTAAAGAACGAAGCCGTGCGGTTTAACGAGATCAACGGCACAGCCGTGCGCCGCGAGATCCGCCTGCCGGATAAATTCTAGAAATCAAAACTCAAAATTTTTCCTCCAAATCAGAAAAAGACGTGTACCGGGAAAGCCTGGCGCACGTTTTTTGTTTTGTGCAACTTATGGGGAGCGCGGTATTGAAATTGCGTTGTTTTTTTGCTATAATAAAGTGAATTATAGTCTAAAGCGGTTTATCGGCGGAACATCCGTGTTTGATAAACCGAAATGCCCGAACAAAACCGGCTTTTGCCGGAAGCTGAATATTAAAGTGAGGGAAAAACATGCGGATCATAATCGACGCATTCGGCGGCGACAACGCCCCGGACGAAATTATAAAAGGCTGCCGTCTGGCGGCAGATGAGCTCCATGTGCAGATCGTTTTAACCGGCGACGAAAAGGAGATCAGAGCAGCGGCGGAAAAGCTGAACGTTAACGTTTCTGATTTTGAGATCATCGACTGCCCGGATGTCATCACGATGGAGGATGAGCCCACAGCGATCACGCGCGCCAAAAAGCAAAGCTCTATGGCGGTTGGCCTGCGCGCTTTGGCAGAGGGCAAGGGCGATGCGTTTGCGTCCGCTGGCAACAGCGGCGCACTCGTCGTTGGCGCCACATTGCTCGTCAAGCGCATCAAAGGCGTCAAGCGCGTGGCATTTGCACCGCTCATGCCGAAATCCGAGGGCTTTTTCATGCTGGCAGACGGCGGCGCAAACAACGAATGCCGCCCCGAAATGTTGGAGCAGTTCGGCATGATGGGCTCTGTGTATATGCAGAAGGTCATGGGTGTTCAAAAGCCGCGCATCGGCCTTGCAAATGTCGGCACGGAGCCGCACAAGGGCGGCGAACTGCAGCACGCGGCGTTTGCACTGCTGAGTGAAAACAAAGACGTCCATTTCATCGGCAACATTGAAGCCAGAGACATTCCGTTTGATGCGGCAGATGTTGTGGTGTGCGACGGTTTTACGGGCAATATCCTTCTTAAGATGTATGAAGGCGTCGCCATGGCGCTGATGAATAAATTCAAGGCCGTTTTCAAAAAGAGCCTAAAAAATAAGCTTGCGGCGGCAATGGTTTTAAACGACATGAAAGCCATGAAAAAAGAGCTTGATTATAACGAATACGGCGGTGCACCAATCCTCGGGTGCTCGAAGCCAGTCTTTAAGGTACATGGCAGCGCCAAGGCTTCCACGCTGAAAAACGCCATTGCGCTTACGGTGAAGTACGCCGAGTCCGGCATTATAAGTGAGATCACCGCAGCCCTGCAAAACGAGAAAACGGAAAACACGAACGAATAACAAGACAGCAAAGGTATAACTATGAGATCATTGGATGAATTTGAAAAAAAGATCGGATATAAATTTAAGAACCGCAACCTGCTCATCACAGCGCTGACGCACTCCTCCTACGCAAACGAAAGCCGCGGCGGCGACCAGAGCTATGAGCGACTGGAATTCCTCGGCGATTCCATTTTGGGGTTTGTCACGGCGGAATACCTGTGCAAAGCGTTCCCGGATATTCCCGAAGGCAAGCTGACAAAAAAGCGTGCGGCGCTCGTATGCGAAAAATCGCTTTGCGGGTTTACACGCAGCTTCGGCGCAGGCGAGCTGCTGCGTCTCAGCCACGGCGAGCAGCACAGCGGCGGCAGAGAACGCCCAAGCATCTTAGCGGACGTGTTCGAATCCATTACGGCGGCGATCTATCTCGATTCCGGCAGCTTGGAGGAAGCCAAGCGCTTTGTACTGCACTACATTGAACCGGCGGCGCAGTCTGCAGGCGAACGCCCGTTTAAAGACCACAAGACGATGCTGCAGGAGATCATTCAGCAGAACCCCGGTGAACGGCTCGAATACGTTCTTACCGGCGAGCATGGCCCCGACCATGACAAGCACTTCACCGTAGAGGTGCACCTCAACAGCAATGTCATCGGCAAGGGCGGCGGACGCAGCAAGAAGGAAGCCGAACAGCAGGCGGCACGCGAAGCACTGGAGCTGATGGGCTATTAAGCACGCGAATATCTCAATTTTTATTCCGCACAACGGCTGCCCGCAGCAATGCAGCTTCTGTAATCAGAACCGCATCACGGGTGAAAATCATCAGCCGCAGCCTGAAGAAGTGGCGGCGCTGCTGCAAAGCGCAGCAAAGCAAATGGGGGAGCGCGTGCAGAACGCCGAGATCGCATTTTTCGGCGGCAGCTTCACGGCAATCGACCCCGATTACCGTTTGGCGCTTTTAAAAACAGCGCACGCAGCATGCGAAACATACGGCTTTGCCGGTATCCGCTGCTCTACGCGGCCGGATGCCATTGATGATGAACGTCTGACCGTATTAAAGCAATACGGCGTAACGGCAATCGAGCTCGGTGCGCAGTCGATGGATGGCGAAGTGTTGCTGCTCAATCGTCGGGGGCATACCGCAAAGGATGTAGAAAACGCTGCGCGGTTAATTCGCGCATACGGCTTTGAGCTCGGCTTGCAGATGATGACCGGGCTGTCCGGTGACAGTGACGCAAAGGCGATGAAGACTGTCGAAAGGCTGTTGGCTCTAAAACCGAACACCATGCGCATTTATCCTACGATCGTCTTAGAAAACACACCGCTGTGCGATTTGTACCGCGCAGGAAAATACACACCGCAGACCTTAGAGGATGCCGTTTCACTCTGTGCAAAGCTCATCCCGATGATTGAGCAGCGCGGTGTAAAGCTCATCCGTGTGGGACTGCACGCCAGCGAAGAACTGGAAAACCGTGTCGCGGGACCGTTTCATCCCGCTTTTATGGAGCTGTGCCGCAGCGCGATCTTCCGCGAAAACGTCCTTAAAGCGCTTCAAGCCCGAAACGATTCGGAAGTTACGATTGATGTTGACCCGCGCATGCTTTCCATTGCGCTCGGACAGAAAAAAGAAAATTTGCAGCATTTCTCTAAGCACGGCTACACCGTGCACATCCGCCCGGATGCTTCGCTTTCCGGCGGCACATACAGGCTACGATAGGCAGGTAAACAGATGCTTTTAAAATCTCTGGAGCTGCAGGGCTTCAAAACCTTTCCCGATAAAACGACTTTAAAATTTGAAAACGGCATCACGGCGGTCGTCGGTCCAAACGGCAGCGGCAAGAGCAACATCAGCGATGCCATGCGTTGGGTACTCGGCGAGCAGTCTACCCGCGCACTGCGCTGCTCCAAAATGGAGGACATCATTTTCAGCGGCACGCCGCAGCGCAAAGCGCAGGGCTTTTGCGAAGTGACCGTCACCATGGATAACACCGACCGCGAGTTGAATTACGACGGCGACACCGTTTCCGTTACGCGTCGTTTTTACCGCTCCGGCGAAAGTGAATACCGCATTAACAAAACGCTCGTACGTCTGCGCGACGTGCATGAGCTGTTCATGGATACCGGCCTCGGCCGCGACGGTTATTCCATCATCGGGCAGGGCAAGATCGATAGCATCGTCTCCGCAAAAAGCGAAGACCGCCGCGAGATTTTTGAAGAGGCCGCCGGCATTTCGCGCTTTCGCTACCGCAAAGAGGAAGCCGAACGCCGCTTGGAAAAAGCCGAAGAAAACCTCATTCGACTGCACGATATTTTAAACGAACTCGAAGAACGCGTGGGTCCTTTACGCGAGCAGGCGGAGAAAGCCGAAAAGTTTATTGCACTCGACAGCGAGAAAAAGGAACTGGAGATCGGTTTGTGGCTTGAAACGCTGGAGCGCTCCGGCAAGATCGTGCGCGAGGTGGAGGAAAAGATTGCCTCCGCGCAGAACAGCTACGAGGAAGCCGAAAGCGAGCTCAATGTGCTTTCCGCGCAAATCGAGCAGAATTTCACGGAAACGAACGGCTGCACCGCACAGATGGAAGAAGCACGTTTGAAGGCTTCCGAAGCCGATGAACTCGCCACCCGTAAAGAGGGAGAAGTTTCGGTGCTTGAAAATGATATTCTGCACGAGCAGCAGACCATCCGCAGATTAAATGGCGAGATTGAAAGCGCCGCGCTGACCGGACAAACGCTTGAAGCGGATATTCAAGAAAAAGAACAGGCGGTAAAAGCAAAGGAAGCGGAAGCTGCGCAGAACCATGCCGATTTCGTTGCCTTTACCGCACAACTCGAGGAGCTGCGTGCCGGCACGGACAGCACCACGCGTGAGATCGACGCCGTTTCGGCTGAGCTTGTGGCACTGAACGCCGCACTTTCCGAAATGCGCGTGCAGCAGTCCTCGGCGGAATCCTCCATGCAGGAGATTCGCGCCCGCGCCGAAACAGTGGATACTGCGATCACCGAAAGCGAAGAACGCCTTGCAGCGCTTCACACGGAGTGCGAGGAGCTTGACGCCATGCTGCACGATACGGCGGAGTACATTCAAAACGCTGAAAACACTGTGCAGGGGCATGAAATGCGTGTGCAACAGCGCAGAAAACGCGCCGAAGCTGTGAAAGCCGAAGCCGACCGCCAGATGCTCGACGCCAAAGAAAAAGAGCGCCGCGCTGGACTGTTGGAAGACCTTGAACGCAATCTTGAAGGCTTCACGCAGAGCGTTAAAACCGTCATGCGCGAGAGCACGCGCGGCAATCTGCGTGGTATCCACGGACCTGTTACACGGCTTTTAAAAGTCCCGCGCGAATACGCCGTGGCGCTGGAGACCGCGCTCGGCGCCGCCATGCAGAACGTCGTCGTTGATTCCGAAGATGCGGCGAAAGCGGCCATTCGCTTATTGAAACAGCGTGATTCCGGCCGTGCGACATTCCTGCCGCTGACCACGGTGCGCGGTACGGTTATCGATGCGCGCGATGTGCAGAATATGCCCGGCTTTGTGGGCGTGGCTTCAACACTCTGCCACTGTGATGAGCAGTACGCCGGCATTCGCGATTCTCTGCTCGGCCGCACTATTGTTGCAGAAGACCTTGACCGCGCGGCGGAGATTGCACGGCGTATTCGGTTCCGCTACCGTGTCGTCAGCTTGGACGGGCAGATTGTCAATGCGGGCGGTTCGTTCACCGGCGGTTCCGCGGCGCGCAACTCCGGCCTTTTGAGCCGCTCGGCGGAGATTGCACGCATTCGCGCAGACGCACAAATGCTGGCGCAGGCTGCAAATGAAACACTGGAGCGCCACAAGGCTACACAGCAGGAAGTGCTGCAGGCCATGGCGGAGCTTGAAAACGCTAAGGCCGTGCTGGCGCAGCACAGGGAAGATGAGATCCGCTTCAAAGCGGAAGCTGCCCGTGCCGCACGTGACGTGGAGACGGAAACTGCGAACCTTGCTTCTCTGCGCGACGAAAAAGAAAGTGCCGCAAAGCGTCTGAGCGGTTTTGTGCAGACCGCAGACAGCGCCCAGCAGAAAACAGAAGAAACAGAAGACAAAATTCAGGCAGCCAGAAGTAAAATGGAATCCATGGTCGGCGACCGCGAGGACGCAATGCATCGTTGTGATGAGACCTTGCAGCATTTGCAGGAAATCCGTTTTGCGGGGCTCGCCATCGAAAAAGATAAAGAATCGCTTGAAAATGCTGTGCAAACGCTGAAAGCACAGCAGTCCGAACGCGCTGCACGTATAGAAAGTTTAAATCAAGAACTTGCGGAAAGCTTCGAGAAGATCAAAGCGCGCGAAGCGGATATTGAAAACCGAAAAATTGAATCTGCTAATCTGCGTGAGACCGCAAAGGAAAAACGGCAAACGGTCAGCGCCATCGCCGCAAAGCGCACGGTACTCGAGCAACAGACGAGCGAGTTGCGTCAAAAGGAACGCGAAGCTTCCTCGCGCCGCGAGACGATTGGCCTTGAACTTGCTCGTCTGCGCGAACGCCGTGAAAACCAGAGCGGTGAATACGACGCTATCCTCAAAAAGCTGTGGGAAGAATACGAGCTCACCCGCCGCGAAGCCGAGGAAATGAACATCACGATTGAAGATGTGCCCACGGCGCAAAGGCGGTTGTCCGAACTCAAAAACAGCATCAAAGCGCTCGGCTCCGTCAACGTGGCAGCTGTTGTGGAATACAAAGAGGTTTCGGAGCGCTACAATTTTCTCAAAACGCAAACGGACGACGTGCAGCGCTCCCGCGCCGAGCTGTTAAAGCTCATCGACAACTTGACAAAGCAGATGCAGACGCAGTTTGCAGAGCGCTTTTCCGTCATCAATCAGAATTTCAGCCGGATTTTCCAAGAGTTGTTCGGCGGCGGCTCGGCAGAGCTTTGCTTTACGGACAGCGGCGATGTACTGCATTCCGGCATTGATATCCGCGTGCATCCGCCGGGCAAGATCGTCTCGCACATCGAGCTGCTTTCCGGCGGCGAAAAGGCGCTTGTGGCAATTTCGCTTTACTTTGCGATCATGCGCGTGAATCCACCGTCGTTCTGTATGCTCGATGAGATCGAAGCTGCGCTGGATGATGTAAATGTCGTGCGCTTTGCAAATTACCTGCGCCGCATGAACCAAAAGACACAGTTCATCGTCATCACGCACCGCCGCGGCACGATGGAAGAAGCTGATATGCTCTACGGCGTGACGATGCAGGACCAGGGCATTTCGAAACTCTTGGCACTGCACGCACACGAAGCGCAGGAAAAACTGGGTATAACAACATAAATTCGGAAAAGAGGTGCCTGAATGGGCTTTTTTGATAAGATCAAAGCGGGACTGAAAAAAACAAGAGACAGCATCACCGGGCAGATTAGCAGCATGCTCCACGCGTTCACAAAGATCGATGAGGAGCTGTTTGAGGAGCTTGAGGAGCTGCTTGTCATGGCGGACGTCGGCATGAACACCGCGACCGAAATCTGCGATACGCTCCGCGCACGCGTGAAAGAGCGCGGCATCACAGACCCGAACGAGATTATGACGCTTTTGCAGGAGGTCGTCACGGAGATGGTCAGCGGCGACAACGAGTTGCATCTCGATACGCAGCCATCCGTCATTCTTGTCATCGGCGTGAACGGCGTCGGCAAAACGACGACCATCGGCAAGCTGGCTTCCCGCCTTAAAAAAGAGGGCAAATCGGTAATTTTGGGCGCGGCGGATACGTTCCGCGCGGCGGCCATTGAGCAGCTTGAAGTCTGGGCAGAGCGCGCAGACGTGCCGATCATCAAGCATGCAGAGGGCGCAGACCCCGCCGCCGTCGTGTACGATACAATCTCCGCGGCAAAGGCACGTCACGCCGATGTGGTCATCTGTGATACGGCCGGACGCCTGCACAATAAGAAAAACCTGATGGACGAGCTTTCCAAAATTTCGCGCATCATTGATAAGGGTCTGCCGGGCTGCAGCAAAGAAGTTTTGCTTGTGCTCGATGCCACAACGGGGCAGAACGCCGTCAATCAGGCGCGTGAGTTCAAAGAAGCCGCTGGTCTCACGGGTATCGTGCTCACAAAGCTCGACGGCACCGCAAAGGGCGGCGTTGTGCTGGCGATCCACCGGGATCTCGGTTTGCCGGTGAAGTTCATCGGCGTCGGCGAGCAGGTGGACGATCTGCAGCCGTTTGACGCGGAGGATTTCGCCCGCGCGCTGTTCGAGCGGAGACCGGAAGCATGAGGCTCGCCGTTTTTTCTGATGTACACAGCAACCACCATGCGCTGAAAGCTTGCCTGAAGGAAGCGGAAAAGCAAAAAGCGGATGGGTACATTTTCCTCGGCGATTATATTTCGGACTGTGCAAACCCGCACGAGACCATGAAGCTAATATACCGCGCAAAGCAGGAAATGCCCTGCTGGTTCGTGCGCGGCAACCGTGAAGAATACGTGCTGAACCACCACAACTTCGGCAGCGATTGGGCAAACGGCACAACAACAGGCTCCCTTCTATACACCTACGAGGGGCTTACGGCGGAGGATCTCGAGTTCATCTCCGCATTGCCGTTTATGCAGACGATTGACCCAAACGGCAAGTGTCCCATACGCATTTGCCACGGCTCACCGGAAAAAACGCGCGACACGCTGCGCCCGTTCTCCTATAAAATAGAAAGCTGGCTTTTAAAAATCGACGAGCGCGTGCTTTTAAGCGGTCACACGCATCAGCCGTGTAGCGCGCACACAATGGGCAAGCTGTACGTGAACCCCGGTGCGGTCGGCGTGCAGTGTACGCAAACCGTCACGGCGAAAATGGCGTTGCTCGATTCCGACGGAAACACATGGAACGAAACGCTGCTCGAAGTGCCATATGACATTGACGCCGCAGCACTGGAAATTCGTGAAAGCGGACTGCTGACCCGCGCGGGCGTGTGGGGGTATGCGATTTTAAAACAGCTTTACACCGGCAAAAATTATTCGCTTTTCTGCGTGCAGCGCGCAGAAGAGCTTGCAGCGGGCGGCCCCGTACTTTTAGAGCATTGGCAGCAAGCCGCACGCGATTTCGGAATTTTGGAGGGATAACGCATGAACATGATCATTGCAACGCATAATGCGCATAAAATAGAAGAATTCGGCCGCATTTTGGCGCCGCTTGGCATCACCGTGCAGACGGCCGAGCTGACCGAGGCGGAAGAGACCGGCACCACATTCCGTGAAAACGCGTATATCAAGGCGAAATCCGCGTGTGACGAAACGGGCCTGCCGTGCGTCGCGGACGATTCCGGCTTATCGATCGATTATTTAAACGGCGAGCCGGGCGTGTATTCCGCACGGTATGCCGAACCGGGCAAGCGTAAGGCAACGGTACTCGAAAAGCTCAAGGGCGTGCCGGAAGAAAAGCGCGGCGCACATTTTACAAGTGCCATCTGCTGTGTATTCCCGAACGGCGACGTACTTGAAGCTGAGGACTACTGCTACGGGCGCATCGCAGAGGAATGCCGCGGCGAAAGCGGTTTCGGTTATGACCCCATTTTCATCTGCACCGAAGAAGGCTGCGCGGGCAAGACGTTCGGCGAAGCGACGGCAGAAGAAAAGGATGCCGTGAGCCACCGAGGAAAATCCTTGCGTATTTTCGCAGAAAAACTTGAAAACTACCTGAAAGACAAAGAGGGATAAATTATGCTGACCAGTAAACAAAGAGCGTATCTCCGCTCGCTCGCCGTAAATGAAGACACCATTTTGATGATTGGCAAGGGCGGCATCGATGGAGATGTCGTAAAGCAGGCTGCAGACGCTATTTTTAAGCGTGAACTCATCAAGGGCAAAGTGTTGGAGACTGCGCCGGTCTCTCCGCGTGAAGCCGCAGAAGCGCTCGCAGAGCAGACGGAAAGCGAAGTCGTGCAGGTCATCGGTTCCAAATTTGCACTTTATAAACGCAACGAAAAGGATCCGAAGATCGTCCTGCCGCGTGCGAAAAAGGCATAAGCCATGCGCATCGGCATTTACGGCGGCACGTTCAATCCCATCCACACGGCGCATGTGCACCTTGTGCGGGAATTTATTAAGCGTCTGTCGCTTGACCGCGTGATTTTGATTCCGACGGGCACGCCGCCGCACAAAGCGACACATCAGCTTGCAAGCGGGGCAGACCGCATTGAAATGTGCAGGCTTGCGGCGGCGGACATTGCCGAATGTCCCGTCACAGTCTCGGATATTGAAGTGCTGCGCACGGGCAAAAGTTACACGGCAGACACCATGACGGAACTGAAAGCGCAATATCCCGACGATGAGCTCTTTTTGCTGATGGGGGAAGACATGTTCTGCACTGTCGAAAAGTGGTATCACCCGGAGCGCATTTTCGCCGCGGCAGAGATCTGCGCCGCACCGCGTGACAAGGATAGCTTCCAAACGCTTGTCACGCACGGGGAAGAAGTGAAGGGAAAGTTCCCGCAGCTTCGCTTTACCGTGCAGAACATCGAGTTTTTGCCTGTCTCATCGACGATGGTGCGCGAAAAAAGTCTGCAGGGCAAAGATATAAGCGGTCTTGTGCCCGCAGGCGTCGCGGAATACATCCAAAAAAAGAGGCTTTACACGCATGAATAAGAAAGAAAAACAGCAATATATCGATATCATCAAGCCCATGCTCACGCAAAAACGTTTCGAACACTCCTTAAATGTTTCGGAAGAAGCGGTAAAGCTTGCAAAAAAATACGGTGCCGATACCGAAAAAGCGGAGCTTGCAGGGCTTTTGCACGATATTTTGAAGGATACACCCCCGGAGAAACAGTTGAAAATTCTCGCGGACTTTGGTATAATTATGAGCGACGTTGAACTTTCCGCTAAAAAGTTCTGGCATGCCATCAGCGGCGCGGTGTATATCAAGCATGTTCTGCACATTGAGGACGAGGATGTTTACAACGCCGTGCGATACCACACCACGGGCAGAAAAAACATGACGTTACTCGAAAAAGTCATTTTTATCGCGGATTTTATCTCCAAAGACCGCAATTACCCCGGCGTAGAGGATATGCGCAAGGCCGCGTATAAAAGCCTTGACAAAGCCATTGTGGAGGGCATCGCGTTCACCATTACGGAGCTCGCAAAAGACCGCGCGCCCATCGTGCCGGAGACCATAGACGCATATAATGACGCGGTGTGGGCTTTGCGGCACGGCAACTAAGCGGAAGGAAGCATAAAAATCGCGCAGCGCGCAGAAAGGAATGGCTAAAAGCATGGATTCATTGACGCTTGCAAAAACCGCAGCGGGCATTTTGGATGCGAAAAAAGCCGATCAGATCAATGTGATCCGCATTTCGGACGTTTCCTCGCTCGGTGATTATTTCGTTCTGGCGAACGGCACCGGCAGCACGCATGTGCATGCTCTGGCGGACGAGCTGGAGTTTAAGCTGAAAGAGCTCGGCATTGTGCCGGACCGCGTGGAGGGCTATCGCTCCGATTCCTGGGTCGTGCTCGATTACGAAACGGTGGTCGTACACATCTTCACCTCGGAAGCGCGCAGTTTTTATGATTTGGATCGCCTGTGGCTCGACGGCGAAAAGCTCAACATGACGTTTGAACCGAATTGATTTTGTTATTTTATATAGCGCAGAGAGGTAAGTGTAATCAATATGAACAAGTACAATCCCAGTGAAATTGAACCGAAGTGGCAAAAGAAGTGGGAAGAAGCCGGTGTTTTCCATGCTTCCAATACTTCGGATAAGCCGAAATATTATGCTCTGATCGAGTTCCCGTACCCGTCCGGTCAGGGTCTGCATGTCGGCCACCCGCGTCCGTACACCGCGCTTGACGTTGTTTCCAGAAAGCGCCGCATGGAGGGCTACAATGTGCTCTATCCGATTGGCTGGGACGCATTCGGCCTACCGGCAGAAAATTATGCCATCAAGAACCACGTGCACCCGGAAGAGATCACAAAGAAGAATATTGCGCGCTTTAAGCAGCAGATTCAGTCTCTCGGCATCTCCTTCGACTGGAGCCGTGAGATCAGCACCATTGATCCGAAATACTACAAGTGGACGCAGTGGATTTTCCTCCAGCTCTTTAAGAACGGTTTGGCCTACAAAAAAGAGATGTCCGTCAACTGGTGCACCTCCTGCAAATGCGTTCTGGCAAACGAAGAGGTTGTCAACGGCGTCTGTGAGCGCTGCGGCAGTGAAGTTATTCACAAGGTCAAATCCCAGTGGATGCTGAAGATCACCGCTTACGCACAGCGCCTCATCGACGACCTTGATCTTGTCGATTACCCGGACCGCGTTAAGACCCAGCAGAAAAACTGGATTGGCCGTTCCGAGGGCGCCGAGGTCGATTTCAACACGACCGCAGGCGATAAGCTGACTGTTTACACGACCCGCCCGGATACACTTTACGGCGCAACGTACATGGTCGTTTCCCCGGAACATCCGTTCATTGAAAAGTGGGCGGATAAGCTGCAGAATCTGGATGCCGTCCGCGCGTATCAGGCAGAGGCCGCGAAAAAGTCCGACTTTGAGCGCACCGAGGTCGCGAAAGATAAGACCGGCGTGCGTTTGGAGGGTGTTGAGGCCATCAATCCGCTGACCGGTACCACCATTCCGATCTTCATTTCCGACTACGTTCTCGTTTCCTACGGTACCGGCGCCATCATGGCTGTTCCGGCACACGATACCCGTGACTGGGAGTTCGCAAAGAAGTTCGACCTGCCAATCGTCGAAGTCGTTAAGGGCGGCGATGTGCAGAAAGAAGCGTTCACGGACTGCGACACCGGCATCATGGTCAACTCCGGCATTCTGGACGGCATGACCGTCGAAGAAGCGAAAGTCCGCATCAAAGATTACCTTGAGGAGACCGGCATCGGCCACCGTAAGGTCAACTATAAGCTCCGTGACTGGGTATTCGCACGCCAGCGCTACTGGGGCGAGCCGATTCCGATTGTACACTGCGAGAAGTGCGGCTATGTGCCGATCGATGAAAGCGAGCTGCCGCTCGTTCTGCCGCAGGTTGATTCCTACGAGCCGACCGATAACGGCGAATCTCCGCTCTCCAAGATGACCGATTGGGTCAACACCACGTGCCCAAAGTGCGGCGGCAAGGCCATGCGCGAAACGGACACCATGCCGCAGTGGGCAGGCTCCTCCTGGTACTTCCTGCGCTATATGGATCCGCACAACGATGAATCTTTTGCATCCAAGGAAGCACTCAACTACTGGCATCAGGTAGACTGGTATAACGGCGGCATGGAGCACACCACGCTGCACCTGCTGTACAGCCGTTTCTGGCATAAGTTCCTCTACGACATCGGCCAGGTCCCGACCGCAGAGCCGTATGCAAAGCGCACAAGCCACGGCATGATCCTCGGTGAAAACGGCGAGAAGATGAGTAAGTCCCGCGGCAACGTTGTCAACCCGGACGACGTTGTAAACGAGTTCGGCGCAGATACGCTCCGTCTCTACGAAATGTTCATCGGCGACTTTGAGAAGGCCGCACCGTGGAGCAACGCCGGTATCAAGGGCTGCCGCCGCTTCATTGAGCGTTATTGGAACCTGCAGTCCATTCTCGTCGACGGCGAAGCGATCCGCCCGGAGATGGAAAATTCTTTCCACAAAGCCATCAAGAAGGTCTCTTATGACATTGAGAACCTCAAGTTCAACACCGCCATTGCATCTTTGATGGCGCTCATGAACGTTATTGCGGAAAAGGGCTCCATCAATAAAGCAGAGCTCTCCGTCTTCACGATGCTCCTCAACCCGTTTGCACCGCATGTAACAGAAGAGGTTTGGGGCGAAATGAAGCTCGGCGAGGGCATGGTCACGGAGCAGCCTTGGCCGAAGTACGACGAATCAAAGTGCAAAGATGACGTCATTGAAATCGTTGTGCAGGTCAACGGCAAAGTTCGCGCAAGACTGTGCGTTGCAGCCGATATCCAGAAGGATGACGCGATTGCACTTGCAAAGGCGGAAGATCGCATTGCAGCGGAGATCAACGGCAAGAACGTCGTGAAAGAGATCTACGTTCCGGGCAAGCTCGTCAATATCGTTGTAAAAGGATAATTCTTTACAGAGCGCTGTGCGTGAATTCACAGCGCTCTGTTTACATTTGTGTGAAGCTAAATAGCTTTGCAAAGGCTTTTTACTTTACAAAATCGGAGGCTAGTACATGAAACATGCACTTGTTTTGTTTTCTTCGCCGCATAAAGACGGACACACAAAGAAGCTGCTTGAAGCTTTTCTCGACGGATTGAAAGGGAAAGACTGGCAAGTTAAATCACTTGACATTTGCAAAGTGAATATTCATCCGTGTATCGCCTGCGGATATTGCCAAAAAGCAGACGGCTGCGCGTTTCGCGACCTTGATGAATTCGATCGTGACCTACGCGCGTGTGATCTGCTTGTCATCGCCACGCCGGTCTATAACCTCTCGTTTCCGGCGCAGCTCAAGGCGGTTATCGACCGTTTTCAGCGGTATTTTGAGGCTAGATTTGCCCGCGGTATCCGCCCGGCGATTTCGACACACCGCGATGCCGTTTTGCTGCTCACCATGGGGCGGTATGATCCGTTTGCGGTGGAGGTATGCGAAAAAACACTGCGCCAAAGCTTTTCCGTTATGAACACAACGCTCAAAAAAACGGTGGTTTTGCCGGACACAGACCGTGCAGATTGCGAAAACTCTGCGATTTTCGCGAAGGCACAGGAAATTGCTATTGAAATCGCGCGCGAGCTGTGATATAATAACTTGAATTTGTGTGAATAAAGGCAGGTTTTCATCAATGTCAGGACATTCCAAGTGGAATAATATTAAGAGAAAGAAAGAAAAGACCGACGGTGCAAGAGCGAAGATCTTCACGAAGATCGGCCGTGAGCTTGCCGTTGCCGTTAAAGAAGGCGGCAGCGCAGACCCGGCAGCAAACTCCAAGCTGAAGGACGTCATTGCGAAGGCTAAGGCGAACAATGTGCCGAACGACAACATTGAGCGCATCATTAAGAAAGCCGCAGGCGAGGGCAACTCCAACGCATATGAAAGCATCACCTACGAAGGCTACGGCCCCGCAGGCGTTGCCGTCATCGTGGAATGCCTCACCGATAACCGCAACCGTACCGCAGGCGATGTCCGTCATTACTTTGATAAGTTCGGCGGCAACCTCGGCACCACCGGTTGCGTTTCCTTCATGTTCAACGAAAAGGGCGTTATCGTGCTGGAGCGTGAAGGCCTTGACGAAGATACCGTCATGAGTGATGCACTGGAGGCCGGCGCTTCCGATTTTCAGGCAGACGAAGACGTATTCGAGATCTACACTGAGCCGTCCGATTTCAGCGGCGTTCGCGATGATCTGGAAGCTAAGGGCTATTCCTTTGTTTCCGCAGAAGTGGAAATGGTCCCGGATACCTACACGGATCTCACTGATCCCGATCAGATTCTCAAGATGCAGAAGCTGATTGATGCACTCGAGGATAACGACGATGTCCAGCAAGTCTGGCACAACTGGAACGAGCCCGAGGAAGAAGACGAAGATTGATGCTGAAAACCTTCCCGGGCTTACCGGGGAGGTTTTTTACAGCCTGTTTTTACTTGCGCCACGTATAAAACGCAACACACGGCGCACATAAGAAAGGAAGGCATAGATAAGATGAATGAGTTAAGACACCTCGTAGACCCGCTGGATCTTTCCTTTGAGGAGACCCTGCGTCTGCTGGACCTTGCGGACAGCATTGCAAACGACCGCACCGCATTCGCCCACAAGTGTGAAGGTAAGATCCTTGCCACGCTCTTTTACGAGCCGAGTACCCGCACGCGCCTGAGCTTTGAATCGGCCATGATGCGCCTTGGCGGCAAGGTATTGGGCTTTGCAAGTGCACAGAACAGCTCTGCTTCCAAGGGTGAAAGCGTTGCCGATACGGTTCGCATGGTATCCTGCTATTCGGATATCATCGCCATGCGCCACAACAAAGAGGGTGCGCCGCGCGTAGCAGCACAGTACGCCCGTGTGCCGGTCATCAACGCCGGTGACGGCGGCCACCAGCATCCGACGCAGACGCTCAGCGACCTGCTCACCATCCGCCGCGAAAAGGGCAGACTGAATAATCTGACGATCGGTCTGTGCGGCGACTTGAAATTTGGCCGCACCGTGCACTCGCTCATCAAGTCGCTTGTGCGCTGGGAGGGCATCCGCTTCGTGTTCATCTCCCCGGAAGAGCTGCATGTGCCGAGCTATATCATTGATGAAGTCGTAAAGCCCTCCGGCTGCGAATATAAAGAAGTCCGTACCATGGACGAGGTTCTGCCGGAGCTTGACGTACTCTACATGACCCGCGTACAGCGCGAGCGCTTCTTCAACGAAGAAGATTACATCCGCTTAAAAGACAGCTTCATCCTCGATGCAGAGAAGATGAAGCTTGCGCCGAAGGATCTCATTGTGCTGCATCCGCTGCCGCGTATCAACGAGATCGCGGTCGAAGTGGACGATGACCCGCGCGCAAAGTACTTTGTGCAGGCACAAAACAGCGTATATGTCCGCATGGCGCTCATTTTAATGCTTCTGAACATCGAACCGGGACTTTTTGAGGAGGAAACCGTATGCTGAACATCGACAGTATCCAAAACGGCATTGTGATCGACCATATTCAGGCAGGCAAGGGTATGCGCATCTACGAGCTTTTGGAGCTTGATAAGCTCGATTGCTGCGTGGCACTCATCAAAAATGCCCGCAGCAGCAAGATGGGCAGAAAAGATATCATCAAGATTGAAGGCGACCTCTCCATCAACTTCGATGTGCTCGGCTTTATCGATAACAACATCACCGTATGCACCATTAAAAACGGTGAGCTTGTGAAGAAAGAGAACATCGTGCTGCCACGTCGCATCAAAAATGTTGTAAAGTGCAAGAACCCGCGCTGCATCACAAGCACGGAGGAAAACCTCGACCAGATCTTCGTGCTGTGCGATGAAAAAGCGCACCGCTATCGTTGCCTGTACTGTGAACAGGCGTATAAGAGCCATGAGTAAGGCACAGCGTAACGGTGCAGGCCGTCGCGACCCGGAGAAACTGAAGCGTCAAAAGCGCCGTGACCGCCTGTTTCTGGCGTTCCTGACCTTTTTGAATCTTCTCCTCGCTTTGATCGTGCGCATCGCAGACCGCAAGAGCGTCATCAAAGCGGTAAAGCAGGACGACAAGCTTGCGTTGCTGCTTGAAGAAAAAACCACAAAATCCCTTTGAAATACCTTGACTTTAGGGTCAGTGTATGTTAATATGATAGAGCCGCTTACTGTGGGCTGAAAAGTGACGAAAGTCCGCCTACGAGTAGCGAGATTACAGAAAAGGCAGGCAGAAAAAATGTTTGCAGTTATTGAAACCGGCGGTAAGCAGTACAAGGTACAGTACGGCGACGTGATCTACGTTGAGAAGCTCGCTGCCAATGAAGACGAGACAGTTACGTTCCCGGTCGTTGCAATTTGCGGCGAAGACGGAACAAAAATCGGCACCCCGTATGTTGAGGGCGCTTCCGTTACAGGCAAGGTCCTGAAGAACGGCAAGGCTAAGAAGGTTACGATCCTCACTTACAAGCCGAAGAAAGGCGAAAAGCGCAAGATGGGCCACAGACAGCCCTACACGAAGATTCAGATTGAGTCCGTTCAGGGCTAATTTGATCGTATGATTCGTGCGGATTTTTTCGCAAATGCAGACGGAGCGCTTCTCGGTTTTTCCGTGCTTGGCCATTCCGGTTTGGCGCAGAAGGGAGAAGACATTCTCTGTGCTGCGGTTTCTTCTGCAGCGTATATGACGGCGAACACCGTGCTGGAGATTTTACACATCACACCGATTTCTCTCCGAGCAGAGGACGGCGAGATGCTGTTTAGGGTTTCCGATACCGATGCACGGACATGCCGTAGCCTGTTTGAGGGATTTAAGCTGCATCTTCTCGGTTTAGAGGAGCAGTACCCCGAAAACTTACAGGTACGCTACGCAGAAGTCTGACAATAAAACGAAAGGAAGGCAACAAAATGCTTAAGATCAATATCCAGTTGTTTGCTCATAAAAAAGGTATGGGCTCCACGAAGAACGGCCGTGATTCCGAATCCAAAAGACTCGGTGTCAAGCGTGCAGATGGTCAGCACGTCCTCGCAGGCAACATTCTTGTTAAGCAGCGCGGCACGCACATCCATCCGGGTGAGAACGTAGGCAGAGGCTCTGATGACTCTCTGTTCGCGCTCATTGACGGTCAGGTTCGTTTCGAGCGTATGGGCCGTGACCGCAAGAAGGTCAGCGTTTACTCGATCGAGCAGTAATTTTGACCCTTGGGGGGAATACCGGTTTCGTATCCCCGAATATACGATGAAACGGGCTTCTTCGGGTAAAGCGGAGAAGCCCATTTTATTTTGTACAGAGCCGTCCGCGGCGCTGAAAGGATGATGAATTATGTTTATCGATATAGCTAAGATCAAGGTAAAAGCCGGTGACGGCGGCGACGGCGCCGTGGCTTTTCACCGTGAAAAATACGTGGCTTCCGGCGGTCCGGACGGCGGCGACGGCGGTCGCGGCGGCGACATCGTGTTCCGCGTGGACGATAATCTCTCCACGCTGGCGGATTTCCGCTACAAGCGCAAGTACACCGCAGAGCGCGGCGAAAACGGTCGCGGCAAGCGCTGCTTCGGCAAAAGCGCACAGCCGCTCGTCATTACCGTGCCGCGCGGCACACTGATCCGCAACGCGGAGACCGGCCGCATCATGGCGGACATGTCCACAGACGAAGACGTCGTTATCGCGAAGGGCGGCCGCGGTGGCTGGGGCAACACGCATTTTGCGTCGCCTACGCGCCAGACTCCGCGCTTTGCAAAACCCGGCACACCTGGTGAAGCATTCGAGCTTCAGCTTGAGCTCAAGCTGCTCGCCGATGTGGGCCTTGTGGGCTTCCCAAACGTAGGTAAATCTACGCTTGTTTCCGTTGTGAGCGAAGCAAAGCCGAACATTGCAAACTACCACTTTACGACCATCACCCCGGTGCTCGGCGTAGTGCATATGCCGAACGCGCCATCGTTTGTCATGGCAGATATTCCCGGCCTTATCGAGGGCGCATGGCAGGGTGTAGGCCTCGGTCATCAGTTTTTGCGCCATGTAGAGCGTTGCCGCATGCTCATTCACATTGTCGATGTTTCCGGCAGCGAGGGCAGAGACCCGAAGGAGGACTTCCGCATCATCAACGAGGAACTGCGCAAATTCAACCCCGACCTCGCGAACCGTCCCATGCTGGTCGCCGGCAACAAATGCGACCTGACGACCGACGAGCAGGTAGAGGATTTCCGCAAGTTTGTCGAGGCGCAAGGCTATGAATTCTTTCCAATCATGGCGGCAATCCGCTATGATGTTGACCCGCTTTTGAATAAAACTGCAGAAATGCTTTCCACGCTGCCGCCGGTTGCGCATTTCGAGCCGGAACCGGAGCCGGTAAAGCCTGTCGAAGAATTCAGCAGCAAGGCAAAGGTCGATATCCGCGTGGAGGACAACGTGTATTTTGTCGAGGCCGATTGGCTCTTAAAGCTCATCTCCGCCGTCGATTTCGATGATTACGAGTCGCTCCAGTACTTCCAGCGTGTGCTCATTCACACCGGCGTTATCGATGCGCTGCGTGAGGCGGGCATCCAGGAAGGCGACACGGTCAGCATGTATGACCTTGAATTTGATTTTGTAAACTAAGAGGGTGGCTATTTGGAAAAGTTCTATCAAACGGAATCGGATCCGAAGCAGTTAAGCCCCTTAACGCTCGCTTATGTGGGTGACGGCGTGTACGAGCTTTTCGTGCGCGAATATATCGTCTCCAAAGGCAACTGCCCCGTGAAAAAGCTGCACAGCCGCGCCGTTTCGTTCGTGCGTTGCGAGTTTCAGGCGAAGGTGCTTAGTGAAGTGCTGATGCCGCTTTTCACGGAAGAGGAAAAAGAAGTCTGTCTGCGCGGGCGCAATGCGCACGTTTCGCACGTGCCGAAAAACTCCAGCGTTGCGGATTACCACGCAGCCACAGCATTTGAATGCGTTTTCGGCTATCTTTACCTTAAAGACGAGCTGGAGCGCCTGCGTCTTTTCTTCGATAAGATCCTTGAATTCGCAGAAACGGAGGAAACCGCACATGCGCAAAAATAAAGTTGCAAAAAACGTGAAGGAATTTCTGCTTGACCTGATTTTCATGACGGCGGGTTCCGTTATTTACGCGGTCGGCCTGAACGGCTTTACCGCGCCGAACAACATCGCGCCGGGCGGCGTGAGCGGTATCGCCATCGTGCTGAATTATCTGTTCGGCACGCCCGTCGGCACCGTGATTTTGCTTATTAACGTGCCGATCATCATTTGGGCGATCATTGAGATCGGCTATAAGCTCGTCACCAAAACGATGTTGGCGGTCGTGTTAAACGCTGCCTGCATCGACATCGTGGCGCTGTTCATGCCGGTTTACCACGGTGACCCACTCATCATCACACTCATCGGCGGCGTGTGTGAGGGCGTTGGTCTTTCACTCGTCTTTATGCGCGGTGCCACGACCGGCGGCACGGACATGATCGCGCGTCTGCTCAATCATCGCCTGCGCCATCTTTCCATGGGCAAGCTGATGCTTGCCGTAGACGGCTGCGTCGTGCTGTTTTCCGCCATCGTATATAAGAGCATTGAAAGCGCCGTGTACGCGTGCATCGTCATTTTTGTATCAACAAAAATCATCGATACAATTCTGTACGGCACAGATGCGGGCAACGGCAAAATGTTCTTCATTATGTCCCATAAAAACGATGTCATTGCCGACCGCATCATTAAGGAGATGGACCGCGGCCTGACGTTTCTCAAGTCCCGCAGCGGCTATTTGAAGCAGGACGGCGAGGTGCTCTTCTGCGCTGTGCGCCGCTTTGAAGTGTTCCGCATCAGTGAGATCATCCGCGAGGAAGACCCCGATGCGTTCGTCATCGTCGGCGATGCCGGTGAAATCGCCGGTGAGGGCTTCAAACCCGTGCGCTCCGACGACCGCACGCTCGGCGAGATTATCAAAGCTATTCGCAAGACGGGCGATAAGCCGGTCAGTGAGCCGAAAGAATAAATCCGCATAGAAAAAGCAGACAAGCGCATCGCCTGCCTGCTTTTTCCGGTTTTTTGTGTTACCGGCAGCTTTTTTCACTGCGGTTTTCCGTACGATTTTCCGTGCCGTTATTCACGCGGTCGGTTGTCTGACGATCGCTCTTATTGCGGCTTTGTTTCTGGTTTTTGTTTGTGTAATTCTTGTTTTCGGAATTTGCCATGTGATTCACCCCTTCCGAAAGCTATTATGCGCACGGTACGCGCGTTTATGTACCGAATTTATGAAATTAGGAAAGGTGGGGCGGCCATGGAATTGCCCGCAGCTTTTGAAAAACGAATGCAGGATATGCTTGGGGCAGAATATACGGCGTTTCGAGCGTCTTACAACGAACCGCACAAACGCGGCATTCGTTTGAACACTGTAAAATGCACAAAAGAGCAGCTTGAACGCGCACTGCCGTTTACACTGGTGCAAACGCCGTTTTCGCCGCTCTCGTTTTATGCGCCGACAGATACCAAAATGGCGGCGCTGCCGCTCTATCATGCAGGCGCGTTTTATTCGCAGGAGCCGTCCGCGTCTTCGGCCGTCACGCTTTTGGCGCCGGAACCGGGGGATAAGGTGCTCGACCTCTGCGCCGCACCGGGCGGTAAATCCACGCAGATTGCCGCGCTGACCGGCGACACCGGGCTTTTGTGGTCAAACGAAGTTGTACGCAATCGCGCCGCAATTTTATCCTCCAATTTGGAGCGCATGGGCGTGCGTAATACAGTCGTTTCCAGCGTATACCCGGAGATGCTTGCGGAAAAGCTCGGCGGGTATTTTGATAAAGTGCTCGTTGATGCGCCGTGCTCCGGCGAAGGCATGTTCCGCCGCGATCCCGTTGCCGTGCAGGAATGGAGTCCTGAGCACGTGGAGACCTGCGCTGTACGTCAGCTCGCAATTTTATCCTCCGCCGCACAGTGCGTGCGCGAAGGCGGCATTTTGGTGTACTCTACCTGCACATTCTCCACGGAAGAAAATGAGGGCGTTGTGCAGAAATTTCTCGAAAGCCACCCGGAATTCGTGCTCGAAAAGCCGAATGTCACATTTGGTCGCCCGGCCTATGGCGTAGACGCTGTGCGCATTTTCCCGATGGACGGGGGTGAGGGGCACTTTGCCGCGCGCTTCCGACGCGTTGCGCCATGTGAAGAACGCTTTGCGCCGTTTAGCTTTAAACCCGACCGAGAGACGCAGGCGCATGCCGAAGAATTGTACACATCTCTGTTTACCGATGTACCGGGCAGATTCCAGCGCGTGCGCGACCGTGTGATCTTATTGCCAAATGAGCTGCCGGACATTGCAGGACTTTCCGTTCTGCGCGCCGGTGTGGAATTCGGCGAGGCAAAAAAGAACCGCATCGAGCCTGCGCATGGCATTTTCATGGCAAGCCGTGCGGAAAACTGCCGCAGCGTGCTGCATCTCACATCGAACGATCCTGCTTTATTCGCGTTTTTGCGCGGCGAAGAAATCCCCGCAGAGGGGCTTTCCGGTTACACCGCCGTCGCCGCAGACGGTATTGTAACGGGCTTTGGCAAGGCATCGAACGGTGTTTTGAAGAATCGTTACCCAAAGGGGCTGCGCACACACCTGTAAAGATGCATTCGCTTATACAAAAAGAACAGAAAGCTTCGCAAAGCCAAACGGTTATTTGTGAAGCTTTTTTTGCAATTTAGACCTCGGCAACTTGCAAAAAAGGCAGATACGTGCTAAAATGTGTATAAGCAAACAGGAAAGAAGTGTTTTTTGATGCAGAAAATCCAGATTGAGCGTACCACTGCGCCTAAAGCGAAGCCGGCAGACGAAAGCAAGCTCGGTTTCGGTAAAATCTTTACAGATCACATGTATGTGATGGAATATAACCCGGAGCAGGGTTGGCACGATCCGAAGATCATGCCGTATCAGCCGATCGTCCTTGATCCGTCCGCTATGGTTTTCCACTACGGTCAGGAAATGTTCGAGGGCATGAAGGCTTATAAATGCGCAGACGGCCGCATCCGTCTGTTCCGCCCGAACAAGAACATCGAGCGTGCAAACAACTCCAACAGAAGACTTTGCATCCCGGAGATCCCGGCCGATGATTTCCTCAATGCGATCAAGACGCTCGTCGCCGTTGACGCAGATTGGATTCCGAGCCGCCCCGGCACTTCTCTTTATATTCGTCCGTTCGTCATTGCAACGGATCCGTTCCTCGGCGTACGCCCGTCGAACACCTATAAATTCATCATCATTCTTTCCCCGGTCGGCGCTTACTATGAGAGCGGCCTCGACCCGGTAAAGATTTGGATCGAAGACGACTATGTACGTGCAGTCCGCGGCGGCATCGGCGAAGCAAAGACCGGCGGCAACTACGTTGCAAGCCTCGCGGCACAGGTAAAGGCACACGACGAAGGTTACTCTCAGGTTCTGTGGCTCGACGGTGTTGAGCGCAAGTACATCGAAGAAGTCGGTGCTATGAACATCTTCTTCAAAATCAACGGCACCGTTGTCACCCCGATGCTGAACGGCAGTATTTTGCCGGGCGTTACCCGTGCTTCCTGCATCGATCTCTGCAAACACTGGGGTCTTCCGGTCGAAGAGAGAAGAATCTCCGTTGACGAGCTCGTTGAGGCGGCCCGTACCGGTGCACTTGAAGAGTGCTGGGGTAGCGGTACCGCAGCCGTTATCTCTCCGGTCGGCGCACTCCGTTACGAGAACGAAGTCATGCAGATCAAGGACGGCGGCATCGGCGAATTCAGCCAGAAGCTGTACGACACCGTCACCGGCATCCAGACCGGTAAGGTAGAAGATACCCTCGGTTGGACTGTGGAAGTCACACCGCTTGAGAAGTAATTCGAATATTTGAAAATTCAAAAGGCCGAGCCCGCGTGGTTCGGTCTTTTTGTATAAAAGAAGAGCTCTGCGACCGGCAAAAGCCAAATGCAGAGCTCAGTTTATATCCGAATCAGTTTTTCTGTATAATCCATGTTCGCAGGGCGGCGATGCTTTGTGCACAGGCTGTAAAGATTATCCGCGCGCACTTCCAACTCAAACACACGTCTGGCTTCCGGCGAAAGCTTCTTCACGTCCGCAGGCCGTGCGATGATCGGCAGCATCGGCTTCGCTTTGTGCAGGATCTCCGCGCCGCGGCTCGTCATACCTAAAATGCGCAGGTACGGAGGCAAATTGGGCAGATCGTTCGTGATGCCCAAATACGCGCTTAAAACAATACGCCGAATGCGCGCGTGACTGTACCGCTTGGTTTTCACCGCATCAAACAGCCCTGTGCACGTTTCCGCCGTTTCGGCAGCCGCCAAAATGCGGTTTTCAATGCCCTCTGAAACATCCGGCACGCGGCGCAGGTCTTCGGGTGACATGGCAGAGACCGCCGCCAGTACCGCACGGTCGAGATACGAAAGGGAAGCGGGGTACTGCTTTTCCTTTTGCAGCGCACGAATACACACCGCCGTATTTTCCGGGACATACGAGGAAATCTCTTCACCCTCGGCGCTCTTGCTGCGGATCAGGCTCGCCGATGCAAACGCGCCGTGCGCTTTGTCGCTGTCGTGGTCAATCGCGATACGCTGCACAGTCTGCGGCACGATATTAGAATTCAACGATAAGATCGCTTTGCAATACTCTATACCCAAAATGCAATTTGGCTTTGTGAGCAGCTCTGCGGTTTCTGCGCCGAGTGCCTTTTTCACAGCCTCCGTACGCGCCGCCGCAAACGAAACGCCTTTTGCAACCTCCGGGCGAATATCCGAATTAAACACATCGGAGTGCAAGTATTCCGCGCAGTGTATGAGGGGCGCGGTATCGCCGGTTTCGCTGCCAAACGTCAGCGTATCTACGCAACCAAGCGCATTTAATAGCGAAATGCCGCCGAGTGCAAATTTTTCTGCGCCTGCCACAGCCCACGGCAAGGGCAGCTCCAGCACGAGTGCCGCGCCGTTTTGCAGTGCCAGCCGTGTGCGCGACCACTTATCGAGCACAGCCGCCTCGCCGCGCTGCACAAAATTTCCGCTCATCACACAGACAATGTCGCTGCCGGACTCCTCCGAAATGCGGGAGAGCAGTGCCGCGTGGCCGTTATGCAGCGGATTAAACTCGCAAACAACGCCCGAAATCTTGTTTTTTCCAATCATTTTATAGGAAACTCCTTGAAATTTACATGATTTTGTATTATCATAAGTATAAAGCAATGAAGATCAATTTACAAGCCGCGTTTCCTTATTTATAATTTTGGAAGTGTCGTGCTTATTTTTTGTGCGTTTGCACAGATGATCCAATTCAAATTTAACCATGATTCAGGGGGAAGACGAAATGAAAATTCTGGTCATCAACGCCGGCAGCTCCTCACTTAAGTATCAGCTGATCGATATGGACAACGAGCAAATGCTTGCAAAGGGCAACTGCGAGAAGATTGGCCTTGAAATGGGTATTTTCGGCCACAAGACGGCAGACGGCAGAGAGAAGAAGATTGAAATCCGCATGGCGAACCACACCGAAGCGTTCGAGCAGGTCAAGAACGCACTTCTCGACAGTGAAGTCGGCGTCATTAAGGATCTGAGCGAAGTCGCTGCTATCGGCCACCGTATCGTTCAGGGCGGCGCGCTCTTCAGCGAGTCCGTTCTCGTTGACGAAAAGGTCATCGAGGGCATCGAAAGCCTCATCCCGCTTGCACCGCTGCACAACAGCGCACATGTACAGGGCATTCGTGCCTGCATGAACGTTTTCGGCAAGGAAGTCCCGGAAGTTGTCGTGTTCGATACGGCTTTCCATTCCACCATGCCGCAGAAGGCTTACATGTTCGCTGTGCCGTATGAGTACTATGAGAAGTACAAGATCCGCCGCTATGGCTTCCACGGCACCTCCCACCGCTATGTCAGCCACCGCGTTGCAGAGCTCATGGGCAAGGACATCAAGGATCTGAAGCTTATCACCTGCCACATCGGCAACGGTTCCTCCATCACCGCCATCAAGAACGGCAAGGTCATCGACACCAGCATGGGTCTCACCCCGCTTGACGGCTTCATGATGGGTACCCGTACCGGCACGCTTGATCCGTCCGTTGTCACGTTCATCGCAGAGAAAGAGAACCTCACCCCGGCACAGCTTTCCGACCTCTTCAACAAGAAGTCCGGCCTGCTCGGTATCTCCGGTATCTCCAGCGATGACCGCGACATCTGCAAGGCAGAGGACGAGGGCGACGAGCGTGCACACCTCGCACATGAGATGCTCGTTTATCAGATTCAGAAGTTCATCGGCAGCTATGTCGCTGCGCTGAACGGCGTAGACGCAATCGTCTTCACCGCAGGTCTTGGCGAGAACCAGGATACCCTGCGCGAGCGCATCTGCACCAACATGGAATACCTCGGCATCAAGTTCGATCACGAAGCCAACAAGGGCGTTCGCGGCAAGGAGAAGAAAATCTCCGCGCCGGACAGCAAGGTCGCTGTTTACATCGTCCCGACCAACGAAGAACTTGTTATTGCACGCGATACGAAAGCCATCGTTGAAAAGCTGTAATTTCACCTGAAATTCGATACCGGATCCGTTTTGCGGGTCCGGTATTTTTCATATTTAAGTATTTTAAGCGAAAATCGCGGGTTTATTTTCTGTTTTTGGCTTTTGAACCGCAAAAATGGTTGCAAATTTGTAACTATTGTGTTATGATTGTAACTGTATAAAACGATCTGTACCATATTCTGCCGCAACAGGACAGAAACCGGCTTTTGCTTCTACAGGTCGATGCCTTGATAAGGATAGGTGAAAACACATGCAATACAGAAAAAGAATGCTCCGAAAGAAGGGCACGGCTCTGTTGCTTTCTGCGCTGCTATTGGCTTCTGCGCTGCCGCTTGCGGCCTATGCGGAAGAAGTTTCCGCAAAAACGACCGAATACGTGAACTTCCGCTCCGGCCCCGGTACGAATTACAGCTCGCAGGGGATCATCGCTTCCGGCACGACCATCACGGTAACGGATACGAGCAATTCCGAGTGGTACGCCGTGCGTCTTTCTAACGGCTCTACAGGTTATATCTACGCCGAGTATATTTCCATGTCTACCGGCGGCAGCACAAGCAACGGGGAAGAACGCAGTGCCAAAACGACGGAATATGTGAATTTTCG
>ENA-UONV01001033-UONV01001033.1-human-gut-metagenome-genome-assembly--contig:-CS4-NODE-1033-length-26989-cov-20.795537_pt1 | contig 26989 bp, 31 predicted proteins | sample MGYA00242461_ERZ724008 | MGnify/ENA metagenome assembly ERZ724008 | reverse complement strand
TCTCGGCGAGTAAAGCCATGAAAAAAGTCAAAAAGAATTTGCAGGCGCAACACTTAGCGCGGTTGACTGCGGTTTGCTTGCTTGACCCATCGGGGATAGCAGTTCCGAGGTCATTGTAATCGGCATCCATCAGTGTGAACCAGTAGCGTTTCATAGTTCAATTATTATGAGTGACCGAATACGTTACGCCATTGTCTGACGAGGTGATATTGAACTCTTCGCGTCCGGCTGCTTTGTTGAGACGGCTTACACAAGATTTGGCACTTGCCATTGGGCCTGCAACGCGACAATCGTATGTCACGGTCTCCCCGGCAGGAATGCTCTTGATAGTATCTGTCAACGCTACACGTTTCACGAGATACTGATTTTGTGGGGTGATTTTCTTTGTAGTTTGCATAAAAATTTGTATCTTTGCGGTTAAACTCAAGGAGTTGCAATGCAATACCCGAAGTATTGTGATGCAAAGATACAACAATACTTTCGATTAAACACAATAATACTTGTGTTTTTAAGATTATTTAACAATTAAGCAGAACAATACTTATGTTGAAAGACAAGATACAAACCCTCTTAACCGACCAACGCAGGACGGTTAAAGACCTTTCAAAACATATCGGAATGTCCGATACGGCTATTCGCAACATCTACTCCCGTGATAGTTGCGAGTTAAGCACACTGCGCAAAATCGCTGAGTTTTTCGGCGTAGCCGTGACCGACCTGCTTGAAGAGAGCGACATAAAAATCGCCATACACGATGTTGACCGCAGCTTTAATCCCGGTCAGAACGACCCCGAGACTATTCAAAAATTAACCAACATAATTGATGAGCAACGTAAACGAATTGACCAACTTACCGATAGGTTGCTCGAACTGAATACACCGACCAAATGAAATATCTCGTGCCTGCTGTCATAATAGGCTTTGTCGGCGGTATGCTTGACACACTGACTGGACTCCACAAGATTTGGTGCTTCCTTATCGGGGTAGCCGTCTTTTGTCTTTTCCTATTAGTCAAGTCGGCGTTCACGACCAACAAGATATTAAAGCAGACAAAGGGCGCAAGAAAAGTTTGGCTGGACAAAAACAACAACGTAATAAAGGCTGACTATGAGTGAAGCGGAAGAGATAGGACTTGACAAGCTGCGCATCCTGCTGAATGCCGTTGAGGCCGCCGAGGAAGAGCCGGACTTCTATGCCGAGTTGAAAGACGCGGCTTGGAACGTCCTGCACGATAATCCCGGCTATGGCTTTGATGAATGGGTGCAGACGCTGATGCAGGATTATCCGACCGAGGTTGTGGACGCAATCGGCTCACACCCTGCGGAGACTTACGCCTCACTTGCCGATATGTGGGATAGCGAGGACTACGAGGACGCGGAGACTGGAGAGTGCCATGCGTTCAAGGACTGGGCAGAATTTTTCGCCACCGACCGAGCCGTAGAACTCTATGACCTGCTCGTTGACGCGAAACGCGAAATAAAGCGTTTAGAGGCTCGACAAATCCAAAAACGACCAAACCCTCAACCGACACCACAAAGTCCGGCAGAGGGGCATTTCTGAAAGAATTATGGGCATATTTCGCCCAACCCAACAAAACAAACGATAACAACACAAGAAAAGTTATGAATAAGACAACCCAAATACCCAATAGTGGCGGTGTACAATGGATGTACAGCGTTGCCCTAAGTCTCGGTCAATGTTATGAACCAACAGCGGCACAGGCTGCCATCGAAGATTAAGAGATAGACTCTTATTATAAGTTACTTAGGCGGTAAGCCCTCTGATACAGAGGCTTATCGCCTAAGTTTTTTATAAGTATAAATAATTGTGTTTAGGGATGAGGGTTAAAGGGCGCAAAAAAGATGGTGGAAGTAGGGAAGGCGGCCTGAAGGTTGTGGAGGGCGTCGGAGGTGTCGAAAAATCCGTAGACGGAGGAGCCGCTGCCGCTCATTGAGGCGTAGATGGCGCCGAGGTCGAGCAGCGTGGTCTTGATAAATTCAATTTCAGGGAATTGAAGGAAAACTGATGTTTCAAAGTCGTTCTTTACACGACCTTGCCATTGCTCAAACGGATTTTTTTCAATGATTTCATTAAGAGGGCTTGCCGGAACGGCAGGTCTTACTTTCGAGTATGCCTGAGCGGTTGAAACGCTTATTTCGGGTTTGATGATTGCAAGCTGAAGATTGTCGGGAATCGGTAAGGCTGTTGGCGACAGGATGTCGCCAATTCCTTCGCACATCATCGGACGATTATATATGAAAAATGCGCAATCAGCGCCAAGCGAAGCTGCAGTAGCAGCCATTTGTTCATCCGTCAGACCCAATGAAAACAGCTGATTGATTCCCCGGATGGTGAAGGCTGCATCGGCCGAACCGCCCCCGAGACCTGCTCCGTCGGGGATTATCTTATGCAGATGAATGTCGACAGACGGGAAGTCGAATTCAGCTCTAAGGGCTTTAACCGCCTTCATGACAATGTTGCTTTCCGGTGGGCAAGCAATTTTACGGCCTGAAACGCTAAGCCGGTCAATTTCATCTTTTGAGGGCACTATTTCAAGAATGTCGGTCCAGCCGGTAGGTGCCATCATTGTAGATAAATCATGATAGCCATCCGGTCTTCGCCTCAATATATCAAGGCCGATGTTTATTTTGGCGTTCGGGAATAAGATCATTGTATTGCTTCTGTTTTCAGACTGCAAAGTAAATCGATTCATTGCTAACAAAAAAATATTTGTTTAATTTGCAACCATTCTTCGAGGTGCGACGTCAAAGTAAATGAAATTCATAAAGGATTTCGCCAAAAAGTCAGTAATATATTTTAAAGATAAATCAAACAACTCTTTACGCGATATGACAAAACTTAATTATTTGCTGGCCTGTGGTGTCGCAGCTTCTGCTGTCGCTATGAGCGCTGCTCCACCCTCCATAGGTCCGAAAGCCGACTCTATCGAGGTCCAGGCTAAAAGTGCCGCCGCGGCCGATTCGCTTACCGCAACAGTTGCCGATTCAATCCAGGCGGCTGTAGGTGCCGTCTATGCTATGATTGACGGGGATGAGTACATTCTTAAAGACGGAGCGGCCTATAAAGTTTCAGACAGCGATGTTTCTGAAGAATCTCCGGAGGCCTTGATGACTGTCGACTCGGCAGATGTGGAATACGGCACCAACCGTATGACTGAAGCTGTGGCAGATCATGTCGTTCCTATTGTCGGGATAGTATTTGGGCTTCCATGTGCTGCAATTGTATGTATCGTGTGGTTCCTGACCAACTATTTTATCCGTAGAAACCGCGATAAAAACGCTTTGATCAGTAAGGCGATTGACAATGATTATACCCTCCCCGATGCCTTCTTCTCCCAGCCCGCATCGTCGGAGGCGGCTATAGGCGATGAAAGCCAGATGTCGGCAGCCAACTCGACGAAGATGTTTGCTGCGCAGCCTTTAAGTCAGCGCGATCCAAGACGATTCTCCACCGGAATCATGCTTGTGTGCATCGGTGTGCCGGTATTCATTTTCTTTCTCGTGAACGGCGTAACCCCGGCTGCATTCCTTTGTGGTGGCATATTGATTTTCATCGGGGTTGCAAAGCTGCTCAGCTATTATTTTGTACCCGGCTATTCCAATGAACGGCTACGCCGCCCCGGTACACAACGCCCTACTTACCAGCCGCAGGCACCCTTTGGGCAGTCTCAGCCTTTCCAGCAGCCTTATCAGCGTCCTTACGGCTATCAGCCGCAGCAGGGATATGGGGCACCTCAATCCAATCCGACGGCCACACCATCAGGGATGTCTGAGTATCAGCAGTGCCCCCCGCCGGTTCCCCCGAAGGAATCCTGAAAACGTGTACTGAATAAACAGTAATTACCACTTTGAATTAATCTACGTTACCAACCATAGCCTAACCCCGGCATTTCAGCCGACATTTCTTGATGCTTTCCAAATTCGAAGAAATGAAACTTGTGGCACAATGTATGGCCACCGACAACCGCGAGGCTTTTTCGCGGCTTGTCGTTGCCTACGAGCCGGGGGTTAAACGCTTTCTGTTGAATATGGTCGGAGGAGATGCTTCGCTGACCGACGACCTGGCTCAGGAAACTTTCATTAAGGCTTGGCTGGCCATACGTAGCTTCAGAGGATTATCCGGCTTCAAGACCTGGCTCTATAGAATTGCAGTTAACGAGTTCGTGTCATATCGTCGAAAACGTTCCGTCGAAGCCGAGATTCCTTATAGTGCATTTGATGTCGATGTGGCTGGAAACAAAAACGGTGTAAGGCCACATGATGCAACCGAGGCGTCGATGGATGTGGCCTCTCTTCTGAAGTTACTCCCCGAGAATGAACGAATTGTAAGCCTGCTTTTCTATCTGGAAGATCAGCCTATAAAGAAAATATCCCAGATTACCTCAATGCCGGAAGGAACTGTGAAATCGCATTTGAACCGTGCGCGGCTCCATATGGCAAAGGTGATGGGCAAAAACTGAATACGATTATGAAGAAATCCGAATACAGCGGCCTTGACCGTGAAATACGCGAAATGTTTCATAAGGAGTTGCCCGAGGCTCCGGAAAACCCATGGTTTGTCAAGAAGATATTAAACCGCCTTCCCGAGCCTATGGCCTGGACTCCGATGTCAGTCTGCGTAAACCTCTTTTACATCCTTGGTGCACTCGCCATGGTATCGGGCTGGATATATGCTGTAACCGACACAATCAACAACGGCCTGACGTCAACGACTTTAATGCTGGCAATTGCACTCCCGGTCACAACCCTGGTAGGCATAGGCCTGGTTGCCATACCTGCGATAAAACGTTCGCTATAGAACGTAGATACGAAAGCTTTTGAGAGACATAATGAGATTTACTCCATGAGATGCTCTCCGTCGGGACGACGGGAAGCATCTTTTGTATTACCCTTACCGGTCCGCCTCCGTTATGGCCGCTCAAATTTATTCGGATTGGGAATAAGTGAAGGAATGGTTACCTTTGCAGTCGATTGAGTATAATGTCCGCCTCCTGGCGCCATATTCTAATTTCAGAAGTCAAATAATGAGTAATTGTACATCGGATTCTCCTGCGGTTGTTGAACGATGCATCCGGCTTATGAAGCTTGCATTACCGGTACTGATTTCGCAGATAAGTCTTATTCTTGTCGGATTCGCCGACAATATAATGGTGGGCCATTACTCCACACAGGCTTTGGCATCGGCATCGTTTGTTGTTAACGTCTTCAATATTGTCCTACTCTGCGCCATGGGGTTCTCCTATGGCCTGACTCCCATAATCGGTATGCTGTATGCCCGCAGCCGACGTCGCCGGATAGGCCTGGTGCTTCGCGCGGGTGTCTACGCGAATCTTGCAGTCGGAGTGATATTGACGGCAATAATGGGATGCGCCTATTTTTATCTCGACAGAATGGGGCAGCCCGATGAACTGCTTCCGCTTATACGCCCGTTCTACCTGATTATACTGAGTTCTGTGATTTTCGTCTCGGTTTTCAACGCATTTGCCCAGTGGAGCTTTGCAATCAGGAACACACAGATGCCGATGTGGATTCTTCTTGCGTGCAATCTTCTCAACATCGTAGGCAACTATATGCTGATCTACGGACGTTGGGGTGCGCCTGAACTCGGACTTACCGGAGCTGGAATTTCCACATTTTGTGTACGCGTACTGGCTGCTATTGTCATCATGGCTGTATTTTTGTTTAATCCAGCTTATCGAGAGTACAAATCCGGATTCCGCGACCGCAGATTGTCGGTTAGCCGTCCGATGTTTGGCAAGGTAGTAGCTACCTCCTGGCCGGTGGCACTTCAGATGTCGTGTGAAACTTCTGCCTTTTCTTTTTGTGCCGTAATGGCCGGTTGGCTCGGAACGATTTCTCTTGCGGCTTTTCAGATTATTGTAATCATAGGCTCGCTCGGATTCTGCGTTTACTACAGTATCGGAACCGCAATAGCGGTGAGTATATCGAATGTAGCCGGAGCAAGCGGATTGCCGGCATGTAGGCGGGTAGCATTCGACGGTTATCTGGTCATGCTTGTATTCGCCATGATTTCCACCTGCATATTCATCTTCTTCGCGCGCCCGCTTATGGGACTTTTCACTACCGATGCCGAGGTGTTGTATATGGCAACCGGATTGGTCATACCGCTTGCGCTCTATCAGCTTGGAGATGCGACGCAGGTAACATTCGCCAATGCGTTGCGCGGCACCTCCCGCGTGATGCCGATGCTCTGGATTGCAGTCGTCAGCTATGTTGTTGTGGGGTTGCCGACTTCATGGACGCTCGCCTTCCCGCTGAAACTCGGTACGTGGGGAATCGTACTTAGTTTCTCCGTATCTCTTTTTCTGGCGGCCGCTCTGTTTTTCCGCAGTTTTATGATAGCTACCCGACGTTGATTATTGCTATATAATACGAAATTCTCTACCTTTGCGGCAGCAATAACTTCAAAATTTTCTAAAGAAAATGAAAACCCGTGATGAACTGATCGATGACCTTCTCACATTGGCTTTTGCTGAAGATGTGGGCGATGGCGACGCCACTACCCTCTCGACAATACCGGCCGAGGAAACCGGACGACAGCAACTCATTGTAAAAGAAGAAGGCATTCTTGCCGGGGTTGATATAGCCCGTAAAGTGTTTCAGAAATTTGATCCGTCGTTAAAGATGACGGAATATATATCTGACGGCGCGCATGTTCGCCCCGGAGATATAGCCTTCGTAGTGGAAGGACCGGTGCGCTCGCTTTTACAGACCGAACGTATTATGCTGAACATCATGCAGCGCATGAGTGGCGTAGCAACAATGACCGATCGGTATCAGCAGCGGCTCGCCGGATTGAAGACAAAAGTGCTCGACACACGCAAGACCACGCCCGGAATGCGTCTGCTTGAAAAGGAGGCCGTGAAAATCGGAGGCGGAAGCAATCATCGCATCGGACTGTTCGACATGATTCTCATAAAGGATAATCACGTTGACTTTGCCGGGGGCATACCTCAGGCTGTCGCAGCTGCAAAAAAATGGTGCGCCGACAACGGCAAGAACCTTCAGATTGAACTGGAAGTGCGCAACACGGAAGAAATCGATCAGGCCCTGGCAGCCGGAGTAGACCGCATCATGCTCGATAACTTCACACCGGCCCGCACGATGGAAGCCGTGAAGCATATCCGGGCGTATAAAGCTCCCGATGCACAGCTTCAGGCAGATTCGCATGTGCACAACGGCACGGATGTTGAGATTGAATCGTCGGGGGGAATAACCCTTGATACTCTTCGTGATTATGGAGAGTGCGGTGTCGATTTCATCTCTGTGGGTGCACTTACCCATTCCGTGAAAGGGCTCGACATGAGTTTCAAGGCCTGCTGATAAAGCATCCGCGAATCCACAATAAAAAAGCATCCTTATAGTCCGAAAATATTCCGGCATAAGGATGCTTTTTTGCGATTTCAACTCAGCGAATCTCGGATGCAAGCGCAGGATTCACAGAATCGAGCGTCTGGAGAAATCCATCAATATAAGAATCCGCCATGTCGTTGTATCCGGCCCGGCGCAGGCGCTCTTCGCGTTCGCGCACATCAAGCAAGATGCTTTCCATAGCAAGAGTATCCTGACCTATGGCAGGCGGTGCAAGTTCGAGAGCGCGTTCTCTGCCCAAAGCGGCTGCTTTTGCAATATCCTCGCTGGAGGCTTTTTTGTCAGTCGAACATGAGGTAGATGCAATAAATAAAAGTATCAGGAAGGGAAGCGAATGAAATATTCTGCGAATCATAGAAGTGTCATTGCAAGTTTGGCACAGGCTACGGCATCGGCCAGTGCGTTGTGGTGATTATAAAAGGGAATCCCGAAAAAGTCGCATAATGAGGGGAGCGAATACGATGAGCACATTTGTTTCGGGATCTTGCGTCGGGCAGCCTGAAGAGTGCAATAGAACGGATAGGCGGGGTAATCCATCCGGTAGCAACGGAAGCAGGCCCGAATGCAGCTTTCATCGAAATTTTTGTTATGGGCCACAAGAGGAAGCGCTCCGATAAATCTGTGGACACGACGCCATACGGTATCGAATGTGGCGGCCGAATCTGTCATCGAGCGGTCGATGCCATGGATGTTTTCCGTAAAATGACGAAAGTAAAAATTGGGTTCCGGTTTCACAAGTTCGTAAAAGCTGTCGACGATTTCCCCGTCAAGAACCTTGACAGCACCAATTGAACAGATGCTTGTCGGGGCACCGTTGGCGGTCTCAACGTCGACTGCTACGAAATCATTCATCAGATTCAGACGTATTTGTGGTTACTATATCGAGCACCCTGGTCTTGACATCTTCCATTAGCCAACGCGGTGTGGAGGTGGCACCGCAGATTCCGACACTTGCTGCACCTTCAATCCATTCGGCTTTAACCTCCGAGGCATTCGCGACAAGATGGGTATGCGGATTGACCTCGCAGCAGTTTGCATACAGCACTTTCCCATTGCTGCTTTTTTTACCGGCGACGAACAGAACAACCGAGTGAGATTGTGCAAACCTCTTGATATTTTCCGCCCGGTTGGCAACCTGACGACAAATAGTATCGTAGCTCTCAAACGGAATACCGGGGTGCATCCGCTGGCGTATTTCAGCTATAATTTCCTTGAACCCAACAAGCGATTTGGTTGTCTGGGAGTATAATGCAACCGGCCGCGAATAGTCTATGCGGTCCAGCTCATGCAGCCCCTCGATTACGATTGCTTCGCCATTGGTCTGCCCTACAAGACCGTTTACTTCGGCATGCCCCTTTTTGCCATAAATTACAATCTGCGGACGTGTTCCTTCTGCAGATGAATAGCTTTGCTTGATTCGCTGCTGTAGTTTAAGAACCACAGGGCAGGTGGCGTCAATAATCTCGATATGGTTTTGTTCAGCAGTCCGGTAAGTAGAGGGTGGCTCGCCATGCGCCCTCAGAAGTACCTGAGTGTCATGAAGGTGGTTCAGGTCTTCGTGAGTGATAACGTTGAGACCGCGCGTGGCCAGCCGTGCAACCTCATCGCTGTTGTGCACTATATCTCCGAGACAATAAAGCGCCCCGGACGATTCCAGGGCCTGCTCAGCCTTACGAATGGCGTTGACAACGCCGAAGCAGAAGCCGGAATCCGCATCGATTTCAACAATCATTGAGCAAGGAGGCTTTTTTATTAATGGCTTCCATCGCGCGGTCGAGTAGCCATTGGTTCTGTTGGTCGATTGTCATGTCGGAGTTGTCGAGGTCGATTGCATCGTCAGCCCGGCGGAGCGGGCTTTCCTTGCGTGTCTCGTCGATATGGTCGCGATGAGCCACATTGGCGAGCACCTCCTCGAAGGTGGCTGGAATCCCCTTTTCGACCATCTCCTTAAACCGACGCTGAGCGCGAGTCTGAGCCGGAGCGTTAACAAAAATCTTCAGTTCTGCATCGGGAAAGACGGTTGTGCCTATGTCACGGCCGTCCATCACGACACCGCGCTCCTGCCCCATCTTCTGTTGCAGGGCGGTAAGGCAATGGCGAACAGAAGGAATGGCTGAGATAATCGATACATTCGACGACACATCCATTCTTCTGATGAGCTGCTCTACGTCTTCGCCGTTGAGCAACGTATGCTGCGAGCCGTCTGGCATGCGGCAAAAACTTATTTCGGCTTCGGGAAGAAGCGCTTCAAGGGCCCCGACGTTCACATTCCCATCGGGCGTAATGAGCCCATTTCGCATTGCAAGCAATGTGATGGCGCGGTACATCGCACCAGTATCTACATAACTGTAGCCCAGCCGGGCTGCGAGTGCTTTTGCCATGGTGCTTTTCCCTGAAGAGGAATAGCCGTCGAGAGCTATCAATATTTTAGGTTCCATTGTAATATTCTTGAAGTGGTGATATGCTGTTTTCAGTTAAGAAGTTCGTTCAAGTTCATATTCAGGTTGAGCATCAGCGTAGTTGCCCCGGAGTGCGGCTGTGCAAAAGCCAATCCGAAACTGAAACGGCGTAAGTTCATGCCTGCGCCGAGGGAGAACCCACTGAAAAAACTACGCTGATAGGTGCTCATGTCGGTTCGTGTTTTGTAATTGTAGCCGAGAGCAACATAAAAACGTTCATTCGGTATGAAATCGACGCCGAAAACCAGATGGCGGAAGAGATTGCTCATAAATGAGTCTTTCTCCTCAAGCGGTTGCGTCCCATCTCCGGTTTTATAATACGGCAGATGCCATTTTGTAAGATTCCAGGCCGTAACGGAGAATCGTATGGGTATGTTGCTGAACATTTTTGCCACACCAAGCCGGATGTCGATGGGAAGGCGATCGTGCGTTTCGTTGAATCGTTTCAGCTGGCCGCCGAGATTTGCAACTACGGCCGAGGCCGACCATTCGCTGTCAGGATTATAATAGTTGATGCCCAGATCAACGCCTATGGCAAAGGCCGAATAAGCCTCATAGCTGCTATAAAGCATTTTAAGCGCTATTCCGCCGCGAAGCCGGTCGGTAATGTCGTATGAAAATGATCCGGAGAAGTTTACATCTTTCGGAGAGAATGAGCCTGTAATGTTGCCGAACTCATCAGCCTCTGTCATTTTGCCATAGCCGAAATAACGGATTCCGGCACTCCACGCGCCGCGTTCGGTAGCACTATGGGCATATCTTACGCCTGCGAAATTGCTTCCCCCCATATATCTCATATAATCCACGAGAATCTGATTGCTCATTTCGGGCCCAAGGAGCGCCGGGTTCTGATCCGTAACGCTCAATTCATCCTCAACGGCGGTAATATTGACACCTCCGAGAGCATAGATACGCGAGGATTGAGTGACATTCAAATAATTGTATGCGGTAGAACCATCCTGTGCGAAAGCGTTTCCACCGCAAACAGCAGAAATCAAAAGAATGGCGAGTGAGATTGTCAGTCGTGAAAATAATTTCATCTGGGTTATGGTGTCGTCTGTGTATGGCGATAGAGGGCGCAGATACGCACCCACGTATATTTTAAACGTAAAAATTCCATGGGTATTACATTCCCACGTATATTTTGAAGCCGCATGATAAAAAACATCGTGATTGGGAAACATTAACGGCGAAAAGTTGGCGGTAACGTTACAGAATCGCTAACTTCGCATTGAGTTATAAACTTCTGAGAGGTATACAGAATGCGTACTATCAACCCTATACCGGTGCGGTGGCTATTGGCCGTCCTATATCTTGCGATAGGATTTTGCACGGCTTACGGTCAGTCCCTATTGGTTTTCCCTCGCTCGAACAATGCGAATATCGGCATCATAGTGATGGATTTATCGACGGGAGAGACTGTCGCGGAGTATAATGCCGAACGAATGCTTACTCCGGCAAGTATTACCAAATGTGTGACCGCTGCAGCTGTTGAAATGGCCGGTTTGGCGGATGATACTTATCTGACGGAAGTATTTGTTCGCGGTTCCGACGACGGCTGCGGCCGTCTATATGGCGATATTGTAGTGAAGGCATCCGGCGATCCGACCATTGAATCCGGACGATTTGCCGGGAAAGGCAACATCATCAATGCAATCACCAAAGCATTACACGAATCGAATATAAATGAGATCTATGGCGCCCTCGAGATTGATTCGGTCGGATTTAAGGAACAAGGTCCGATAGGAACCTGGGAAATGGGCGATTTGAGGCATGCCTACGGCGCAGGACTTTATGCAATTAACTTTCGTGATAATGCAGTAAATCAACTTGCGCTTGAGGATCCGGGAGAGGAACTTCTCATCGCACTTGAAGAGCGGCTTGATCACGACAGTATCGACGTAGACTGGAATGATGTGGCACCTACTCCGGCTCCCATGCGTTCGATTGCCACCATAATATCCCCTACTCTGGACGAGATATTGCGTGTCACACTTGAAACGAGCCATAATCTTTATGCCGAAGCCATGCTTCGCAAATTGGCTCCATGGGGCTATCGTGCCGATGCTCTTAAGCGTGAGACGGCATTACTGGCCGAAAGTGGTATTGATGTTGAGTCGGCACGCATATTCGACGGCAGCGGACTTACACGGGCCAATTCAATGACTCCCAGATTTATGGCTTCTCTGCTCGCATATTGTGCACGCCAGCCCTGGGGACCGAGGTATATCGGTTATTTCCCTCTGGTTGGCAGGGAAGGCACCGTGCGCCGCCTTCTCTCAGACTCTCCGCTTGCCGGGCAGCTCGCGTTGAAAAGCGGCTCGATGAACGGAGTCCAGACATATGCGGGATATAAACTGGATATGAACGGTCAGCCCACTCATGTCGTTGTGGTGATGGTCAACGATTTTACTACGACTCGCGCACGCGTTGTCAAGTCGATTGAAACTTTTCTGGAAAAACAATTCCCGCTACAATTGTAATTTTAGTCCGAAAATATTGAAACATATGAACGATGATCTGATAACCGAGTTGCTACAACTCACCGCCGACATAGCCGAAGAACTCCTTGTGGCAAAAGACAATAGCCTTAGTTTTCCGGAACGTTCCACATGTGAGAAAATCGCACGCCTGTATCGCATGACAACAGGCGATATGTCGGCAGAAGATAATGTATCGGCGGAGGTATGCGCGCCAGCTACCGTGCACATCGATGAATGTCCCTCTGCCGGCGATGATACGGCTGGTACGGACGCCGCATCTGCGACGGAAATGATTGAGACCATTGCCGAACCGGAAGCAACGGCCGATGCTGAGGACAAAAGCCGCACTTATTCTGGAACTGATACGGAAAAAGAAGCCGAGACCGCCGAAGCCGAGGAAGCTGCGGATGCTTTGCCAGAAGGGCCGTCAGCCGCCGATCTTAAGCGGGCAATGAGCATTAACGATGTCTTCCTGTTCAGGCGTGCGCTTTTTCAAGGCTCGGCATCGAGGATGCAATCCGCACTTACGGATATAGCAGAATGTTCAGGTATAAGCGAAGTATCACACCTTCTGACCGAACGTTATGGCTTAAACCTCAAACAGCCGGAATCTAAAGCCTTCATATCTTTCTTACAGCCATTTTTCGACATTTAAGATTTACTTGAGATTCTGACTGCAAAGCAAACGTTTTCAACTTAATATTTAGCACATATGTCCGGAAAACTATATGTGGTACCCACCCCGGTAGGCAACCTCGGCGATATGGCACCGAGAAGCATTGAGATTTTAAAAACATGCTCGCTGATCCTTGCGGAGGACACGCGAACCTCGAGTGTACTGATGCGTCATTTTGATATTAAGACGCCGATGATGAGCCATCATAAGTTCAATGAACATCAGACCGTCGAGCCGATTGTCAGCCGCCTTTTGAGCGGAGAGACAATCGCGCTCGTCTCCGACGCCGGGACTCCGGCAATTTCCGACCCCGGCTTCATGCTGACCAGAGCGTGCCGCGAAGCCGGCGTGGAAGTGGAGACCATTCCGGGGCCGACGGCATTTGTGCCTGCACTTGTCAATTCCGGTCTGCCATGTGAACGTTTCACTTTTGAAGGATTCCTTCCCCCTAAAAAAGGACGCGCTTCCCGACTTGCGGAACTTGCCACTGAGCCACGAACAATGATTATCTATGAGTCTCCGTTGCGGCTCGTCCGTACACTTGGTGATTTATGCGAGACATTTGGCGAGGACCGTCAGGCCTCTGTATCGCGAGAAATATCCAAGCTTCACGATACCACCCACCGAGGCAGTATCGGCCAGCTCCTGGATTATTTCAAATTGAACAATCCACGGGGAGAATGCGTTATAGTCGTGTCAGGTTTCAAATCGGAACGGACAGAGCAGAAAGTGCATCGTAATAAATTTAAAAAAGATGTGGATGCGCCGGAGCCCATATAATGTACTGAATACGTTAATCAACTAATTATTGAAACAGACCATTATGCGTAAAATTGTTTCTATTTTTGCAGCTTCTTTGCTTATGCTTACAGGCTGTACGAAAAAGGCCGACAATGTGGCCGATCACTACGAGGGACCAACTACGGCAGATTCGCTTCGGCAGGCGTTGGCCGATCAGGACTCTCTCCTTGCCCTAATGAACGATGTGGCTGAGGGAATGAACCAGATCAAGCAGATGGAAAATATCCTCTCGACACCCTCTGCCAATCTTTCGGCCGAAAGCAACGATCGCCGGGAGCAGATTCGAAACGACATGCTTGTGATTCAACAGACCCTGCAGATGCGTCGTGACCGTCTGGCAGAACTGGAAAAGAAACTGAGCGGTTCGTCGGCCAACAACGCCACCTTACAGAAGTCCATCGCGACCCTGAAAGAGCAGATTGCCAACCAGGAAAGTACAATTGCATCCCTACGCGGTGAACTCGAAAAAGCAAACATTCATATCGAGCATCTTACTGCCAATATCGACTCCCTGAATACAGAGGTAACGGCTGTGACAGCAGCAAAAGATCAGGCCGAGCAGACGGCGGTAGCCGTCACCAACGAGCTTAATACATGTTATTATGCAATCGGCAGCAAATCCGAACTGAAAGACCATAAGCTTATCTCAACAGGATTCCTTCGTAAGACCAAAATACTTCCGCAGGATTTTGAGCAGAGTTACTTTACTACCGCCGACAAGCGCACGCTTTCATCAATCGACCTGCATTCGAAAAAAGCGAAGGTGCTTACAAACCAGCCTTCCGATTCCTATACAATTGTCGATGCGCCTAATGGCAACAAGGTGCTTCGCATTCAGAACCCATCGCGCTTCTGGAGCGTCAGCAATTTCCTTGTGATTCAGATTGACTGATTCAGGAATAAATAAAACAATAGTCCCCGCCCAACGGTCCGTATTGAACAGGACTCATGGGCGGGGATTTCTTTTCGTAGCCAGACTATAGGTTAAAGGCCTCGTTCTGACGATTAAATTTATACAGACGAACCGGTCGGAAGCTGACCGGTGAATTATAGACCTCCTCGAATCTGTATCCCTCCTCTTCAAACAGTGGGAAAAACTTATCATCTTCACCAGCATTAATCAGTAGGAACCCATCCGACGGCATGTTCCGACGAAAATTCTCAATGCGGTCCCCAAGATAAAAATTAATCTCGAAGAAATGAATCGGGTCGCCCAATGCGGTCTCACCCTCTTCGATGAACTCATATATCGTTCCGGCGGATGCAGGTGCGAGGTCATCAATCTGCTCGGCAACAATCCGCTGCGATTTCGCATGTAGAATATGTGGCTGGTAGACTGTGTCGAGCGCAAAATACAATCCGAAAGTCATTGCACAGATAGCATAAAGATAGCCAATGGAAAGCGTCTTTTGTCTGGAAGTCCAATACCACCACCCTATCGACAATGCCGTCGGCACAACGGCTGGAAGCCATCGCCACCAGCTGATTCCTTCAAGTTCGTGCAACATGGCGGCATTCTCAACCGCGTGGCTTCCCGAAAAAATTTCGGAGGTAACCAGCCCGCATTTTATCGCTATGAATATTCCGGTCAGCACAATCCCAACGAATGCCATGATGTTGCCGTAAATTCGTATGGATGCCGATTTCGCCTTTACGAGATAAATCATGTAGCATGCGAGAAAATAAGCGATAAACGGATATATAGGCATCAGATAGACGCTGCGTTTGCTTTGCGGAAAGCAATAGAAGAGAAAAATCACCACAATGCAGACGGCAGAGAACATATTGACCGGATCGCAGTGCAGAATCCGTGACGACAGCGATTTTATTGAGCCGGACGTCGTCAGGTGCTTTGCAAATTTAAAGTGAAGTGTGAACAAAGAGAGGACAACAAGCAGAATCCATGGAATATATCCTCCGGCAAGCGTAACAAAATTGTATGGCCATGGATTGACGCAGGATTCATAGCTCATGGTACTCGTCATTCGGCCGAAGTTTTCTTCAAGTGCAAGATCGAGGAACTCCTGGCCGCCCTGAAGATATGCCGCCCAGTACCAGCAGAAAGGAGGTACAAGGGAGGCGAGTCCCCAGGCCGACAGCAGTCCGAAAGCCTTGAAGAAATTTACGCCACGCAAGAGTAAAAATACACCGAATGCCAGACATGGAATCAGCGTACCAACCGGACCTTTAGTCAAAGTAGCGCAACTCATCAGCAGGATTGGGAGCCATGGCACTCCTTTAAGTCCTCTTTCCCAATATCTATAGAAAAGACATAGAGCTACGACCGAAAGAGCGGTAAGCATCATGTCGACGCGGCAGTTGGCACCGGCCCGATGCAGTTCAAAAGCCGTCAGGCTGACAAAAGCCGTGAGAAGAGCGATATTGCTCCCTTTTCTGCGACTGTAGAATATGAAAACCACCATGGTCATGGCAATCAAAGCCACTGCCGAGGGGAAGCGGGATGTAAATTCATTTACAACACCTCCGTTAAGCAGCGATACGCCTGCTATGGTCCAGTGGAAGAACGGCGGCTTGTAGGGGATTTCGCCGCCATTGTTACGTGGCAGAACCCAGTTGCCATTCTCAAGCATAGTATAAGCTACCACAGCCTCGCGTGGCTCGCCTTTAGTATGAAAGTCTGTCAGGCCAAGAGCCGGGATAATGGTAATGCAAGCCACTATCAGTAGTAGCCAAAAGCATGTACGTGTATTAAATTTTGTCATTTCAGGCGCGAAGGTACAAAAAAACAGCCTTTAAGACCACATGATGATTCAAAAATGAGTAACTTTGCAATCGATTATGATACTACTAAGTTTTGATACAGAAGAATTCGATGTACCCCGTGAATCGGGTATCGACTACCCTCTGGAAGAATCTATGAAAGTGTCGGGCTACGGTACAGCCCGCATTCTCGATATTCTGAAAGCCAACGACGTAAAGGCTACCTTCTTTTGCACAACGACCTTTGCCGACAACGCTCCCGAGCTGATGCGCCGTATTCTTGATGAGGGGCACGAAGTTGCCGCCCATGGGTGCGACCATTGGAATCCAAAGCCATCGGATGTTTTCCGCTCGAAAGAACGGCTTGAGGAAATTACAGGCCGAAAGGTTAACGGCTATCGTCAGCCACGTATGTTCCCCGTCAGCGAAGAGGACATCCGCAAGGCCGGATATATATACAATTCGTCTCTTAATCCATGCTTTATACCCGGCCATTATAACCACCTGGACAAGCCGCGTACATGTTTCATGTCCGACGGAGTGCTACAGATACCGGCTTCGGTAACGCCCTGGATCCGGTTCCCGCTTTTCTGGCTGGCCTTGCATAATCTGCCGCTCTGGCTTTATAAGGCGATGGCACGCTGGACGGTATCGCACGACGGATACATGGCCACATACTTCCATCCGTGGGAATTCTATCCCCTCGGCGAGCATCCCGAATTCAATATGAAATTTATTAGCCGCAATCATGCGGGGCGTCAGATGGAAGAACGCCTCGACGCTGTAATTAAGATGTTTAAGAATCAGGGAGAGCAGTTCTGCACGTTTACTGAATTCGCACTTCCTGAAATCGAACGGCTTAAAAACGTATCCGACTAAACATAATAAATCTGCACTCTATATCTCCACGAAATGCAAACAACCCGACTCGCGATTGTATCGCCTTGTTATAACGAGGAGGCAGTCCTCACTTTATCGGCGTCACGTCTCGATGCATTGCTGACGCGCCTTGTCGATGAAAAGGCAATCGCTCCCGACAGTTATGTCTTATTTGTGAACGACGGAAGTGGCGACTCGACATGGGAGATTATCAATCGCCTCCATGCACAGAATCCCCAGCGATTCAAAGGCTTGAATCTCGCCCGTAATGTCGGCCACCAAAATGCCATCATGGCCGGCATGATGACGGCACGGAATATGGCCGATGCTGTAATTACAATCGACGCTGATATTCAGGATGATCTTGAGGCCATTCCGGAGATGATACGGGATTTCGACGAAGGTTTTGACGTAGTATACGGCGTTAAGGAGCAGCGAGATGCCGATCCCCTGCTGAAGAGGCTGTCCGCCCAGGCGTTTTATAAGCTGCAGAAGAAGATGGGCGTCAATGCTCTGTATAACCATGCCGATTTTCGGCTTATGTCCAAAAGAGTTCTCGACGAGCTCTCGCGCTATGCGGAGAAGAATCTATATCTGAGAGGTATCATTCCGATGATTGGATTTCCTTCAACTACAGTACGGGATGTGATAGCACCGAGAATGGCCGGCCACTCCAAATATTCATTGCGCAAGATGCTCGGTCTGGCTATCGACGGTATCACATCGTTTTCAGTCCGTCCGCTTTACGCCATACTCTATATCGGTCTTATATTCCTTGCAATCAGTATAGTGATTGCCGGCTACGTGATTTACTCACTGATAGCTCATACCGCCGTTCATGGATGGGCGTCACTTATGCTGTCGGTATGGCTTGTGGGAGGTTTCGTGCTTGTGGCGCTTGGCGGTGTCGGAATTTATATTGGAAAAATTTACGAGGAGGTTAAAAACCGTCCGTTGTACCATATCGAGCGGTTCCTCGACTGATTTTACAGAAGTTTGTCTTTCTACCATGGCTAAACAGGAATATGTAATTAAAAACCGACAATGGCTCGCCGATAAATCGCATGAGGAAGGTGTAATGGCTGTTGGTGCCGGTGTTTTCGCCAAGGTATTGAAAAAAGGACCCGCGACGGGAGCCGCTCCGAATAGGAACTCGGTAGTGACGGTTCATTATACTGGTCGCACCATCAATGGAAAAACGTTCGATAGTAGCCGTGGTTCCACCCCTCCGGCAATGCGCTTGCGCGATTTGATAAGCGGTTGGATGGTTGCACTTACGCAAATGCGCCCTGGCGACCGCTGGGAAATCTATATTCCGGCCGAGCAAGGTTATGGAATGCGTTCAATTCCGGGCATACCCGGCGGATCGACTCTGGTATTTGATGTCGAACTTCTGTCGTTTGCCTGATTCAGTCTTCAATTGAAGTGTTGCCTTTGCAGAAGACAACCCTAAAAGATTCAATGATTAAAGCAGTCTTTTTCGACATTGACGGCACACTCGTGCCATTCGGTGCTCCAGGTATCCCGAACGAAGTATCAGATGCCATAGCACGGATGCGCCGCAACGGCACGAAGGTGTTTATCGCTACGGGACGCCATCCGTCGTGGATTGACAATCTCGGCGATACAGAATTTGACGGCTATGTGGCGGTGAACGGAGGCATGTGTCTGCTCTCCGATAAATCAACCTGCATTTTTTGCAGTCCTATCGACCAATCGGATATCCGAAGGCTAACGTGCTGTGACGTCGTCGGTCGATATCCGTTTGCAGTTGTGCCTCGTGATGGTGAAATTTTCCTTACCGGCATCAATCGTACGGTCGAAGACATCCTTGACATGCTGAGTATCCCGCCGGTGCCCGTTTGCCCCATTGACGAAGCCTTGCAGCAGGAGATTGTGCAGCTGATGATGTTTTCCACTGGAAGGGAGCGCGAGGAGAGCGGAGTCATGAATGACACATTGACTCATTGTGTGGCTACCGCATGGCATCCCGACTTCTGTGATATAATTCCACAATGTAATGACAAAAGTCTCGGAATCGACAGAATGCTTGAATGGTTCGGCATCCCTCTTGAAGAGTCGATGGCATTCGGGGATGGAGGCAACGACATCGGAATGCTACGGCATGTGGGCGTTGGCATTGCCATGGGAAATGCCTCGCAGGATGTAAAAGCCGCCGCAGATTATGTTACATCCGATGTTACGGATCATGGCGTGGTGAATGCACTGACTCATTTCGGATTGCTCTGATGCGTGATACCGGAGAGTTGTGCAATTGGGGCAAAATGGCTAACTTTGCATATCTGCGTGTCGATTTTGCGGCCGCATGAAGACATACTTTACCGACTGATATATGGGATTTTTCAATAAACTCTTTTCAAGAGAAAAGAAAGAGACGCTCGATGGAGGTCTTGAACGGACCAAAGAAGGTTTACTCGCAAAACTTGCGCATGCCGTTGCCGGCAAAAGCCGAGTCGATGACGAAGTGCTTGACAATCTCGAGGAGGTCTTCGTTACCAGCGATGTAGGTGTGGAGACAACATTGAAGATTATAGACCGTCTGCAGGCACGTGTGGCACGTGACAAATATGTAGGCGCCAATGAACTTCGCAGGCTATTGCGCGAGGAAATCTGTGCGCTTCTTACAGAAAGCGGCAATACGGATACCGACTCTGATTTCAACCTTGAGGATGCGCAGCGTCGTCCGTATGTTATTATGGTTGTCGGAATCAATGGAGTGGGAAAGACTACGACAATCGGCAAGCTCGCGGCCCAGTATAAGGCTGCGGGGTATAAGGTCGTTCTCGGAGCCGCCGATACGTTCCGAGCCGCAGCCATAGAGCAGCTGGATGAATGGGCTCGGCGTGCCGGTGTACCTATTGTAAAACAGCAGCTTGGCAGCGATCCTGCGGCGGTTGCGTATGATACACTCCAGAGTGCAAAAGCCCAGGGGGCTGATGTGGTTATTATTGATACGGCCGGCCGACTTCATAACAAAAAGGGGCTGATGGACGAGCTTACGAAAATACGCAGTGTGATGTCGAAGGTTGTCCCTGACTCTCCTGATGAAGTTCTTCTGGTTCTGGATGGCTCTACGGGGCAAAATGCTTTTGAGCAGGCGCGCCAGTTTGCTGCCGCTACAAAAGTGACAGCAATGGCTGTGACAAAACTTGACGGGACCGCCAAGGGGGGTGTCGTGATAGGTATAAGCGACCAGATGCAGATTCCCGTAAAATATATCGGACTGGGTGAAGGAATTAATGACCTTCAGGTTTTCGACCGCCAGGCATTTGTGGAGTCGCTTTTAGCCGACAGCGCGCAATGACGCTCGCAGCCCAGAATCAGTATCCGGTACAGACAACGTAACATGATGAAAAAGAGAACAATCAAGGTAGTCTCCCTCGGGTGCTCGAAAAATCTTGTTGATTCGGAGCGCGTGATTGCCATGCTGAGAGATGCCGGCTTTGATGCCGAGCATTCCGAAGGCGGCATGCAGACCGGCAACCCCGATATTGTCGTTGTAAACACCTGCGGATTTATCGGCGATGCAAAGGAAGAATCGATCGACGAGATTATGACTCAGATTGCCGCGAAAACTCGCGGTGACATCCGAGAGCTTTACGTGATGGGATGCCTGAGCGAACGCTATCGTGCAGAGCTGTCGGCAGAACTGCCTGAGGTCGACCGCTTCTACGGCAAGTATGACTGGACGGGGTTTGCATCGGATCTCGCGCGTGTACATCCCGGGGCGGCAGCCTACGACCGTGTTCTGGCAACAGGGCCACATCATGCCTATATAAAAATCGCAGAAGGTTGCAATCGGTTCTGTGCATTTTGTGCCATTCCATTGATTACAGGCCGTCTGCATTCGCGTCCGATTCCGGAAATAGTAGAAGAGGTGCGTATGCTTGTGGGTCGCGGCATTAAGGAATTCAATATCATCGCTCAGGATTTGTCGGATTATGGAGTGGATTTAGAGGAGGGAAAAAGATTGCTTCCAAATCTTATAGAGGCGATTGCCGATGTGGAAGGAGTTGAGTGGATTCGACTTCATTATGCCTATCCTGCAAGTTTTCCCATGGAGGTACTTGACGTTATGGCGAGCCGCCCTAATGTCTGCAAGTATCTTGATATTGCATTGCAACATAGTTCCGACCGCATTCTCGACCGTATGCATAGGAATATTTCTGCTGCTGAAACCGACAAACTCCTTGCAGAGATGCGACGTCGCGTGCCGGACATCCATCTGCGAACTACCCTGATGGTCGGATTTCCGGGCGAGACTGAGGAAGATTTTGAGAATCTGATGGAATTTACCCGTCGGCATCGGTTCGAGCGCATGGGTGCTTTCGCCTATTGCGAGGAAGAAGATACTTTCGCGGCACGCAATTATGCCGACGATGTTCCAGCAGATGTTAAGCAGCGACGTCTTGACCGCCTGATGGCACTTCAGGAAGAAATCTCTCAGGAAATTCAGTCGGAAAAGGTCGGCAAGATACTGCGGGTGATTGTCGACCGCGAGGAAGACGATTTTTATGTAGGCCGTACCCAGTGGGATTCGCCGGAAGTTGACCCGGAGGTGATGATTGAGAAAACAAGAAAATTAGTCCCCGGAGAATTTATCGACGTTCGGATTCTGCAGGCTCTCCCCTTCGAGTTGATTGGCAGAGAGAGTACACAGACTGAGTAAAGGATACATTAATGAATACTGAGGTCCCATTTCAGCAAATAGCGTCTGTCATAGACCGTGCCATTGAGGGTGGCTCCTCATTCGCCATAGCCATACTGCCCGGGGAAGAAAGCCCATACATTTTCGGGCTGCGGCCTGAAGATGTGGAGGTATCTTCCGAAACTGGGAACGCGACCTTCGAGGTGACACCATGGCTTGGACGATTCGCTGACAGAACAATATTTTCTGCTACGGGAATTCTTCGGGCAGACACTCTGGAGGCCAGTAGCAAGATGCCACGTCGCTCGACGACCTATGCAGACTATATCCGTTCGGTAAAAGACGCCGTGGAAAGATGTCGCGAACGATCCGGCAAAATTGTAATTTCGCGAACAATTTGCGGATCGCGTAATGAATTCGCGGATTCAATCGGCATGATTGCAATGCGCTATTTTAAGCTTAATCCTGCAACATTCCGCTATATCTTTTACACGCCCGGGACCGGAGGATGGCTGGCTGCCACTCCGGAAACGCTTGTAGATTACGATTATGGCAGCCGGACGCTGTCCACCATGGCTTTTGCCGGAACACGTAAAGTCGCCGAGAACAATCCGTGGGACTTGAAAAACCAGATAGAGAATCAATTTGTTGTTGATTATATAGAGCGAAGTCTACTGGCCCTGGGGCTGACTCCGGTGGTTGGTGACCCGGAGAACGTCTCGTTCGGTGAGATTGAGCATCTTTGCAGGAGGGTCCGATGTAAGGCTCCGGCCTCGATGCTTGCCGCCACAATCGATGCGCTTAATCCCACTCCAGCTGTCTGCGGAACGCCACGTGACCGGGCAATCGCCGACATAGCGGATCTGGAGAATCATACCAGAGGTTGCTACGGCGGCGTTGTGGCACTTTCAACACCAACCGGCTACCATGCTTTCGTAAACCTGAGATGTATGCGTTTTGATGCCCGTGACTATTGTATATACGGTGGCGGAGGTATTACATCCGGTTCTATAGCCGAGTGTGAGTACAAGGAAACCGAGGCCAAAACAAAGGTTCTACAGATGCTGACTCAGTCGAAATTCGTCGGAGTTGATAATATAGTTTGTTGATGATTAAACAGATAAAGCAGAAGATAGTAGGAATGCTCACTGAGGGTGAACGACCCAAGCCTCCCTATCGCCTTGGCGTGGCGCTGAGCGGCGGCGGTGCGCGTGGCTTCGCACATGTGGGCGCTCTCAAGGCCTTGGAAGAAGCGGGCATGAAGCCAGACGTTATAGCCGGCGTATCGGCCGGAGCTGTCGCTGCAGTTATGTATGCGGCCGGCGTTCCCCTCGACGAGATGCTCTCACTGTTTACTTCGACAAAATTCACGGATTTCGCCCGTCCGTCGCTCATTCATGGAGATGGCATGTTCAGTCTCATGCGGTTCAAACAGTTTATTGAAGAGGCGACCGGAATAGACCGGCTTGAAAATCTTCGAATACCGACCTATGTCGGTGTTACTGATCTTGACCATGGCGAGCCGGCAGAATTCCATGAAGGCCCTCTTGGAGAACGTGTGGTTGCTTCATGCAGCATTCCCATCGTTTTCTCGCCGGTGGAAATAGATGGAATCCATTATGTGGATGGCGGTGTACTGCGTAATCTGCCGGCATGGATAATCAGGGAGAAGTGTGAGACTCTAATCGGTATTAATGTTTCTCCCCTCCGTACGTTTGAATATAAGAAATCGTTTCTTGACATCGGTATGCGCACCTACAACCTGATGGCCAAAGCCAATCAGCAGCAGGATATGGATATCTGCGACCATGTTATTATTACACCGGAACTGATTCACTATCAGGTTTTCAATCTGAAAGATATCCATAAGGCTTATCTAAGCGGCTATGCCGCCGCCCATCGGGCCATACGCCAATGGCTGAGGGCGGAGGAAAAGAATCCTCGATGAAAATATGGACTATTGAGCTGAGTAATAAGCTGTTTTAAATATAGATTATACGAAATTTTGCTATGAACAGAGATAAGACGACACGCCTTCCTGAAATCGGTAAGGCTGTGATATACCAGATGTTGCCTCGATTGTTCGGAAATACTTGTGAGCATTGTCGTCCCAACGGAGACATAAATGAAAACGGTTGCGGCAAGCTCAACGACATAACCGACCGGGTGCTGAAGCAGATTCGGGATCTGGGAGCCACACATGTATGGTATACAGGAATAATCGAACATGCCACGGCCACAGACTATTCCAGATATGGAATTCAACCGGACGACGCTCATGTGGTAAAAGGTAATGCCGGTTCACCCTATGCGATAAAGGATTACTACGATATTGATCCCGATGTGGCGGTAGATGTGCCCAGGCGTATGAAGGAATTTGAGGCGCTTGTAGGACGCACACATAAGGCCGGTCTGAGAGTGGTGATGGATTTTGTGCCCAACCATGTGGCACGTCGTTACCATTCCGATGCTGCTCCAGCCGGAATAGAAGATTTTGGCGTGAACGACGATTCCACAAAGTTTTTCGACGCCAAAAACAACTTCTATTATATTCCGCGGCAGCTGTTTCAGCCCCAGTTTGAGATTGGCACATATACGGAATTCCCTGCCAAGGCATCCGGCAACGACTGTTTCAATGCGTTTCCCACCCGTAATGACTGGTATGAGACGGTAAAACTAAACTACGGAGTGGATTATGGAGACGGAACTTGCCATTTCCATCCGATACCTTCCACCTGGATGAAAATGCTCCGTATTCTACGGTTTTGGGCCTCCAAAGGTGTTGATGCCTTCCGGTGTGATATGGCTTTCATGGTTCCCCTGGATTTCTGGGAGTGGGCCATTCCTCAGGTAAAGGAGCGCTACCCCAATATAGAGTTTATAGCCGAGATATATGATGTGAACATGTATCGGGATTTTCTCGGACGCGGTCATTTCGATTATCTGTATGATAAGGTGAATCTTTATGACACACTGCGCGACATTCAGACGCATCATCATTCGGCAGCACGGATTACTGATTGCTGGCAGCGGATTGACGGCATCGGCCACAGAATGCTGAATTTCCTTGAGAATCATGACGAGCAGCGTTTCGCCTCATCGTTTTACGCAGGCGATCCTTCAAAATTTCTGCCGTCGCTGGTTGTAAGTTCCATGATGAGCAATGCACCTTATATGATATATGCCGGCCAGGAACTTGGTGAGTGCGCCGACGATGCCGAAGGGTTCAGCGGATGCGATGGCCGAACCACAATATTCGATTACTGGAGTATTCCGACCGTGCGCCGCTGGCTTAATGGTGGTGCCGCTGACGGGGGCGCTCTTTCTACTGCTGAACGGGATCTCCGCGCCATGTACAGAAAGATTCTCCGTCTCCTTAACAGCGAGCCGGCATTCTATCGCGGTACATTCTTCGATGTGATGTATGTGAATTTCAATAATCCCCGTTTCTCTCCCCATCATAACTATGCATTTCTCCGCCATGCCGACGATACGACAATCGTTGTGGCTGTGAATTTCTCGGGAGAGGCGAAAGATCTTGAAATCAATATACCGGAGCTTGCTTTCGAAGTGATGGGAATTGAATCGGCTTCGGCCATGGCAACCGACCTTATTTCGGGTCGTCGCTTGAAAAAAACGCTGTCGGCCGACGCTCCATTCATCACACACATAGGGCCTTGGGGAGCTGTCGCCTGGAAATTTCAAAAAAACTGCAAATAATGCAGTAGCGATTGCCGAATAATCCTTACCTTTGCACCAACAAAACCATCAACATTCCTTATACTCAAAGGCTACCCAATGAATCCCAATCTGCCCCCCATTAAGGTCTTCGCAGGAACCAAATCGCACTACATGGGCGAGGAAATCTGCAAAGATCTCGGTATTGAACTTGGTAAAATGAACATTTTGCATTTTGCCGACGGAGAGTTCGAAGTGTCGTTTGAAGAGTCGATTCGCGGTTGCGAGGTGTATCTCGTGCAGTCAACCTTCCCCAATTGCGATAATCTGATGGAATTGCTGCTTATGATTGATGCCGCCAAACGTGCTTCGGCTAAATCGGTGATTGCAGTTCTGCCATATTTCGGCTGGGCACGTCAGGACCGAAAGGATAAACCGCGTGTATCCATCGCTGCAAAGTTGGTGAGCGACCTGCTTGTCACCGCCGGAGCCGACCGCATCATCACCATGGATCTGCACGCCGACCAGATTCAGGGCTTCTTCAATATTCCTGTAGACCATCTTTATGCTTCTTCGGTATTTCTCCCCTATATTGAGAGCCTCAATCTCCCCGACCTCGTAATCGCCACTCCTGATGTGGGTGGAGCGAAACGAGCCAACAGCTATGCCAAGTATCTGAACGTTCCATTGGTGCTCTGCCATAAACAGCGCGCCAAAGCCAATGTTGTCGCTACAATGACCGTTATCGGAGATGTTAAGGACAAAAATGTAATACTTATCGATGATATGGTCGATACAGCAGGAACCATTACAAAAGCTGCTGACCTCATGCTTGCCGAGGGGGCAAAATCTGTTCGTGCGCTTGCCTCCCACGCCATAATGAGCGACCCGGCATCGGAAAATGTGGACCGCAGCGGCCTTACTGAAATGATCTTTACAAATTCGATTCCATTCAATAAGCCCTGCAAGAAAGCCCATATCATTTCGGTGGCAAAACTCTTTGCCGATACAATTCGTCGTGTACACAACAACGAATCCATCTCGAGCCAGTATCTTATCAAGTAAGCAGTTCTCGAATTTCTTAGCAGATAATATAAATTACCCCGGAGGTTCAATGAGCCTCCGGGGTATTTGCTTGAAAGCCGGTATGTTTTCGACGTAAGCATTAACTGAAGTACACATTTTGGAGGTTGCAGTCAGGTTGTAATTTT
>ENA-UONV01001031-UONV01001031.1-human-gut-metagenome-genome-assembly--contig:-CS4-NODE-1031-length-27137-cov-7.086478_pt1 | contig 27137 bp, 20 predicted proteins | sample MGYA00242461_ERZ724008 | MGnify/ENA metagenome assembly ERZ724008 | reverse complement strand
ACCTGACCCCCTATATGGTCACCGATACCGACAAGATGGAGGCTGTTCTGGACAACGCCGCCGTCCTGATCACCGATAGGAAGATCAGCGTCATCCAGGATCTGGTCCCTCTGCTGGAGCAGGTCATGCAGAACGGCATGAAGCTGCTGGTCGTGGCTGAGGACATCGAGGGCGAGGCTCTGTCCACCCTGATCGTCAACCGCCTGCGCGGCACCCTGAACGTCTGCGCTGTCAAGGCTCCCGGCTTCGGCGACCGCCGCAAGGAGATGCTGCAGGATATCGCCATCCTGACCGGCGGCACTGTGGTGTCCTCTGATCTGGGTTACGAGCTGAAGGACGCTACCGTCCAGATGCTGGGCCATGCCCGTCAGGTCAAGGTCACCAAGGAGAACACCACCATCGTGGGCGGCGCAGGCGATAAGGATGCCATTGCAGCCCGCATTGCACAGATCCGCAACCAGATCGAGGCTTCCACCAGCGATTTCGACCGTGAGAAGCTGCAGGAGCGCCTGGCAAAGCTGGCCGGCGGCGTTGCAGTCATCAAGGTCGGTGCTGCTACCGAGGTCGAGATGAAGGATAAGAAGCTGCGCATCGAGGACGCTCTGAACGCAACCAAGGCTGCTGTTCAGGAAGGCGTTGTCGCTGGCGGCGGCACTGCTCCCATCAACGCCATCCCCGCTGTGCGCGCCCTGTGCGACACGCTGGAAGGCGACGAGCGCACCGGTGCCAAGATCGTCCTGAAGGCTCTGGAGGCACCTCTGCGCCAGATCGCCAAGAACGCCGGTCTGGAAGGCAGCGTCATCATCGACAAGATCGTCTCTGCCAACAAGCCCAACTACGGCTTCGATGCACAGAACGAGGTCTTCGTGGACGACATGATCGCTGCTGGCATCGTCGACCCGACCAAGGTCACCCGCTCCGCTCTGGAGAACGCAGCATCCGTCGCTGAGATGGTGCTGACCACCGAGAGCCTGGTCGCTGACCTGCCCGAACCCCCCGCTGCTCCCGCAGCCGGTGGTGACATGGGCGGCATGGGCGGCATGTACTAAGCCGCACCGGCTCCCCGTACCAATTCAATACGCCGCAGAAGGCAGAACTTCCCACCCGGGAGGCTCTGCCTTCTTTTTTGTTGACACCCTTTCCAAACAAGAGTACACTTAGAAAAATTGTTTTTGGGAAAGGAAACACCAATGAACACTGCCGCTTTTACCGCCTACCGCGAAAAAGTTGTGTCCAACTGTGCCCGTGTCATTGTGGGCAAGGAGGATGCTACCGAGAAAATTCTGGTCAGCTTCCTCTGCGGAGGCCATGTATTGCTGGAGGATAAGCCCGGCACCGGCAAAACCATGCTCCTGCGTGCATTTGCGCGCACGGTGGGCGGGGACTTCAAACGGGTGCAGTTCACGCCCGACCTGCTGCCCTCCGATCTGACCGGCATCAATTTCTACAACCAGAAGTCCGGTGAGTTCGAGTTCCGGCCCGGCCCGCTCTTCACCAACTTTGTGCTGGCGGACGAGATCAACCGCGCCACGCCCCGTACCCAGTCGGCCCTGCTGGAAGCCATGGAGGAAAGGCAGATTACCGTGGACGGCGTGACCAGCCGCCTGGTTGAGCCTTTTATGGTGCTGGCCACCCAGAATCCGCTGGAATCCTTTGGTACCTTCCCGTTGCCAGATGCTCAGATGGACCGCTTTTTCATGCGGCTGTCGCTGGGCTATATGACCCGGGAGCAGGAGCTGGAGGTGCTCTCCCGCCCCTCGGCCCAGACCGTGCTGAACGAGCTGCAGGCCGTTGTCACTCCCGAGGAGACCGCATACGTCCGCACGGCTTACCGGGAGGTCAAGGTCTCCGAGGAGGTCAAGCATTACCTTATGGACATCGTGGAAGCCACCCGCACACAGAGCGGCTTTGTCAGCGGCGTATCCACCCGCGGTGCGCTGGCGCTCTATCAGGCTGCGCAGGCGTATGCCTCCTTGCAGGGCAGGGAATACGTCATCCCCGAGGACATCAAAGGGCTGGCCCCGGCGGTGCTTTCTCACCGCATTTCTCTAGGCAGCAGCATGAACGCCGAAGCCGCCGCTCTGCGGATGCGCAAGCTGTTGGCCGAGATCACTGTGCCGTTGGAGAGTGCGGAATGAGCGCCGTCATCTTCGCGCTGCTATTGGTGGCCACAGCCCTTGGGCTGGAGCGTTACAGCACAGCCCACAGCCTTGACGATGTGCAGGGGCGGCTGGAAGTGGAGAATCATCTTGTGGAAGCCGGGGAGCCCGCCGTGATCCACCTCGTTGTCTGGAACAGCGGCCCCCGTTGGAAGATGTTCCTGGCGGCAAAGCTCCACCTGAACAAGGAGTTTCTTCCCTGCGCGGAGCACCACATTACGCAGGATCAGGCAGGTTTGGGTCACACGGTGCGGTTCACCACCTGGCTGCGCCCGGGGCAGGAGGCGGATTTCTCCACCGCCCTCAGGCTGGAACGCCGGGGCCGCTATGTGCTGGAACCGATGCAGGTCATCGGCGGCGACTTTCTGGGTCTTGTGGAACAGTCCCGCACCGAGCGGGGCTTCCACGAGCTCATTGTTCCACCCAGGGAGTGCGCTCTGCCGGAACTGGAAGAGATGCTGGGCGGTTTTCTGGGCGAGCTTTCGGTGAACCGCTATCTCTACGAGGATCCTATTCTCACGGCGGGTTACCGCCCCTACACCAGCGGTGACCCCATGCGTTCCATCGCCTGGAAGCAGAGCGTCCGGGGGCAGGGGCTTATGGTCAAAAAGTGGGATTACACCACTGAGCCCCGGGCAGTGGTGCTAGTCCATGCGGATACCAAGGATTACGACCACCCGGAACCGGCGGAGCTCTGCTACTCCATGGCCCGCACAGTCTGCCGGAGGCTGGAAGAAAAGGCGGTGTCCTACCGCTTTGCAGCAAACGCTGCCTTTGACCTGCTGCTCAATGCGGCCCTCTCCGGTGAGGAGTGGAGAAAACCGCTGGAAACCCCGCAGGGCTACGGCCCCGAACACTACCGCAGGGTGTTGGAAATTCTGGGCCGCGCCACCGGGCAGACCGCCCTTTCTTGCGCGCGGTTCTGCGCCGAATACTACCACCCGCAGGAGCAGGTCAGCTGCATCGTGGTGACAACGGAGCCGGAAGAAGCTGTGCGTGCTGCCGTGCGGCCCCTGCCTGGCATTCCGCTGCTGGTGCTCACTCCGGAAATGGCCGTAGAGACGGTCCAGACAGGGGAGGCGGGCGCATGATGTTCTTACATACCCTGCGCTTGGCAGGTGATCTGAGCTTTTACTATGCCTTTGCGGGCTTTTTTGCTGCCAGCTTCGGCGGGACACCCATGCCGCTGGTGCTGGTCTGGCCTGCCCTCTGCTTTGGTCTGGCCTCCTGCTTTGAGGGTAGCCGCCCCCTCCGCACCACTCTTGCGGCCCTGAGCGCGGCGGCGCTGCTCTTCCTGCCTACAGGGGCGGACAAGCTCTGCTACTTCCCGGCGGCAGTCTACCCGGTGCTGCTGGCCTACACCGGCGATTTTGCCCTTTCGCCGATGCGGCAGGCCGAGCGCCTGCGCTGGCTCTGCCGGGTATGGCCCTTCTTTGCAGTGGCAATGCTGCTGTGGAACGCCAACGCGGTGCTCTCGGCGGCCCTGCCCTTTGCAACGGCGGCAGCGGTGCTTCTGGTGGGGTTCAACCGCACCACCCGGCAGGACCCGGAGATCTCCACCCGGCCGGGCTATCTGCTGCTTTCCGGCGGCGTACTGGCGGCGGTGTGCGCAGGGCCGTTCCTGCTCAGCCGCAGTGTTGTGGTCGCCGGTGCAAAGGCGGCTGCGTCTGCCGTTTACTTTGGCGGGATCGTGCCGGTGCTGCAGCTGTTTTTGAACAACATTGTGGTGCAGAGTGTGACTTGGCTGTTTCACGGCATCCTGCAGTTCATCCGCTGGCTCTTCACCCTCTTTCCGCCCAAACCGTTGGAGCGCACCGAGATCGTTTCTACCGATGAGGTCATCGCCAACGCCCAAAGGGCCGCCAAGGACGCAGAACCGCTCATCAACGGGATGTCGATGCTGACCGTGCTCGGTATCCTGCTGGCGGTCCTCTGTGCGGTGCTGGTGGTGCGGCATTTCCTGCGCCAGAAGTTCCGATACACGGACACTGCCTGCACGGACACCACTGTGCGGCGTAGCACCCACAAGCGTGCCCGCCGCTGGCCCGGGCTTTTTCTCAGCCCGGTGGACAAGGTGCGGCGGGAGTATGCCATCTATCTGGACCACTGCCAGCGCCACGGCGTGACCATCCTGCGGGGCGATACCAGCCTTGACCTGACCGGCCGCGCTTTCGGTATGGACTTTGCCGCCGAGGCCGAGCTGCGCCAGATCTACCTCAAAGCCCGCTACAACGGCACCGCCACGGCCGAGGATGCCGCCCGTGCCGCTGAGCTCGTCCGAAAAATCTGCTCCTGAACGCATCAACGCCCCCCTTCCTGCCCATCCTAAGCGGGAGAGGGGGCGTTTTCATGTCCGGCAAACGGGTGCTGGCCCTGTATGGGGCCCTGCTGTTCTGCTTTGCGGCGGTGGTCTGCCGCCTGTACTGGCTCTGCTCCGACACGGCCTATGGGGCCCGGGCGGCGGCGCAGAGCGTGGTCACCCTCCACCTGCCCGCCCGGCGGGGCAATTTTTATGATCACAGGGGCCAGCTCCTCACGGGGCAGACCACCCGCTGGATGGCCCTCTGCGTGCCCGGGGAGGGCAGCTATGCCCGCCTGTTCGCCTACACCGATGCAGCCGGGCAGGCGACGCTCTACCAGAAGCGGAACGCCGCGTCCCCGTTTCTGCTGGAGGTGGACCGGGATGTTTCCTCGCTGGGCGTTTCCTGCTGGCCAGCGGCACGGCGAAGCTCTGCCGCCCCGCTGGCAGTGCAGCTGCTGGGGTATCTCGATGGCGAGGGACATGGCGCTGCCGGGCTGGAAGCCGCCTTTGACGAACTGCTCACCGGCAGCGGGGCGGGGGATACCCTGCTCTGCACCGTCAACGCTCAGGGAAAGCTGCGGGCCGAGCCCGTCCTCACCCCCGCCGACAGCGGGGCCGTGGGGGTGCAGCTGACCCTTTCCCGGGAGATCCAGCAGACCGCGGAAGCCGTGGCCAACGAGACGATGCAGAGCGGCTGCATCCTGGTGCTGGACACCGCCAACGCCAAGGTGCGGGCCTGTGTCAGCCGCCCCGGCTATGATCCGGAAAACATTTCGGCCAGCCTGAACGCCCCGGACAGCCCCCTGCTGGAACGGGCGTTCCAGTGCTATGCCGTGGGCTCGGTGTTCAAGCCGGTGGTGGCGGCAGCGGCGCTGGAGGCAGGGGAGAGCGGCTTTGTCTACACCTGCCCCGGCTGGTGCGCGGTGGATGGCCGGATCTTCCGCTGTGCGGGCGGCATTCCCCATGGTGAGGTGGATCTGGCCGGCGCGCTGGAAAAGAGCTGCAACGGCTACTTCATCCGGCTGGGGCAGGCGCTGGGGGCCGATGCTGTCCGCGCCATGGCAGAGAAGCTGGGCTTCGGGCAGGCGATCCCGCTCACCGATGCCCTGCACACGGCGGCGGGGGTCCTGCCGGAGCGGGAGGCTCTTGCGTCCAGCGGGGCCTACGCCAATTTCTGCTTTGGGCAGGGGGAGCTGCTGGCATCCCCCCTGCAGGTCGCCGCCATGATGAACACCATTGCCTGCGGGGGGATCTGCCGCACCCCGCTGCTGCTGGAGACCACTCTGGACGAGACCACCGGCGCGCCCCTCACGGCGCTTTCCCATGTCCGGAGCAGGCGGGTGCTCACAAAGCGCACCGCCGCCGCCCTGCAGGCCCTGTTGGCGGGTGTAGTGGCCGGGGGCACCGGCCATGAGGCCGCCCTGCCCGGCCAGACCGCGGCAGGTAAGACCGGCACGGCCCAGACCGGTCAGTTTTCCGGCGGCACAGAGCTGAAAAATTACTGGTTTGCAGGCTTTGTCCCGGCAGAGCAGCCCCGCTATACCATCGTGGTGCTGCAGGACACGCAGGCCGAGCCTGCCTTTTCCAGCGCGGCCATCTTTGCCCGGGTGGCGGCAGGGCTGGAAATTCTGGCCCCGTAGCCCACGGTTTTTCTTGCATTTCCCGGTTTTTTGTGCTATCATACACTTGTATTTGTATGCAGTCTCTATGAAACTAAAGATAAAAGGAGCGTTCCATCCATGTCTGTCATTGAAATCGTCGGCGGTGCCATCCTGCTGGTCGTCTCGGCCGTCATCATCCTCCTCACCCTGATGCAGCACACCCACGGTCAGGGTCTGGCCGGTGCCATCAACGGTGGTGTGGGCGGTGCCAACAATGCACGCCTGACCCCTGCGGATCAGATGCTGGCCAAGGTGACCCGCATTGCAGGCATCGTGTTCTTTGTGGTGGCTATTCTGGCCTGTGTGTTCGCCAGCCGTCTGGCCTGAGCACCCGTGTACAGCCCCGTGTAAGGCGGGGCTGTTTTTCTGTCTAAACCTCTCGTGGGAAAGAAGTTGTCCGGGTTCCATTGGAGAATGCCGGAAAAGTGTTAAGGAGAAAAATATGTCATTACGCGATAAAATTGAACATGCCATCCAGAACCAGCCCTGCATGGTCAAGGACCTCAAGGCAAAGTTCGGCGGCGACCGTGCCGCGGACCGCAAGGTGATGGAGGCTCTGGACGAGTTGGTGCACGACGCTGTGGTCTGCCAGAAGTCCGGCGTGTTCTTCACTGCCCGCTCCGGCCGTGCCGAAAAGGCCCTGCCCTGCAAGGTGGTCAAGCTGGGCAAGAACTTTGCCTTTGTGATGCTGGAGGATGAATCCGGCGATATCTTCATCCCGGGCCGCTTCACCCGCGGTGCCATGCCCGGCGATTCCGTTCTGGTAGAGAAGTTTGCCCACCCCCGGGTGGAGGGCAGCGATGAGGGCGAGATCCTTGCCGTGCTCGAGCAGAAAAACGACATGGTGGGCACTGTCCGCCGCATCGAGGGCCGCCTGAAGTTCGTGCCCGATGACTGCCCGGCCATCTCTATGACCATCCAGCGCGACTGCGAGGGCGGCGCGAAGGACGGCGACAAGGTGGCTGTGGAGATCCTGCAGCGCGGGACCCGGCAGGAGGATCACCGCGTGGGGGTTTCCATGCGCTTTGGCAGCTGCGAGGAGGCCAAGCGCTGCGCCAAGGCCCTGCTCTATGCCAAGGACATCCACACCCGTTTCCCCGAGAAGGTGCGGGACGAGGCCAAGAAGTTCGAGGACATGACCGTGTCTGAGGAGGACTGCAAGGGCCGCATGGATCTGCGCGCTCTGCCCATTTTCACCATCGACAGCGCCGAGACCAAGGATATCGACGATGCTGTCAGCCTGACCCGGCTCCCCGGTGGCGGCTATGAGCTGGGCGTTCATATCGCCGATGTCTCCCACTACGTCAAGCCCGGCAGTGAGCTGAACGAGGAGGCCTTCAACCGCGCCACTTCGGTCTACTATGCGGATCAGGTCGTGCCCATGCTGCCCAAGAGCCTTTCCAACGGCATCTGCTCCCTGAACGAGAAGGAGCTGCGCCTGGCGTTCTCCTGCCTGATGCGTCTGGATCAGGACGGCAATCTGACCGACTACAAGTTCGTCAAATCCATCATCTGCAGCCGGGTCAAGGGCGTGTATTCTGAGATCAACGCCCTGTTGGCCGGCACTGCCGATGCCGAGACGCAGGCCAAGTACGCTGAGGTGCTGGATCAGCTGCCCGCCATGAAGGAGCTGTACGCCCACCGCGCCCGCCTGCGCAAGGAGCGCGGCTGCATCGATTTCGAGAGCGGGGAAGTCAAGCTCATTCTGGATGAGAACGGCCACTGCATCGATGTGAAAAAGCGCACCTCCGGCGAGAGCGAGGCCATGATCGAGGAGTTCATGCTGCTGGCCAACCAGTGCGCTGCCCACTTTGCCCGGGTCAAGCAGATCCCCTTTGTGTACCGCGTGCACGAGGAGCCCAACGCCGAAAAGCTGGAGCGTCTGCACGGCCTGCTGCAGGCCTGCGGCGTCAACGACCACTTTGCCAAGGATGTGCCCACCCCCAAGGAGCTGAGCGCCATTCTGGAAGGCGTGCGCGGCACCCCGTTTGAGCAGATCGTCAACACCGGAATGCTCCGCTGCATGTCCAAGGCCTGCTATGAGGAAAAGCCCAAGGGCCACTATGGTCTGGTGCTCAAGGATTACGCCCACTTCACCAGCCCCATCCGCCGCTACCCGGATCTGGCCATCCACCGCATGATGACCGACCTGCTCGGCGGCACCGACAAGGAGACCATGATCGTCCGCTACACCGATTTCGCGGAGAAGGCCTCCAAGCAGTCCAGCGAGCGGGAAGTGCTGGCCGTTCAGATCGAGCGCAAGGCCGAGGATTACTACAAGGCCGAGTACGCCCGCCGCCATCTGGGTGAGTGCTACGAGGGCATCATCTCCGGCGTGACCCAGCGCGGCATCTTCGTGGAGCTGGAGAACGGCGTGGAGGGCTTTGTGCCCGCTTCCAGCCTGACCGCCACCGGCACCACCCTCACCGAGGGAATCCGCCTTTCTGACCCCGCCTCCGGCAAGACCTGGAGCCTGGGCGACAGCATGATGATCACCATCGTCCGCGCCGATATCAACCTTGGCAAGGTCGATTTTGAGGTGGCACCCGAAACAAAATAACTGATAAAGAAACGCAAGCGTTCACCTTCCCTGGAGGGTGAGCGCTTTTTTGTTGGACTAAACCCCTCAGGCGCTTTGCGCCAGCTCCCCTGGTAGGGGAGCCCTTGGCATAATGGTGCAGTCTGTGCGGAAAGGGGGACTTGCAAAGCTTTATGCAATGCCAAAGGCCCCCCTATTAGCGGGGGCTGTCACCGCAGGTGACTGGGGGTTATACACAGTTTCGCCATATTTCAGACAATGGTTGTGTTTTGTATAAATTTTATACACTGTTCAGGATTTGTTTGTTGTTCTGAAAAAACCACTGGGGTATACTAGGCACAACGAAAGGGAAGACGACACAGAACCATGAACGCGGTCTTCCCAATACGATTTACAGGAGGTTCCCAGTATGTATTATTCCAGTGGCAACTACGAAGCATTTGCACACCCCAAAAAGCCTGAGGGCGTTGACAATAAATCTGCTTACCTCATCGGCTCCGGTCTGGCGGCCCTGACTGCCGCCTGCTACCTGGTCCGTGACGGCCAGATGCAGGGCGACCACATCCATGTGTTTGAGAAGGACCCGCTGCCCGGCGGTGCCTGCGACGGCTACAAGTACGATATCGGCTATGTCATGCGCGGCGGCCGTGAGATGGACAACCATTTCGAGGTCATGTGGGATCTGCTCCGCTCCATCCCTTCGCTGGAGACCGAGGGTGCCAGCGTGCTGGACGAGTATTACTGGCTGAATAAGGAGGACCCCAACAAGTCCCTCTGCCGTGCCACCGTCAACCGCGGCCAGGATGCCCACACCGATGGCAAATTCGCCATCTCCGATCAGGGTGCCATGGAGATCATGAAGCTCTTCTTCACCCCGGACGAGCAGCTGCAGGATAAAAAGATCACCGATATCTTTGACGATGAGGTGTTCTCCTCCAACTTCTGGATGTACTGGCGCACCATGTTCGCCTTTGAGAACTGGCACAGCGCGCTGGAAATGAAGCTCTACCTCAAGCGCTATATCCACCACATCGGCGGTCTGCCCGATTTCACCGCCCTGCGCTTTACCCGCTACAATCAGTATGAATCCATCATCCTGCCCATGGTCACCTACCTGAAGGATCACGGCGTGGACTTCCAGTACGAGACCAAGGTCACCGATGTCCAGTTCAGGATCGAGGGCGGCAAAAAGCAAGCCAGCAGCGTGACCGTGGATCACAAGGGTGAGAGCAGGACCATCGACCTCACCGAGAACGACCTGCTCTTCATCACCAACGGCGGCTGCGTGGAGAGCTGCACCATCGGCTCTCAGGACAAGGCCGCGGGCTTTGATCCCACCATCAGGCCGGGCAACGGCTGGGATCTGTGGAAGAAGATCGCTGCACAGGATCCCTCCTTCGGCCATCCCGAAAAGTTCTGCTCTCAGCCGGAGCTGTCCAACTGGGAAAGTGCCACCATCACCACCCTGGACGACAAGATCCCCCAGTATATCAAGAAGATCTGCAAGCGTGACCCCTTCAGCGGCCACACCGTCACCGGCGGTATCGTCACGGTCAAGGATTCCAGCTGGCTGCTCAGCTGGACCCTGAACCGCCAGCAGCAGTTCCGTGACCAGCCCAAGAACCAGCTCTGCGTCTGGGTCTACGGCCTGTTCAGCGACAAGCCCGGCGATTACGTCAAGAAGCCCATGCGCGACTGCACCGGCCGCGAGATCTGCATGGAGTGGCTGTACCACATCGGCGTGCCCGAGGAGGACATTGCCGAGCTGGCTGAGCACAGCGCCAACACCGTGCCTGTGATGATGCCCTATATCGATGCCTTCTTCATGCCCCGTGCCTTCGGCGACCGCCCCGACATCGTGCCCCAGGGCGCTGTCAACTTCGCCTTCCTGGGCCAGTTTGCCGAGACCGGCCGTGACACCATCTTCACCACCGAGTACTCCATGCGCACCGGTATGGAAGCGGTTTACACCCTGCTCAACATCGACCGCGGCGTGCCCGAGGTCTGGGGCAGCACCTATGATGTCCGCAGCCTGATCGATGCAACGGTCAAACTGCGTGACGGCAAGAAGATCACTGATATGGATCTGCCCTTCATCCAGCGGGTGGCCCTCAAGGAAGTGCTCAAGAAGATCGAGGGCACCGACCTTGAGAAGTTCCTCAAGGAATACCATGCCATCTGATGCTGTCTGAGAATCGTCCCCCGATCCTCTGACCCTCTTTTCTGAATGCGGCAAAGGGCTGTTGCAAGCCCTCTCCGTCATTGCTGCGCAATGCCACCTCTCCCGAGGGGAGAGGCAATTGCTCTCCCAGATTCAGCTTCTGCTGACCTTGGAGATGCGTTGGCTCCCCCTTTGGGGGAGCTGGCGAGCGGTAGCGAGACTGAGAGGGTGAGTGACAGCCCTTTGCCCTTTTTTTGCCGTTTTGAGAGAAACCGCCCAAAACCGAACCTCTTTTGTGAAAGAACTTGACACAGAATTTACAGTTTTCTCTTGCGATAAATGGGGAACTGTGTTAAGCTGTAAATAAGAATGTGCTCACCCCGAGAGCACCCAAGATAAAAAGGAGGTCTTTCCCTGTGAAACAGTTCATTACCCGCCGCAGCTTTATCAAGGCTGCCGGTGCTGCCACGGCACTGACCGCAGTTTCTGTCGGTGCACCCGCCGCCTTTGCGGAGGAGACCAATTGCTTCTTTGGTGACAAAGCGGATGTGACCATCCTCTACACCAACGATGTCCACACCTATATCGACAACAAGTCCCCCAAGCCCACCTATGCCGCCATTGCTGCCCTGAAAAAGAGCATCGAGGATACCGGCCGGGATGTGCTGCTGGTGGATGCAGGTGACCATATCCAGGGCACCGCTTACGGTTCCATGGATGACGGTGCTACCATCATCGAGCTGATGAACGAGGCCGGTTACGACCTGGCCACCCCCGGCAACCATGAGTTCGACTACGGCATGGCTCGCGCCAAGGCTGTGCTCCAGGAAGCCGACTTCCCCTATGTCTCCTGCAACTGGGTCGATCTGCGTACCGGCTTCAACGTTCTGCCCAGCGTCAAGTTCTTCTTTGTGGGCGGCCGCAAGATCGCCTTTGTGGGCGTGACCACCCCAGAGACCTTCACCAAGTCCACCCCGGCCTACTTTATGAACGATGCCCAGACCGAGTACATCTACGACATTCTGGGCGGCGAGGACGGCCAGAAGCTCTACGATGCCGTTCAGAAAGCCATCGACAAGGCTGAGTTCTGGGGCGCTGACACCATCATCGGTCTGGGCCATCTGGGCGTTGACCCCTCCTCTTCTCCCTGGACCAGTGAGGAAGTCATTGCACACACCCACGGCTTCACCGCCTTCATCGACGGCCACTCCCACACCGTGATGGCCAACAAGCAGGTCACCGATGCTTCCGGCAAGGCAGTCACCCTGACCCAGACCGGTTCTTACTTCAAGAACATCGGCAAGATGACCGTGGGCGCAGACGGCACCATCACCACTGAGCTCATCGACACCTACGAGGGTCTGGACGCTGCCGTGGCCGCCACCGCCTCCAACTGGATCAGCGCGGTGGACGATATGCTGGGCGAGGAGATCGCAGTGGGCGATACCAAATTCTACATCAACGATCCCGCCACCGGCAAGCGCCGCATCCGCTCCGGCGAGACCAACCTCGGCGACTTCGTGGCCGACGGCATCTACACCTATTTCAACGAGATCGAGGAGCTCCACTGTGATATCGCCATTATGAACGGCGGCGGCATCCGCACCGATGTGGAGGCTGGCCCCTGGAGCTTCAAGACCTGCAAGACCGTCAGCCCCTTTGGCAACGTGGCCTGCCTGATGTCCGTGACTGGCCAGCAGATCCAGGACGCTCTGGAGTTTGGTGCCCGTTTTGCCGGTGCTGAGGGCAAGGAGAACGGCGGCTTCCTGCAGGTGGCAGGTGCCAGGTACACGATCCACCCCATGATCCCCAACACCGTTCAGACCAACGACAAGAATGTCTGGACCGGCAGCGCCACCATCCCGCGTGTCAGCAATGTGGAGATCTACGACAAGACCACCGGCACCTATAAGCCCCTTGACCCGAACGCCACCTACGCTCTGGCTGGCATGAACTACACCCTGCGCAATCTGGGTGATGGCTTTGCCATGTTCGATGGCGCGACCCTCATCAAGGACTATGTCTCTGAGGATTACCTCGTCATGTCCAGCTACGCAGCCATGTTCGGCGGCGTGGATGCCAACGGTCTGCCGCATCTGGCAAGCGCCAACAGCCCGCTGGCCGATTACCCCGGCTACCTGCTCAACTACGAGGATCCGTACGGCGCAGGCCGCATCCAGATGATCTGGTAAATTAAGGATACGACCCTCTCCGTCAACGTCGTAGGCATTGACGGAGAGGGTTATTTTTAAGCAGCATTGTCAGCAGGAAACGAACCCGGTTTGTGGATCGGGATAGGGGAAAGTTGCATAAATCCAGAAGAGCATCCTTGTATACTACGCCAAAGTTTGTGACTTTTTTATTTGTTTGCTTGCGAACGATCTGCACTGGAAGTATAATAAACGGGCAAGTAATATATCAGCTGTGCTGTTGCAAGCACAGAAACAAAGGAGAAACATTATGCTGACACGATATACCAGCGCCGACCAGTGGGCAGATGCCAAAGACGGCGTGATCCCTGCACCCTACGCTCTGGAAGAGGGCGAGCAGATCATTGACCAGTATCTTGAGCCGGTCATCTTCCACAACGTCAACGGCCCCGACATCGGTGTGACCACCTGCGGCGTGATCGTCAAGGACGGCCTGTACTTTAAGGATCTGGACAACAGCGGCGAGCTGGCCCCCTACAAGGATTGGCGGCTGAGCCCTGAGCAGCGCGCTGAGGATATGGTCAAGCATCTGCGGCTGGATCAGCAGGCAGGCCTTGTGCTGAACACCCTGTTCAACAGCCCTGTGGTGCCCACCCGTGCCGAGGCCACCAACGCCGAAGGCAAGCTGGAGCTGGGCAAGATCTACAAGCACCACAACCCCGGTGAAAAGCCCATGCCCGGCCCTCTGCCCGGCATGACCGTCAGCATTGATGACAGCCACGTTTTGGAAAAGCACATTGCCGCCGGTGTTTACCGCGGTGACATGCGCTGCGAGGCCGGCATGGTGGCCTTGTACCACAACGCCGGCACCCAGATGCTGGAATACGAGGCCTGCAAGGGCGGCGTGGCCATTCCGTACTCTCTCCACACCAACCCCATCAACATCGGTTACCCGGACTCTCTGGGCATCGGCGCGGCTGTCATTGGCGACGGCAACACCGACATGGTCTATGAGATGGCCCAGACCGACCGCAAGATGATGAAGGCCGAGGGCCTGAACATCATGTACGGCCCTCAGGTCGATGTAACCTCTGACCCCCGCTGGCCCCGTACCTCCGGTACTTACGGCGAGCGTCCCGATGTCACCAGTGATATTGCCGAGGCTCTGGTCAAGGGCTATCAGGATGGCGACAACGGCCTGAACGAGGGTTCTGTTGTTCTGACCATCAAGCACTTCCCCGGCGATGCCCCCTCTGAGAATGGCTTTGAGCCCCATGTACCCATCGGCCAGTGGCGCATCTATCGCACCCCCGGCTCGATGGAAAAGTATCATCTGCCCCCGTTCCAGCGCGCCTTTGACCACAAGGTCTCTTCCATCATGCCGGACTACTCCCGTATTGCCACCGATGGCCGTGCCGTGCCCCAGACCTACCGGGGCGAGATCACCAGCACCGAGGAAGTGCCCAGCGCTTACAGCAAGGAGCTGATCACCGATCTGGCCCGGAACAAGATGGGCTTTGACGGTTATGTCAACTCCGACTCCGGCATCACCACCGTTCAGATCTACGGCGTGGAGAACCTCACCGAGCCTGAGCGCTACGCCAAGGCCATCTCTGCCGGTACCGATGTCATCGGCGGCAACACCGACCCCGAGAACATCGTCAAGGCTGTGGAAGACGGTCTGCTGCCCAAGGCAGATCTGGACCGCGCCAGCTACAACCGTCTGCTGAGCCTGTTCCGCACCAAGCGGGTGGATAACCCCTACCTTGACCCCGACAAGGCCGATCAGGCCCGCGTGGACAACTTCGATGGTGCCAAGAAGAAGGCTTACGAGGCCAACCAGAAGGCCGTTGTTCTGGTCAAGAACCACGAGAAGCTCCTGCCCCTGGCCAAGAGCCAGAAGGTCTGCATCGTCACCTTCAAGGGTGTGGACTCCGGCTTTGCACAGATGGCACAGGCCATGGGTGCCGGTCTGGGCAACACGGACGAGGATGCCGCTCTGCGCAAGACCCTGACGGAAGCCTTTGAGAAGAAGGGCTACACCGTGGTGGCCACCCCGGAGGAAGCCGATGTGCTCTACCTGCACGTCTGGCCCATCAGCAACGGTTTGGTGTTCAACCAGTACGCAATGCCCGTCATCGAGATGGGCGAGATCGTCACTGACGAGCGCGAGCGCAACAAGAGCCAGAAAAAGACCGGCAACAAGGTCACCGTTGTCACCCTGAAGGACGTGGAGAAGATCAAGGAACTGGCCGATGCCATCCATGCCCGCGGCGGCAAGGTGGTTGGCACCTGCGTGGTCTGCAACCCTTGGCTGCTGGACAAGCTGGAGCCCTACTGCGACGCGCTGACCATCCAGTACACCGTCAGCGCCGTTGCCCTGAACAACGCCCTGAACGCTCAGGTCGATGTCATCAGCGGTGACTTTGCCCCCACCGGCAAGCTGAGCCTGACCATGGTCTCTGACCCTGCCGTCATTGCCATCACCGAGCAGGAGATCGACGGTGTGGTGCGAGAGATCTGCGCCTCTCCCAATGACGTGCCCGGCTACGATAAGGATCAGTACATCGATCCCGCCATCCTCGCCAACGTCAAGGGCGGCAGCTACGCCTACTGCGATGCCGACGGCAACTACTACCGCAGCGGCTTCGGTCTGAATTACTAATTACCGTTAACGAAAAAGAGCGATACAGCATTTGCTGTATCGCTCTTTTTATTTACTGCTTTTCGAATTCCGCGGCGATCTCAGTCAGCAGTCTGCGGATGGGCAGGTGCTGAGGGCAGGCCTTTTCGCACCTGCCGCACTGGATGCAGTCAGATGCCCGGCGGTCTGCGCCGGTATAGACATTATTATAGTAAAAGTCGGCGTTCCAGTCGTGATAGATCTGCTTGGTGTTCATTACGGCGAACAGGTCGGGGATGGCGATCTGCCTGGGGCAGCCATCGGTGCAGTAGCGGCAGGCGGTGCAGGGGATCAGGTTCATGCCGCGGAAGATCGACTGCACCTTCTTCACGGCTTCCAGCTCGGTCTCGTTCAGGGGTTGGAAGTCCTTCATGTAGCTGAGGTTATCCTTCATCTGCTCCATGCTGCTCATGCCGGAGAGCACCATCATCATGCCGGGGAAGCCCGCCGCAAAGCGGATGGCGTAGCTGGCTGGGCTGCCGCCGTGCAGCTCGTCCAGCACCTTCCGGGCCTCTTCGGGCAGGTTGACCAGGTTGCCGCCCTTCACAGGCTCCATGACCAGCACGGGCTTGCCGTGCCTGCGGCAGACTTCATAGCACTTGCGGCTCTGCACGGCGGGGTCGTCGTAGTCCACATAGTTGAACTGGATCTGCACCACCTCGATCTCCGGGTAGTCGGTCAGGATCTGCTCCAGTACCTCGGCATGATCGTGGAAGGAGATGCCCACATGCTTGATTTTGCCCTCGGCCTTCAGCGCAAAAGCGGTCTCATAGGCCCGGCATTTTTTGAAATGCTGGTAAAACATTGCACTCTGGGCGTGCATCAGGTAGAAATCAAAATAGTCCACACCGCAGGCTTCCAGCTGGCTCTGGAAAAAGGGACGGATGTCAGCCTCAGTTTTGAAGAAGCTGCCGGTCAGCTTGTTGGTCAGGATGTAGCTGTCGCGGGGGTGGCGGCTGGTCAGGCAGGCCTTCAGCGCCGTCTCGCTCCGGCCCTGAAGGTAGCCGTGGGCCGTGTCGAAGTAGTTGAAGCCCTGCTCCAGAAAATAATCGACCATCCGGCTGGTTTCGGCCAGATCGATCTCACCATCCTTCAAGGGCAGGCGCATACAGCCAAAACCGAAGTTTTTCTTGATGTTTTCCATGTCCAATACTCCTCTCGTGTGCAAGGGCGGAGTGCACTCCATAACCCGGATACGACAAAAAAAGACATCCGGAGTGTTCGGATGTCTTTTTGGTTGGGGATGAGAGAATCGAACTCCCACAAGTAGAGTCAGAGTCTACCGCACTACCACTATGCAAATCCCCATCAGCTTGGGTCTGTCTTGCGGGGTGAGCCGCTCAACGTGTGCTATTATACGGAAAAAGCGCCGTTTTGTCAAGCGCTTTTTTGAAATTTTTTGCAGAAATCGGAAAAGAGACGCACTTTCGCGGGAGTTTTTGCGGGCTGCTTGATTCCGTCATCCTTCTCATGCTCTTTGCATATACTGGAAATCAGAAGAAGCAAAGACGCACAAAGAGGAGGAACTGCCATGACCCAGACCACGCAAAAGGAAAAGACCCTGCTTTCGCCCCGCATCCCGCGGGACACCGAACACGAGCGCTACCACCCGGAGCTGGAGGAGGAGCTGAAAGAGTGCCTGTTCTGCCTGCACCGGAACGAGATGATGTTCGACCTTGAGGTGGATACTGACCTCATCGAACAGCACATCTATGAGCGGCAGGCCCTTCTGGCCCGCTACCGGTACTTATTGGGCAAGGCCCGGGAGCTGGGGCTGCATACAATATTGGAAAAGTATCAGCCGGTGGGGTAAGGCTTCGTCTTTGTACAGCCTACAAAATACTGCCCACAGAAGATGCGACAAAAATCTTGACAGAATCCCTGAACCGTGCTATCCTATATCAAGATAACAATGCGCAGATGGTTCTGCGTATCAACTATTTGGAGCTAGAGAGGTTTTTAATTATGGAACGTATTAAGACGATCGCTACTCGTGACCTGACCAAGAGCGTTGTGACCGGTGGCTGCGGCGAGTGCCAGACTTCCTGCCAGTCCGCTTGCAAGACTTCCTGCGGCGTGGCAAACCAGAAGTGCGAGAACAGCAACAAGTAATTTCTGCAAATCGGATGCCGCCTTTGCCGGGCGGCATTTTTTTATGTTACAATGGAATGGAGAATAAAATGGTACATCAGTATCAATTGAACGGCTATAACATCGTGCTGGATACCTGCAGCGGCTCGGTGCATGTGGTGGATGAGGTGGCGTATGATGTCATTGCCATGTACCCCGACCACACCGCCGACGAGATCGTTGCCGCCATGATGGCAAAGTACGGCGACCGTGAGGACGTGACCGAGGCCGACCTGCGCCAGTGCATCGATGACGTGGCAAGCCTGAAGGAATCCGGCAAGCTGTGGAGCCCCGATACCTATGAGGATCTCGCGTTCGATTTCAAGAACCGCAACACCGTGGTCAAGGCCCTCTGCCTGCATGTGGCCCACACCTGCAACCTGAACTGCTCCTACTGCTTCGCCTCGCAGGGCCGCTATCAGGGCGACCGTGCGCTGATGAGCTTTGAGGTGGGCAAGCGCGCCATGGATTTCCTCATCGAGAACTCCGGCACCCGCCGCAACCTCGAAGTCGATTTCTTCGGCGGTGAGCCGCTGATGAACTTTGAGATGGTGAAGAAGCTGGTGGCCTACTGCCGCGAGCAGGAGAAGATCCACAACAAGAACTTCCGCTTCACCATGACCACCAACGGTATGCTCATCGACGACGATGTCATCGACTTCTGCAACAAGGAGTGCCACAATGTCGTGCTGAGCCTCGATGGCCGCAAGGAAGTCCATGACCGCTTCCGCAAGGACTACGCAGGCCACGGCAGCTATGACGTCATCGTGCCGAAGTTCCAGGAGTTCGTGAAAAAGCGCGGCGACAAGAACTATTACATGCGCGGCACCTACACCCACTACAACACCGACTTCACCAACGACATCTTCCACATGGCAGACCTCGGCTTTACCGAGCTGAGCATGGAGCCGGTGGTGTCCAAGCCCGGTGACCCCAGCGCCCTGACCGCAGAAGATCTGCCCATCCTGAAGGAGCAGTACGAGATCCTGGCCAAGGAGATGATCAAGCGCGACCGCGAGGGCCGTGGCTTCACCTTCTACCACTACATGATCGACCTGACCGGCGGCCCCTGCATCTACAAGCGCATTTCGGGCTGCGGCTCCGGCACCGAGTACATGGCCGTGACCCCCTGGGGCGATTTGTACCCCTGCCACCAGTTTGTCGGCGACCCCAAGTACCGGATGGGCGACATCTGGAAGGGCGTCACCAACACCGCCGTGCGGGATGAGTTCAAGCACTGCAACGCCTACGCCCGCAAGGAGTGCCAGGACTGCTGGGCAAAGCTCTACTGCTCCGGCGGCTGTGCAGCCAACTCCTACCACGCAACCGGCAGCATTACCGGCGTGTACGAGTACGGCTGTGAGCTGTTCCGCAAGCGGATGGAGTGTGCCATTATGATCCAGGTGGCTCAGAATCAGGAGCTGGCTGCACAGGGCATCGAAGTGCCCATCCAGCTGGGCTCCACCTGCAATGCCTGCGCCGACGGCGAGGCCTGCGAATAAATGACCACCCCCATCGTCGATTTTGTGCGGCAGTACGCCCAGTCCGGTACCGCCCGGCTCCACATGCCGGGGCATAAGGGGCAAAGTCTGCTGGGCTGTGAGCCGTGGGATATCACCGAGATCCGGGGTGCCGATGAGCTCTACGAGGCCGAGGGCATCATCGCGCAGAGCGAGGCCAACGCCACCCGGCTGTTCGGCACGGCCCACACCTATTACAGCACCGAGGGTTCCTCCCAGTGCATCCGGGCCATGCTCTGCCTTGCTTTGCAGGGTGCGCCCCGCACCGGCAAGCGTCCGGTGCTGCTGGCGGCCCGCAATGCCCACAAAGCCCTGCTCTATGCGGCGGCTCTGCTGGACTTCGACATCCGGTGGCTCTGGCCTGCACCGGAGGATACCGGCGCACTGTGCAGCTGCCCGGTAACGGTGCAGGCCCTTTCCACCGCCCTTGAGGAGCTGGCCGGGCAGGGGAGAACACCCTTCGGCGTTTACCTGACCAGCCCGGATTACCTGGGCGGAATGCAGGACATCGCGGCCCTCTCTGCCATCTGCGATGCTCACGGCGTGCCCCTGCTGGTGGATAACGCCCACGGGGCCTACCTGCGCTTTCTGCCCGGCGGGAGCCGCCACCCCATCGACCTGGGCGCGGCGGCCTGCTGTGACTCCGGCCACAAGACTCTGCCGGTGCTTACCGGGGGAGCCTACCTGCATCTGGGCCCCAAGGCTCCCGTACAGGAGGAAAGTACCGTGCGCAGCGCGCTGGCGCTGTTCGGCTCCACCAGCCCGTCTTATCTGATCCTGCAGTCTCTCGATGCCTGCAACCGGCTGCTTTCCACCGATTACCCGGCACGTCTGCAGGAGTGCTGTGACCGGCTGGCCGCTCTGCGTGCCCGCCTGAACGCGCTGGCTGCCGCACAGGGCACGGCCCTGCCGCTGGCACTGGACGGCCCCGCCCGGGAACCCATGAAGCTGACGCTGGACGCGGCGGCGCTGGGCCTGACCGGGCAGGCACTGGCCGACCATCTGCGGCAAAACGGGATGGAGTGCGAATATGCCGACCCCCGCTACCTTGTGCTGATGTTCACCCCGGAAAACCCGGCGGAGGACATGGCCCGGCTGGAGGCGGCTCTGGCAGAACTCTGTGCACGGGGCATCCCCCCGGCAGAACCCCCTGCCGAGCACCGGGAAGCGTTTTGTGCGCTGGCCCGGCAGGCGGAGCCGCGCCTGTCCGTGCGGCAGGCCGTGTTTGCCCCGCAGGAGACCATCCCGGCAGGGTCTGCGCTGGGCAGGGTCTGCGCTCTGCCCACTGTGTCCTGCCCGCCCGCCATTCCCATTGTCGTCAGCGGCGAGGTGATCGGCCCGGCGGCGCTGGAGCTTTTCACAGCCTACGGCGTGGAGACGGTCTCGGTGGTGAAACCGGAAAAAATTTGAAAAATCAGGGCGGATCTGCAAGATTCTGCGGCTCTGAAACGTATTAAAGATAGAACAGAGAACATAACCCCTATTCTATGCGGTAATCTGAGGTGTTCCAATGAAAATTCTTCTTGCATCAGATACATGGTCCCCAATGGTCAACGGTGTGGTGCGCTCGGTGGAGCTGCTGTACCACCAGCTGCTGGCACTGGGCCATGACGTGCGGGTGGTGACCCTTGCCCAGAATGGCCATTCCCATGAGGAAAACGGCATCCTGTATGTGGGCAGCATCAGCGCGGAGCGGGTCTACCCGGGCGTGCGGATCAGTGCGGCGGGCGCTCTGCCTATCTCCCACTGGCTGGACGAGCTGGAAGCCTGGGGCCCGGAGGTCATCCATACGCAAAGCGAGTTTTCTACCTTTATGCTGGCACAGCGGGTGGCCCGCCGGTGCCACTGCCCGGTGGTACATACCTACCATACTGTCTACGAGGATTATACCCAGTACCTTTTCTTCAGTGAGCGTCTGGGCCGTATGACCGCCGAAAAGGCCACCCGCATCCTCTCGGGCTATTGCTCCCTCATGCTGGCCCCCACCGAAAAGGTGCGCGCCATGCTCAACCGCTACGGGGTCAGCTGCCCGGTGGTCACAGTGCCCACCGGCATCGACCTGACCGCCTTTGGCCCGGCGCAGGACAACGGCGAGGAAAAGGCCCGGATGCGGGCAGAGCTGGGCATCCCGGAAGGGGATACCGTTCTGCTCTCGCTGGGCCGTCTGGCTGCCGAGAAGAACCACGCTCAGCTGGTGCGTCTGCTGGCCGCGCAGCCGGAGGAGAACCGCCCGTGGCTGGTGTTCGTGGGCGACGGCCCCGCCCGGCCTGACCTGGAAGCACTGACAAAGGAGCTGAAGCTGACCGACCGTGTCCGCTTTGTGGGCATGGTCAAGCCCGATGAGGTACCCCGGTGGTACCGCGTGGGCGATATCTTCGTCAGCGCCTCCCAGAGCGAGACCCAGGGCTTGACCTACTTCGAGGGCATGGCCTGTGGTCTGCCGGTGCTCTGCCGTGCGGACCCCTGCCTGGATGGCGTGGTGGAAAATGGCTTCAACGGCTGGCAGTGGAAGGACGAAGCCGAGTTTGCATCGGCACTGAACACCATCATCTCAGACCCCGCCCTGCGCGGGCAGCTGCACCAGAACGCTCTGGCCACCGCGGCCCGCTACTCGGCAGAGCATTTCGCTCAGCAGGTGCTGGATGCTTACCAGCAGGCCATTGCACTGAAGCAGTACGAGTCTGAACACAAAAGCATCCTCAGCTGGGTGTGATCCCAATTCCCAAAGAACCCAGAAAAAGCAGCAGCGCCCTGTCTCCCGCAATGGGAAACAGGGCGCTGCTTTTTGCGCATCCGTTATTCGATGCCGGTCACCTTGTAATCCTGATCCTCAACAGCCTTCTTCAGGTCTGCGTCGGAAACTTCGGCGTTCAGGGTGACGATGGCGGTACCGGCCTCGTGGCTGACCACGGCCTCGTCCACAGCGGGCAGGGCTTCCAGCGCCTTTTTCACGCGGGCTTCGCAGTGGCAGCACATCATACCTTCAACATGCAGGGTCTTTTTCATGGCATTGTCCTCCTTGACAACGGGAGCCGAAACGGGTTCGGCAGTATTTTCAGCCGCTGCAGGCTGCACGGGGGCAGCGGGCAGGGCGGCAGACTTGGGTTTGCGGTCGTGTTTGGTGCTGTGCAGGTCGAACAGGTTCAGCCGCAGGGCATTGCTCACGACACAGAAGCTGGAAAGGCTCATGGCCGCAGCCCCGAACATGGGGTTCAGGGTCAGGCCGAAGGGGATGAACACACCGGCAGCCAGCGGGATGCCGATGATGTTGTAGATGAACGCCCAGAACAGGTTTTCGTGGATGTTGCGCAGGGTGGCGCGGCTCAGCCGGATGGCGGCGGGCACATCGGAGAGCCGGGAGTTCATCAGGACCACATCGGCTGCGTCAATGGCAACATCGGTACCGGCACCGATGGCGATGCCGGTGTCCGCGCGGGTTAGGGCGGGGGCATCGTTGATGCCGTCGCCCACCATGGCCACCTTGCCGCTCTCCTGCAGCCTGCGGATCACGGCCTCCTTGCCGTCGGGCAGAACGCCCGCAATGACCTCGTCCACGCCCGCCTGTCGGCCGATGGCATCGGCAGTACGCTGGTTGTCACCGGTCAGCATGACCACCCGGATGCCCATGTTCTGCAGCTCCCGGATGGCACGGGGGCTGTCCTCCTTGAGGGTGTCCGCCACAGCGATCACGCCCAACAGGCGGCCTGCACCGCCAAAGAAGAGGGGCGTTTTGCCCTCAGCGGCCAGCCGGGCGGCTTCGGCCTGGAGTTCGGCGGGTACGGATGCCTTGGCGGCGATGAACTCCGCATTGCCGCCGTAGATTTCCATGCCGTCCAGCCGTGCGGAAAGGCCATTGCCGGGCAGAGCGGCAAAATCGGTCACATCGGGGCAGGCGATGGTCTCGGTCTCGGCATAGGCCAGCACCGCCTTGGCCAGCGGGTGCTCACTCTTTTGCTCCAGCGAGGCCGCCAGCGTCAGCAGCTCACTCTCGGAAACGCCCTCCGCGGGGAGGATGTCAGTGACCCGGGGCTCGCCGCTGGTGATGGTGCCGGTCTTGTCCAGCGCCACGATCTGGGTGCGGCCTGCAGCTTCCAGCGAGGCGGCAGTTTTGAACAGGATGCCGTTCCTGGCCCCCAGACCGTTGCCCACCATGATGGCCACAGGCGTTGCCAGACCCAGCGCGCAGGGGCAGCTGATGACCAGCACCGAGATGCCCCGGGCCAGCGCATAGCCGAATTCCCGGCCCAGCAGCAGCCAGACAAGGGTGGTCAGCACCGAAATGGAGATGACCGCAGGCACGAAGAAGCCGGAAACGGTATCGGCGATCTTGGCAATGGGGGCCTTGGTGGCGGCGGCATCGCTGACCATCCGGATGATCTGGGCCAGCGTGGTATCCTCGCCCACACGGGTGGCTTCACACTTCAGGAAACCGGACTGGTTGGTGGTGGCGGCGCTGACCTTGTCTCCCGCAGCCTTGTCCACCGGGATGCTCTCGCCGGTCAGGGCGCTCTCATTCACGGCGCTGGAACCTTCCAGCACAAGGCCATCCACCGGGATATTCTCACCGGGGCGCACCACAAAGAGGTCGCCCTTTTTCACCTGTGCAATGGGCACGGTCACTTCGGCCCCCTCCCGCAGCAGGGTGGCGGTCTGGGGGGCAAGCTTCATCAGGCTCTTGAGCGCGTCGGTGGTCTTGCCCTTGGAGCGGGCCTCCAGCATCTTGCCCACGGTGATCAGGGTCAGGATCATGGCGGCAGATTCAAAGTAGAGCTCCATCATGTAGTGCATGACGAGCGCGTCATTGCCGTCCACCTGGGCGCGGGTCATGGCGAACAGGGCGTAGGTGCTCCAGAGAAAGCTGGCCGAAGAACCCAGCGCCACCAGTGTATCCATGTTGGGGGCACGGTGGAGCAGGCCCTTGAAGCCGCTGATGAAGAACTTCTGGTTGATGACCATTACGATGCCCGCCAGCAGCAGCTGGACCAGACCCATGGCAACGTGGTTGCCGTCGAACCAGTGGGGGAGCGGCCAGCCCCACATCATGTGGCCCATCGAGAAATACATCAGCACCGCCAGAAAGACCAGTGATGCGATGAGCCGTTTCTTCAGTCTGGGTGTTTCGTGGTCAGCCAGTGCATCCAGCTCGGCGCTGGGGGTCTCGGCGGCAGCGGCCTTGGGGCTTGCGCCGTAGCCCGCCTCCTGCACTGCCTTGACGATGGCCGAGGCGCTGGCGGTGCCCTCCACTCCCATGGAGTTGGTCAGCAGGCTCACCGAGCAGCTGGTCACGCCGGGCACAGCTTTTACGGCCTTTTCCACCCGGGCAGAGCAGGCCGCGCAGCTCATGCCCGTAACAGTATACTGTTCCATTGTTTCCCTCCGATAAAAAACGCTGCGTGAATGGGATCAAACGAGCTTGTTCAGGATCCACAAAAACTCCTGCAGTTTCTCCTCACCGCCGTTTTTCAGGTCCTCAGCCACGCAGGTGCTCAGGTGCTGGTCGATCAGCTCCCGGGTAAAACCGTTCAGGGCGCTTCTGGCGGCAGCGGCCTGCACCAGAATATCTGTGCAGTACACGTCCTTTTCCACCATGCTCCGGATGCCCCGGATCTGGCCCTCGATGCGGTTCAGCCGGGTGATGAGGTGCTTGTACTCCTCCTCGGTGCGCTGCTTGTGGCGGCAGCCGCAACCGGGGCTTCCCTCAGCCGGGGCACAGCAGGGCTCTTCTGCCGGGGCGGGGGAGCAGTGGGGGCAGCTGCCCTCCGGGATCTTGTTCACATCGCTCATGTCTATTCTCCTTCCGTTACCCCTTGGGGGTATCTTGTTCCATAGCTGCATTATAGCACGGCTGTCTTGTTTCTGCAAGTAGGGCTGGGGGGTATTATTGTGAATTTTTTATGAACACAGAAGATAAAACAAAAGGCTCTGCGCCCCAAACGGGGAACAGAGCCTTTGAGGCATCCAAAACGATCAGTAGGCGAATCTGCCCATAAAGGCAAGGTCGCTTGCGGCGCGGGCGGGCACAGCTTCCTCCCGCAGCACGGGCAGGGAAGCCTGCGGCATCTGCCGCAGCATCTCAAAGCCGCCGGCGTAGTCCACACAGGAATCCTCCAGGCTGGTGGAATAGAGCGTTCCATCCGGCTGGAAGTTCTGGCCCTTGAAATGGACCGCCGTGATCTTGTCGCCGTACCAGCTGCCTACTTTGTCCCAGATGCGGCGCTGTGCATCCACAGACGCGGCCTCCGGGCCCACATAGTTGGCAAAATCGCAGATGACGCGCAGGTTGGGGCTTGCCATGGTGTCCAGCACCATCCGCACCGCCTCGGGGGTATTCATGGCATGGTAGTAGACGCACTCCACGGCAAAGAGTACTCCCTGCTCCTCGCAGGCGGGCAGGATCTCGCCCAGACTGCGCAGGAGCGCTTCCTGCGCCTCCTTCCGGGTCACACCGGGCTGTTTGGCCATGTTGGTGGTCTCGCTGCCCATGCAGCCTGCCCCCAGTGCGCTGGCAACGGGGATCTGGCTCAGCACCTTTGCCACCTCGGCACGGCGCTTGTCCTCGTCGGCATAGCTCAGCTCCACATAGGTGCCGTCCACAGCGATGCCCACGCCGGACGCTGCCGCAGCCGCTCTTGCCCGCTCCACCAGCGCAGGAGTCACATCGGCATAGCTCTTTACGCCCTCCACCGCCTTGGGAAAGGCCAGCTGGGTGCAGGCAAAGCCTGCCTGCCCGATGGAGGAAAAGAGGGTCTCGGGGTCATGGCGGCCAAAATCGTGGCCGCGCGCACCAAGAATGAATTCAGGCATCCTCCACCTCCATCAGCCGAACACACGGGCGGCAAAGAGATTCAGCTCTTTGCCCCACCAGTACCAGTCGTGGGAGACATCGCTGCCCCACACTTCCAGATGCACGGGCAGGCCGCAGTCGGTCAGTGCATCGGCCATGGCCTGGGTGTCCACCAGCGCGTCGCCCTCGTAGCTGCCCTGACCGGCACAGAGGAGAAGGAAATTCTCCTCAGCCTTTGCCAGCAGCTTCTTGTCCACAAGGCCCTCCTCTGCCAGATAGGCCAGGGGGGCATTGCGCAGGACCAGGTCATCTGCTGCATTGCCCAGGAAACGGCTCACATCGTACAGGCCGGAAAGGCCGATGGCACCCGCGAACACCTCGGGGCGGCGCAGGCGGCAGTTCACTGCCTGATACGCACCGGTGTCCACGCCCACCGCCCAGAGCAGGGTGTCCTTTTTGGCACCGTTCAGGGTCAGGATGCGGGGAGCCAGCTCGCTTGTCAGGTAATTGAAATACTTTTCCTGCATCTCGGCCCGGCGGCGGGGAGCCGTGTCCCCGGCCAGCAGGCTCTCGGCATCGATGCTGTCGGCGCAGAACAGCTGCACCTTGCCCTCATTCAGCAGCGGGGCAATGGCATCGGGCATCCCGTTGTTTTCCCAGTCGTAAAAGCGGCCGCCCCGCGCGGGCAGAGCCAGCACCGGCGTACCGGCATGGCCGTAGACCTTGAACTCCATGTCGCGGCCCAGCATCCGGCTCCATTCCTTATAATACGTCCCTTGGATCATGGCAGCATCCTCCTGTTGTCACACAAATTGATTGCGCTGGGGGTCATAGGCGTACCCCACAGCGGAAAGCCTGGCACACAGCGCGGCCTTGTCCTCGTCCAGATCCTCGCACAGCGCGTCCAGAGTGGGGTAGAAGTCCCGCAGCTTCAGGTTGATCATGCTCAGCAGCATAATCGGGTCATTTGGCAGAGCCATCGTCGATCCCTCCAGAAGATAACAAAAAAGCCGGCCACTCGACAAAGTGACCGGCAGATGCAGCTACT
>ENA-UONV01001026-UONV01001026.1-human-gut-metagenome-genome-assembly--contig:-CS4-NODE-1026-length-27174-cov-5.095984_pt1 | contig 27174 bp, 10 predicted proteins | sample MGYA00242461_ERZ724008 | MGnify/ENA metagenome assembly ERZ724008 | reverse complement strand
CATTAACCCAGGTGACTGCAAAAACCATCAGAGAACGCCCCGTACAGAATGCTTTGCAAGCCATGCAGGGTAAGGCAGCCGGCGTACAGATTACTTCTAACAACCGACCGGGAGAATTGGGCGATGTACGCATTCGTGGTAACCGCTCTATCAATGCAAGTAACGACCCATTATACGTAATCGATGGTATTCCTATGACTGCGGGGTCTATGGCTGACGTCAATCCCAATGATATCGAATCTATGGAAATCCTAAAAGATGCATCCGCTACCGCAATCTACGGTTCACGCGGTGCGAATGGTGTCGTCCTGATCACTACCAAAAAGGGGAAAACTGGTAAAGTGACGATTAATTATGATGGTTCCATTTCCTTCTCAAAGATTGATTCAATGACCGATTGGATGAATTCGGGGGAATTGATTGATTGGAATCGGCAATCCAATATTAATGCAGGCGCATATACCGGCAAATATGGTAATGCCCCGGACCCCGACATCGATGGAGATGCTTATTTTGGTGGAGTGACCAAATATCCTTATCTGCGTCCGGTCTTCAATTCAGCGTTCCAGTTTAATGCCGACGGTACTCCTGTACTACGTGATGCAACCAAATATGAGCAGGATGTATTAGGATATGCCGCCAGAGTACCGGTATATGATTCTTCAAAGATTCCAACTACTCCCTGGACTGATTATGTAACCCGTACGGCAGTTACCCACAACCACCAAATGTCACTTTCCGCCGGAACAGAAAAGTCCAAACTGTATATGTCATTAGCCTATCTGGATCAGCAATCTCCGATGAAGGATCAGGACTATAAACGTTATACAATAAATTTGAATGGTGAAATCCAGGCTACAGACTTTTTGAAAGTCGGTATGGGAGTGAATATCAGTCATTCCATTAAAAACTACGGTATTGTCAGCAACTTCTCAAATACAACAGCTAAGGACTCTTATGGTTTAGCTACCAATCTGATGCCCTACGCACCGGCGTATGATGAAAATGGAGAATTACTGAGTCCGTCAGATGGTCCCTCACAGCACAATGCTTTATTGAACATTGACCAGGCTCAAAATGAAACACGCTATTATGGTGTCATGTTAAGCTCTTTTGCAGAACTTGATTTTGGCAAGATATGGGCTCCATTGGAAGGAGTAAAATGGCGTACCAACTTTGGCTCTCAATATCGCAATGCTCGTGAAGGTAGTTATTATGGCAATGACTTTACCAATCCGCTAGGTTATGCCTCAACAGAACCGAATGTAGCTTACAACAATCAAAGTCAGAAACTGGCATGGACACTGGAGAATATGATCTTTGTAAACAAGACATTCAATAAGATTCACTCTTTAGGCCTGACATTGATGCAATCAGCTGAATATTATCGTACAGAAGGTATAGAAGTACGTGCTTACGAATGTAAGTTCCCTACCGCCTTATGGTATAGCGTAGGTGATTCGAACACTTCAAAAGCAGGTATAGGCTCCTCATTCAGCGAACAACAACGGGCTTCTTATATGGCTCGTGTCAATTACTCATTGATGGATCGCTATCTGCTGACTTTAACAGGTCGCTGGGACGGTGCTTCCATGTTAGCTGTAGGCAACAAATGGGATTTCTTCCCTTCAGCAGCATTGGCATGGAAACTGAATGAAGAAGATTTCATTAAAAGTATCAACTGGATTAATACTTTGAAAGTGCGTGTGGGATATGGTGTTACCGGTAATGCTTCTGTAAGTCCTTATCAGACAGGAGGATCTATGGTTTCCCAATGGGCTAACAAGCCTTTCGGACAAGGCGGCGTAACCACCAATACTACAGGTGCCAAAGCTTCCGTATTGCCCAACAAAATGCTAGGTTGGGAAAAAACAGCTTCTACGAACGTGGGAATCGACTTTGGATTCCTGAATAACAGAATCAATGGTAGTGTTGAATACTATGTTGCCAAAACTTCCGATCTGCTGCTGAACCGTTCAATCCCTATCATGACCGGATATACTCAGATCTTATCAAATATAGGTAAGACTCAGAATAAAGGTTTTGAAATAACCCTCTCTACCACAAATATCCAGACCAAAGATTTCACCTGGAAAACTGATTTTACCTTCTCTACCAATAAAGAGAAAATCGTAGAACTGGCCGATGGCAAAAATGATGATACCGCTAATGGTTGGTTTATCGGAAAGCCTATCAATGAGGTATGGACTTACAAATATGATCGTTTGTGGCAAAATACACCCGAAGACCAGAAATTATTGGCAGTCTATAAAGCCAATGGCATTACCATGTTCCCCGGCATGGCTAAACTGGTCGATCAGGATTTCATTGAAGTACCTAAAGGTACAGAGGGATCAATAACCAAGACAGTGGATATCAATGGACAAAAACAGGAAGTCACATACATGGACAATGGTTTCGGTAAATTCAACAATGACGATAATCATTTCTTAGGTTCATTTACTCCAAAATGGGAAGGCGGATTCACCACTACTTTCATTTATAAGAATTGGCAGTTGAATGCATTCATTTATGGCCGCTTTGGCAACACATATTATGGATTAATGCAAACTTACGGACGCCGTGTGGAAAAAGACACCTGGAGCCCGGAAAATACAGGTGCCAGATTCCCTCAACCACGTGCAGGTGGCGAAACATTTACCGACTATAGCGCATATATGAGTTATACCAAGGGAAATATGATTGCCATTCGTAATATTGCCCTATCATATACACTACCGGAAAAATTATTGAATAAGATCGGCGCATCAAGTTGTTCCATTTATGCTCAGGTATTGAATCCATTTATCTTTGGCGGTGAGTTGGTGAAAGCAGGTATCAATCCTGATGATACCACCGGATGGAGTGAAAAGACCAGCGCAACCAACTTTATCGGAGGTCAGACCAATAACACGGTATTGAATCGTAGTTATGTGATAGGTTTAAGACTTGGCTTTTAATTGATGAATCCTATTAAGAATAAAACAAATATGAAGAAATATATATTACTTTCAATGATTGCACTGGGAAGCATGTCTTGTACTGATAGCTTCCTGGAAGAGAAAATGGTATCTACCATTACACAGGACTATTTTGAAACCGAGCAAGGTCTGGAACAACTGATAGTCGGCACCTATGATGCTTTGCGTGTAACCAAACAATATGAACAGGGCCCAAGTAGTTTAATGTTGGGAGTAGATAACTTCTCTGCAAAAACAGCTAGTCGAGGCATGTATTCTGCAAGTGAATGGAATGCAACCGGTAAATTGGCAGGCTATGCTAATGGCTTGTGCGGTGAGAATGCAAAATCATTATTAGGTTTCTATCCTATCATAAATAACTGTAACCGTGCCATATTATCTATTCGTGAAGGTAAGGCACTCGGAAAATTTGCAAGTGATGCAAACTATGCAGCCAAGGCTTTGTCGGAAGCTTTATTCAATCGTGCTTACTCACTTTACATAATGAGTACAATGTATGGTGAAATATTTGTCCCCAAAGGATACACTGCAGAATTACCTTCCAATTATAATTATGTACGCGAAAGTGTACCCAGTATTTATAGCCTGTTGATTGGAGACTTACGTTATGCCTACGATCATCTACCGGATGTAAATGAACAGAACCTGACCACAGACTTCGGTCGCGCAACCAAAGGTGCGGCTGCCCATTTTCTGGCAAAGCTCTATTTACAACGTGCACAAGGTGCTAAATATGGCAGTTCTGAATATGGCGTGAAAGCCGATGGACATGTAGATACCAGTAACTCAAAGTCTTATTTAGGCATGCTGTACAAAGGTGAAGGTACCGCTGATTTGGATTCTTGTATATATTATGCAACGAAAGTAATAGAACATGGTTATTATGCCTTGGAATCAGACTATAGAAAACTGTTTAGTCATCCGATGGGAGACTATTCAAATGAGAACAGTCATGAATTGATTCTCTCCTGTGTATACGGTCCGATGGGAGGTGCTGATAATGGTCGTTACGGTAATCGTTTGCCTTATTTCTTCGGTGGTGATTACTCGAATGCATCCTGGGGGATTCCTGATTTCTGTTGGGAATATCCTACAAAGTCCTCTGCACGCGTTGGTTTCACCAATGATTTCGGTTTCGATTTGTACGTAAATAAGCAGGCTGACTCTCGTTATGAGAAATCATTCCATGTAGAATACACAACGGCACTCAAGGGAGGAGATTCAAACTCATCACCCGCCGCCAACCTAGACTATTATGCTTATGACAGCGATAATAACAAGACTTATGTGTGGACTGATGCAATGGCAAAGTACTTTAACGAAAAGATTCTTCCTACGTACACCAGAGCATCTTGGGGAAATCGCAAAGCTGTAGCCGGTGAACACAAAATGGGTAAAGGCGACCTGGCTTTTGCTTATGTAGAAAATACCAAAGAAACCGCTATCGACATAAATGAAGCTTTAGCGCATCCTTTTGTCCTGATGGCTCGCTGGATAAAAGATGGGAATAAATACTATTACCGTATTCCGACAAAGGCAGAAGGAAACAGCTATACTTATAATGACAAGAGTTATTCTGGTTTGGACAAGATGGGGTCTACCGCATGCCCGGCAACTCTGAAGTACGATGAACCGAATCGTAGCAACTATACACACTACGAATCGGGCCGTGATGTACCTTTATTCCGTCTCGCCGAAACATACCTGCTTCGTGCAGAAGCTTACGGTCGTAAAGGTAACTACAACGCAGCGATTGCCGATATTAATGCAGTACGTGCACGTGCAGCCTATAAAACCGGAGAAAAACGTGCAGAAGTCATAGCCATTCTGCAGCCGGGATATGAAAAACTATCGCAAACCGAACAACAATGGCCGTATGAAGTAGCAGTTGATATGACATCTGCAATGTTGATAGACGAATCTTATTGGGATGGAGTCTCCGATCATTCAAAAGCAGAGATGTATCCCAAGACAGCTACTTCAACAGAAGATCGTTTTGCCAACTTCATTCTGAATGAATTAGCACGCGAATTGAATCAGGAAATAATTTATTATGAGAACTTGCACCATTCCGGTTGGCAGGCAGATCGCATTATCTACCATGACCAACTGGCATCTCCTCAAAAAGGTTTATGGGATTCTTCTGATAACCTGATCAACGGTATCGGCCAAACGGGTGACGGTATGGGTATGTTTGAACCTCATTATACCCTTAAACCATTCACTCAATCCATGCTCGACTTATTGACTGACGAGAATGGTAACCCTTTAGACGACTCAGCTAAAAAGGCTTACCAGAATAATGGTTATTAATCAATGATTTTTTAGAATGGGGACTTATTGTCCCCATTCTATCATGCTATTCTTTTGGGGTGCTGTCGCAAGCTCCCCCTCTTGCTGTACATAAAGCGCATTTATAGGGCACATAAGTGGACAAATAACCATATAAATGTATGAATTTCTATTTTATAGAGCGCTCATTGCGCCTAACTTTGTAACATCAAATAAAAAAATGACATACTATGAGAAAGCTCTGTTTAACCATTATTTTATTAATCGGCTTCAGTAAAGTGCTGCTTGCCCAGTTTGGTAATTGTACCGCATCCGAAATGCAGACTTATACAGATCATGAAACCGGGAACACCATTACCATACTCACCGATACTTTAAAGAACGACCGTTTCCTCTATCAAACAGACCCGATGTGGACATCTGACGGCAAATATCTATTGTTCCGGTCATCCAGCCGTGGAAATGGTGAAAAGATAGAACGTACACTTCCCAACGGAGAGAAACGCAGTTGGACTCCCACACAGATTTATTTTATAGAAATGGCGACAGGCCAAATCATTCAAGCTACGGAAGGCCCCGATCTGGGCAGTGCATTCCTGGCCAATAAGAGCAATCGTATGTTCATCAGCCGAAAAGAAAAAGAAGACTGGAATCTGTATGTCATGAATCTGGATAAATTCTTCGCAGATGTGAAAAAAGGAAAGGTAGGAAAACCCACCGCCTACGAAACTCTTTTAGGTACTTTTCCCACGAATATGGGACGTCCCGGAGGATACGCCATAGATTGCAACGATGACTATGCTTATATCACCGTAGAACGTGAAGGTACAGAAGAAGAAAAAGAACGCATGGCGAAAAATGCATTCTTGCCGGAAAGTAATCAGCCGGTAAAAATAAAACCATCTCTTTGTGGCATCCGAAAAATGAACCTTGCTACCGGCGAAGTAACCAAAGTTATCGATACCGAATTTAAAACAGGACACATACAGGCCAGCCGTTTCACACCGGGAGAAATAGTTTTCTGTAATGAAACCGGTGGCGATGCACACCAGCGCATGTGGTTCTGCACAGCAGACGGATCGGTCTTCAAGCCTCTTTATAAAGAAACTCCATTAGACTGGGTCACTCACGAAACTTTTGCAACCAAGGACTATGTTTATTTCAATATCCTGGGTTTTCAGCCTCGTCTTCGTAAACAAGTAAGTGGTATTGCCCGTATCAATCTTCGCACCGATGACGTGGAATTAGTGGGTCAGGTAGAACTGGATAAAGACCGCAAAGCCATAGAAGGACAACTTACCGGACGAGGATTCTGGCATTGCAATGCAAGTCGCGACAATCGTTGGGCAGCGGGTGACACCTTCGGAGGAAATGTCTGGCTCATCAACGTACAAACCGGTCAACGTCATTGGTTGGTTTCGGACACCAAAATGAAACCGGATCATGCACACCCAAGTTTCAGTCCCGACGGCACAAAAGTACTTTTTCAATCCGGACACTTCACAAACGGTACACGTTTGAATCTGATGATGGTTGATATAACTTCATTCAATAACTAAAAAAGAAAGCAATGAAAAACAGATATTTACTCCTCTGTACTTTACTAATCGGTACAGCCAGTAGTTTACGAGCCCAAGATTTACGTGAACGTACTTACTACTATGAGATTCTGGAACCACGACATGAACCGAAGCCTGAAGTGAATGGTTTTGCAACCGAACGAATAAAAGAGCACTTGAACAGAGGACTGACAGCAGCCCCTGCCATGGATGGAAAAGGCATATATCTTAGCTGGAGATTGCTGGAACAAGATGATGCAGATGTGTCCTTCCATTTATATCGTACTGCAAATGGCAAGACGGAACGCTTAACCAAATCTCTGGTAAAATCGACTTGTGATTTCATAGATCAATCTCCTGCAAACGGGAAAGCATCTTATTGGATCTGCGCATTGGATAAAAAGAAGAAAGTGATCGACACATCTGCTAAAATAGAAGTGGAACTCCCATCATTGAAGAATTATCAATCAATCAAACTTAATAGAAATATAAAAGCCGGCAAGATAGCTGTTGCCGATTTAAATGGAGACGGGATTTATGATTACATCATCCGCACGCCGGATAAAAATGTAGACCCGGGAATGCCAGGCACTTTGGGTGGAGAGACTTATCAAATTGAGGCTTATCTGAATGACGGTACTTTTTTGTGGTCTAAAGACCTGGGACAAGGTATAGAACCGGGCGTATGGTATTCTCCTTTTATCGCTTACGACTTCAATGGAGACGGCAAAGCTGAAATAGCATTAAAGACTGCTCCTGAAAATTCAAAACGCAATGAAAAAGGACGTGTAGATTCAGGTGAAGAATACTTGAGCGTATTGAATGGCATGACTGGAGAAGAAATAGCCCGCGTGAATTGGCCTGAGCGCAATGACAGATATGGAAATCTTGTCCGCCAGAATCGTAATCAGATAGGTATGGCATATCTGGATGGGAAGACACCTTATATATTAGCTTGTCGCGGAACCTATAAATTGATGGTTGTAGATGCCTGGCAATTAAACAGCAACAAACTGGAACGCGCCTGGAGATGGGATAGTGATGAAGAAAACCCTGTAGTAAGAAGTATGGGATCACATAACATGATATGCGGAGATGTGGATCAGGATGGAAAAGATGAAATACTCTTAGGCTCATGCATGCTTGATAACAATGGTACACTATTGTGGTCTACTGGATTAGGACACCCGGATAAGATTTATCTGACAGATATCGACCCGAATCGTCCGGGAATGGAAGTATTTCTATGTTTGGAACCTTGGCATGACAACGGCCGTGGAGTTTGTGTGGTAGACGCAAAAACCGGACAACCCGTTTGGAACATCGGTCACAAAACGTTCCATGTGGGTGACGGCATGGTTGCCGACTTCGATCCTACTCATAAAGGGCTGGAATGTTTCGCAAGCGAAGACCGTAAAGGAGGAAGTACGGACAAATACCTGCTTTCTGCAGATGGTCAATATTTAGGTAAGAACGAAGATGTACCTTCCTGCCGAAACTGGGCATGGTGGGACGGAGATTTATTGCGTGAAACATTTAAAGGAGACGATAACCGATGGGGAGCAAACTCTTTTTCTAACGGAAAATCTTTAAGCATCATAAAATGGAAAGGGGAATCTCTGACAGAAGGTATTGAAGGGGATATCCTGATGATTGCCGATTTATATGGTGATTGGCGTGAAGAGATCATCACAGCCTTACCGGGCGAAATTCGTATTTACACAACGAATATCCCTGCCAAAGACCGTCGTGTAACTTTAATGCAGGATGCAATATACCGGAATTATGTAGCACATCGTTCTATGGGTTATCCACAGGCACCTGTACCTTCCTACTATTTAGGAGAGTAAATAAGATGATTTTGAATGATAATCTATGCAAATGAATTTTTGTCTATAGAATGAAGGGAACTTTACGCTAGTTTTGCTCCCCAAAATAAATTAATAAACCATGAAACGTAGAATCCTTTTATTCCTTTTGGCTTTTATATCCATAAGCCAGTATGTAGGAGCATCAGATGCTCGCAATAAATATAATTTCAATTCCGACTGGTTACTTTCCGTTGGTGATACTCCTGAAGCCCAACAAGTACGCTTTCAGGATACAGATTGGAAAAAAGTCACTTTACCCCGCGCTTTCAATGAAGATGAAGCTTTTCGCTTAAGCATCGACCAGCTAACGGATACAGTGATGTGGTATCGTAAACACTTCCGTTTACCCGCTGGCAGTAAAGATAAAAAGGTATTTATAGAATTCGAAGGTGTCCGCCAAGGAGCTGATTTCTACATTAACGGTCAATATCTGGGCCTGCACGAGAATGGTGCGATGGCTGTTGGTTTCGACTTGACTCCTTATATAAAATACGGACAGGAAAATGTAATAGCCCTCCGCATTGATAATGACTGGAATTACAAGGAACGCGCTACCAACACCAAATATCAGTGGAGCGACCGTAACTTCAACGCCAATTATGGTGGTATTCCTAAGAATGTATGGCTACATGTTACAGATAAATTATATCAGACTCTGCCTCTATACAGTAATCTGCAAACCACTGGTGTCTATATCTATGCGGAAGATATTCGTGTAAAATCCCGCAAAGCGGTGATTCATGCGGAATCCGAGATAAAGAACGAATACAAGCGTGCCAAACAAGTGGCCTATAAAGTTGAGTTGATAGACCGTGACGGTAAAACAATCAAAGTATTCGACGGTGCTCAGACTTTAATAAAACCCGGAGAAACAGTTACTTTAAAAGCAGCTGCAGAAGTGGACGGTTTACATTTCTGGAGTTGGGGATATGGATATCTGTATACCGTAAAAACAAGTTTATGGGCAGACGGTAAAAAGATAGATGAAGTAGCTACCCGGACAGGTTTCCGCAAAACTCGCTTTGGGAAAGGTATGATATGGCTGAATGATCGCGTAATCCAGATGAAGGGGTTTGCCCAACGTACCAGCAATGAATGGCCGGGAGTAGGAATGAGCGTTCCGGCATGGCTGAGTGACTATAGCAATGGATTGATGGTGGAAGATAATGCCAATTTGGTTCGTTGGATGCATATCACTCCATGGAAACAGGACATTGAATCATGTGACCGCGTGGGGTTAATCCAGGCAATGCAAGCCGGTGATGCAGAAAAAGACCGCGAAGGACGCCAGTGGGGACAACGGACTGAACTGATGCGTGATGCTATCATTTACAACCGCAATAACCCGAGTATCCTGTTTTACGAATGTGGAAATGAGTCTATCAGTCGGGAACACATGATAGAGATGAAAGCAATACGCGATAAATATGACCCTCATGGTGGCCGTGCCATCGGTTCACGTGAAATGCTTGATATCCGCGAAGCCGAATATGGCGGAGAAATGCTTTATATCAATAAGAGTAAACATCACCCGATGTGGGCCATGGAATATTGTCGCGATGAAGGATTGCGCAAGTATTGGGACGAATACTCTTACCCCTATCATAAGAATGGAGAAGGGAACAATTCTTTCAAATCCGCCGCAACCAATAAAATCCAGAAGAAAGTAGATGCACGTGCTTACAATCATAATCAGGATTCATTTACGATAGAAAATATAATTCGCTGGTTCGACTATTGGCGTGAACGCCCGGGAACCGGAGATCGTGTTAGTTCAGGTGGAGTAAAGATCATCTTCTCTGATACTAATACTCATTTCCGCGGGGTAGAGAATTATCGTCGTAGCGGGGTAACTGATGCCATGCGCATTCCCAAAGATCCTTTCTTTGCACATCAGGTGATGTGGGACGGTTGGGTAGATATAGAAAATCCACGCATCCATATCATTGGCCATTGGAATTATAAAGAAGGTACAGTGAAACCGGTTTATGTAGTTTCCAGTGCAGAGAAAGTGGAATTGTTCCTGAATGGAACATCCTTAGGATATGGTAATAGAGACCACCATTTCTTATATACTTTTGAAAATGTAGCATTTGCAGCCGGTAAATTGGAAGCAGTGGGCTATGATGAAAACGGAACAGAATGCTGCCGTACCCACTTACAAACAGCCGGTGAACCGGAGCAAATAAAGCTGAGCCTGATTCAAAGTCCTAATGGATGGAAAGCAGACGGTGCAGATATGGTATTGCTCCAAGTAGAAGTAATGGATAAAGATGGCAGACGTTGTCCGTTAGCCAATGACCTGATACATTTCGATGTGGAAGGACCTGCCGAATGGCGTGGTGGTATCGCACAGGGAAAAGACAATTTTATTCTTTCAAAAGATCTGCCGGTAGAATGTGGTATCAATCGCGCACTCATCCGCTCTCTGACAACTGCCGGTACAGTTCGCGTAACTGCAAAAGCTGAGGGTTTGAAATCTGCTGAGATCAGCTTCTCATCATCACCAATAGAAGTAAAAGATGGATTAAGCAGCTATATCCCCGGCAATGAACTGGAAGGCAGATTAACCCGTGGGGAAACTCCATTAACACCTTCTTATAAAGATACGAAAGTAGATGTTGGCATCTTATCCGCTGTCGCCGGCGCAAATAATGAAAACGCTATCAATAGTTTCGATGATAACGAATTGAGCGAGTGGAGAAATGACGGAAAAGCAAACACAGCCTGGATCACTTACCAATTGGAACGTGCCGCACGAGTGGATGAAATTTGCCTGAAGCTGACCGGATGGCGTTTGCGCAGTTATCCGCTGGAAATCTATGCGGGTGATGAACTGATCTGGAGTGGAGAAACAGAAAAGAGCTTGGGATATGTTCATTTGAAAGTAAAACCTGTATTGACCAACGAGATCACCATTCGCTTGAAAGGGGCCAGCAAAGAAGGAGATGCCTTCGGACAGATAGTTGAGGTAGCTGCTCCCGTCGCCAATGAATTGGATCTATATAAAGCTAAAGATGGAGACAAGACCAGACACGAATTACGCATTGTGGAAATAGAGTTTAAAGAAAACTTATGGCAATAAGGTTGAATTGTTATATAAAACACTGGGTTATTATGTATATACTCCTGCTTTGCGGGAGTATATATGCTTTTTCTCAACCTTACACAGGAGAAAAGCTATCAAGAGGTCTGGTCGGAATCCCTACAGACAAAGGAATGTACTTCAGCTGGCGCATGACGCTGGATGATGCACCCGACTTGCAGTTCGACATCTATCGAAGCACCAATGGCGAAACAGCCATAAAACTGAATAAGGAACCAATTAGTAAGACCGCTGATTTTCTGGATGAGGATACTGACTTTAAAGCTACTAATCACTGGATACTGAAAGCTGATAATAAAGAAGTAGCCACCTGGACACATTCGGCAGAAGAGGAACTACACCCCTATTTAAGTATTCCAATCCGGAAACCGGAAGATGGAGAAATTGCAGGCGAACATTTCTCTTATACAGCCAATGATTGCAGTATAGGAGATCTGGATGGTGACAGTGAATATGAAATCATACTGAAATGGTCACCTTCCAATTCCAAGCGCCCTCCGCAACGTGGCTTTACGGGAAATACTTACTTGGATGCGTATAAAATGGATGGAACATTGCTTTGGCGCATTGATTTGGGACCGAATATCCGTTCAGGAGCAGCCACAACTAACTTCCTTGTCTTTGATTTTAATGGAGATGGGCGTGCCGAAATCTGTTGCAAAACAGGAGACGGAACCGTGGATGGAACAGGACATACTATCGGTGATAACCAAGCAGATTGGAGAACATGGGACAAAGAGAGTCCGACCTATGGGAAAATAGTCAATGGCCCGGAATACCTGACTGTATTTGAAGGTAAAACCGGAAAAGAATTAGATACCAAAGAATACATTCCTACCCGCTATCCCATAGACGGATGGGGAGGCATCGGCGGTAACTGTGGCAACGATAATACCGGCGGACGCTCCGACCGCTTCACTGCGGGAGTCGCCTTTCTGGATGGTAAGACTCCTTCACCTGTAATGGTCAGAGGATGGTATGGACGTACTGTAGTCTGCGCATGGACATTTACTAACTCAACCTTGAAAAGCATCTGGACTTTCGATAGTGCCGCCCCCGGTTTGGAGGGATATTCCGGTATGGGAAATCATAGCGTAACAATAGCCGATTTTGACGGAGACAGTTATGATGAGATCTGCGTGGGAGCTATGACAGTAGACCATGATGGAAAAGGCCTCTTCACAACGGGACTGCGCCATGGAGACGCCCTGCATGCCGGACGTTTAATTCCTTCACGCCCTGGCATGCAAGTATTCGGCGTACATGAGAACGAAGGAGATAATGAGATTGTCAAGCGAACTCCTGCCGTAGCCATGTTTGACGGAGCCACCGGAGAAATCATCTGGCAAGATGGGTTAGGCAAAGACGCTGGACGCGGAGTAGCAGCCGACATCGATCCACGCTATGAAGGAGCAGAATGTTGGTGCAACATCGGTGGCTTACGAAGAGGAGATACCGGAGAATTTATCAGTGATAAGAAACCGAATTCCTGCAATTTCACAATCTATTGGGATGCCGATCCGCTAGCAGAGTTATTAGACCATGTCTCCATCAGCAAGTGGAATTGGCAAACGGAAGAAACTGAACTATTGCTGAAAGCCGAGGGAGTGGTTTCCAACAATGGCACCAAAGGGAATCCCTGCCTGTCCGGAGATATTCTGGGAGATTGGCGCGAAGAAGTCATCTGGGCTTCAGAGGAGCAAACAGAACTGCGCATATACACAACAACAATACCTGCCACCGATAGGCGCCCGACATTGATGAACGACCGTCAATATCGTCTGGCTATCGCTTGGCAAAACGTAACATATAATCAACCACCACACACAAGTTTTTAATCATGATGAAAAGAAACAGATTCCGTACTTGTTTGTGCCTTTCATTTTTCTTTCTGTCTTTACTACCATTGAAGGCACAGGACAATCAGGTTTCCGGCTTAAATGCCCGCCAGTTTCACAAATACTGGAAGGTGGAGTCGGAATCGCCCGATTACAAAGTAACGTTCCGGGGAGATACCGCTGAGATTGTCTCCCCAAAAGGGCTGACTCTCTGGAGAAAGGAGAAGATGAGCGGTAAGGTCACCATTGAATACGATGCCTGCGTAGTCAGTGAAACGGAGAAGGACCGCCTGAGCGATTTGAACTGTTTTTGGATGGCTTCCGACCCTAAGTATCCAGATAACTTATGGAAACGCGAGAAGTGGCGCAACGGAATATTCCTGAACTGCTACTCCCTGCAGCTTTATTATCTGGGATATGGCGGAAACCACAACTCCACCACACGCTTCCGTCGCTATGATGGCAATGAAGCAGGCATCACCGACCCTCAGGCCCGCCCTGCGGTCTTAAAAGAATATACCGATGCAGAGCATTTGCTGAAAGCGAACCACTGGTATCATATTAAAATTACGAACGAAAATAATAGGGTTAGTTATTATATAGACGGAAAGCGTCTGGTGGATTTCAGGGATGCCAAACCACTGACTGAAGGTTGGTTTGGCTTCCGCACCACCCTATCGCATACCCGTATTACCAACTTCCGCTACGAGTGCTCACTGCAGAAAACCTCCGTTGTGCCTTTGCAATGGATCGGCGGCACTCCCGAAATGGACAAAGCGGTCAGCTTCGGCGTACCTTTTGAGAAAGGCAAAATCTTTCCTGAAAGCACTTTACGGTTAACCACCATAAATGGTGAAAACATACCGATCGACACCTGGGCGCTGGCCTACTGGCCGGATGGTTCGGTGAAATGGAGCGGAGTAGCAGGCGTTATCCCCGCCGGAACAGAGGGGGCGACACTTGAACTAGCAAAAAAGAAGTCGGTAAAAAAGGCAAGAACAACAAATCCCAACGATCAAGCATCCGTTTCCGTCACCGAGACACCCCGGAACATTCTGATAGAAACAGGAGTGATTTCGGCTTACATTCCCCGCCAAGGTGAATTCCTGATAGACAGTCTGCTATATAAAGGGGTGAAGGTGGGCGAGAAAGCACGCCTGATATGCAGCACACAGAGCACGCCCGTTCTTGAAAGCACTTCGCAGGTATCTTTCAGTAACTATGTGAGCGAAGTGAAATCAGCGACGGTAGAGCGTTGCGGCGCTGTACGTACGCTGATAAAACTGGAGGGCGTACATAAAAATATAAACGGACGTGAATGGCTGCCCTTTGTGGTACGTCTCTATTTCTATGGTGGAAGTGAGCAGATGAAGATGGTGCACAGCTTCCTGTTCGATGGAGATCAGAACCAGGATTTCATTCGTGCTTTAGGCGTCCGCTTCGACGTGCCTATGCGCGAAGCGCTTTACAACCGTCACATAGCCTTCTCCTGTGCTGACGGCGGAGTGTGGAGCGAACCTGTGCAGCCATTAGTAGGGCGTCGTGTACTGACATTGAGCGATGCAGCGAACAGGAACTCCGGCCGGGATGTGACAGATAAAAATGCCGGTAAGGATAAGGAAATCTCCCTACAACAGCAACAGATGGAAGGGAAACGCATCCCACCTTATGAAACTTTTGATGAAAAAAATCGCTCGCTGCTGGACAACTGGGCATCGTGGAACACCTACCGCCTGTCTCAGCTCACTGCGGATGCTTTCTCCATCCGTAAACGGGCCAATGACACGAATCCTTGGATAGGTACCTTCTCCGGCACGCGCAGTGAGGGATATGCTTTTGCCGGCGACGTCAGCGGTGGATTGGGGCTTTGCCTGCACGACTTCTGGCAGTCTTATCCTTCGGCCATCGAAATCTCCGAGACGAAGACTCCCGTAGCTACCCTTACCGCCTGGCTATGGAGCCCCGATGCCGAGCCTATGGATTTGCGCCACTACGATAATGTGGCACACGATTTAAATGCCAGTTACGAGGATGTTCAGGAAGGTTTGAGCACACCTTATGGAATTGCCCGCACCACCACGCTCACCCTGATTCCACAGGGAGGATATACCGGAAAACAGGCTTTTGCCGACCGTGCCAAGCAACTTTCGGAACCGGGTGTATTAATGCCTACTCCCGAATACCTGCACGCGCAGCAGGCTTTTGGCGTCTGGAGCCTTCCGGATCGCAGTACTCCATTCCGCAACCGGGTAGAAGACCGGCTGGATGCGTACGTTGACTTCTACAAGAAGGCCATCGAACAGAACAAATGGTATGGTTTCTGGAACTACGGCGACGTCATGCATGCGTATGACCCTATTCGCCACACCTGGCGCTACGACATCGGAGGCTTTGCCTGGGACAATACGGAACTGGCCTCCAACATGTGGCTTTGGTATAATTTCCTGCGCACAGGGCGTGCAGACATTTGGCGCATGGCAGAAGCTATGACCCGCCATACGGCTGAGGTAGACGTCTACCATATAGGGGAGAATGCCGGATTGGGGAGTCGTCACAACGTCAGCCATTGGGGATGTGGCGCCAAGGAAGCACGCATCAGTCAGGCTGCCTGGAATCGCTTCTACTATTATCTCACTACGGACGAACGTTGCGGGGACCTCATGACCGAGGTGAAAAACGCCGAACAGAAGCTCTATACCCTGGACCCTATGCGCCTGGCACAACCACGTAGCGAATATCCCTGCACCGCCCCTGCCCGCCTGCGCATTGGTCCCGACTGGCTGGCATATGCCGGAAACTGGATGACGGAATGGGAGCGCACCCGCAATGTAGCTTATCGCGATAAAATCATCACTGGCATGAAGAGTATCGCCACCCTACCTAATCGGATTTTCACAGGTCCTAAAGCGCTTGGCTTTGATCCTGCAACCGGCATCATCAGCAGTGAGTGCGACCCCAAACTGGAAAGTACCAACCACTTAATGAGTATCATGGGCGGCTTCGAGGTGATGAATGAAATGCTCCAGATGATTGATATACCCGAATGGAAAGATGCCTGGTTAGATTATACGATACGTTACAAACAGAAGGCATGGGAGCTAAACCGTAGTCGTTTTCGCATTTCACGTCTGATGGGCTATGCAGCTTATTACACACGTAACCCGGAAATGGCAAAGGAGGCTTGGACGGATTTGTTCACAAGACTTGAGCATACGCCGGCACCGCCTTTCCGCATCACAACCCTACTTCCGCCCGAGGTGCCCGCCCCGCTGGACGAATGTACCAGCATCAGCACAAACGATGCCGCCCTGTGGAGCCTGGATGCCATTTACATGCAGGAAGTAATCCCCATGGACGAATGATTTGCACGATTTTCCATATATATTGCATAGTATTCTATGGAAATATTTAGTATTAAGCCGTATTTTTGCAACTAATGAAAAACAAAATATATCATGAAAAAACCTTGTTTTAAATCCTTGGCCGGCATAGCTGCCATTGCAGCGATTGCGCTGGGATTATCGGGCGCCATGCCTGCCCCGAAATATAAGACTGTCACCGTCAACGCACCTTTCGCCATGGAGCCGATAAAGGAATTTATTTTCCCCAACCGTGATTTTTCCATCGCAAATTATGGAGCAGTAAAAGGAGGGAAAACTATAAATACAAAAGCCATCGCTAAGGCCATCAAGGCATGCAATCGCGCCGGTGGCGGCCGTGTCGTAATTCCCGCCGGCGAGTGGCTTACAGGCCCCGTACACCTGATGAGCAATGTGAACCTGCATTTGTCCGACGGTGCCATACTGCGTTTCACTGACAATCCGGAAGACTATCTGCCTGCCGTGATGACGTCATGGGAAGGTATGGAATGTTACAACTACTCTCCTTTGGTGTATGCTTTCGACTGTGAAAATGTAGCCATCACCGGAACCGGAACACTGCAACCCATCATGGACACGTGGCGCAAGTGGTTTAAACGTCCCAAACCACACATGGATGCGCTTGCAGAGCTCTACACAATGGCCTCAACGGATGTTCCGGTGGTAAAAAGACAAATGGCGAAAGGAGAAAATAATCTTCGCCCACACCTGATACACTTCAACAGATGTAAGAACGTCTTGCTCGATCAGTTCAAGATTCGTGAAAGCCCCTTTTGGACGATTCACTTGTATATGTGCGATGGCGGTATTGTTCGCAATCTGGACGTATATGCCCACGGGCACAATAACGACGGTGTCGATCTGGAAATGAGCCGTAACTTCCTGATAGAAGATTGTAAGTTCGATCAGGGAGATGATGCAGTTGTCATCAAAGCCGGGCGCAACCAAGATGCCTGGCGGCTGGATACCCCATGTGAGAATATTGTGATACGCAACTGCGACATCATAAAAGGACATACATTACTGGGCATCGGCAGCGAAATGTCGGGCGGCATACGCAACGTATATATGCACGATTGTGCAGCACCAGACTCCGTGTTCCGCCTCTTCTTTGCCAAGACCAATCACCGCCGGGGCGGTTTCATCGAAAACATCCACATGGAGAACGTAAAAGCAGGCAAGATGCAGCGTGTACTCGAAATTGATACAGATGTACTCTACCAATGGCGCGACCTAGTGCCCACTTACGAGGAGCGCATCACCCGCATCGACGGCCTGTACATGACGAACGTGACCTGCGAACGTACCGAGGCCATCTACGATCTGAAAGGGGATGCCAAACTGCCTGCAAAGAACGTCGTTATAAAGAATGTACATGTCGATGAAGTTACGAAATTCATCAAGAACGTACATAACGTAAAGAATGTAACGGAAGAGAACGTGACGTACGGCCGCTTCCGCAACGCGGCGAACGCTCCGGCTTATGATTATTCAAAGCTACAAAAGGAAAAGTTGGGTCGTGGCGTAGTAGCCATCCGTGAGAACCCGTCAGAAGTAGCTGTTTCCTGGAGATACCTCTCGTCCGACCCCGAGAACACAGCATTCAACCTCTATCGGGACGGAAAGAAGATAGCCCAGGTACCTGCTACTACGGGAACTTTCTACCGGGATGCCTATAAAGGAAAGAAAGCAACTACGTACACCGTGCGGCCCGTTGTAAACGGCGTGGAAACGGGACATATCGAGGGCAACTATACACTGCCGGCGAAGGCACCCACGGGATACATCAATATTCCGCTGGATCGTCCGGCGGATGGGGTCACCCCTTCGGGACAAGCATTCACCTATATACCCAATGACGCTTCTATTGGTGATGTCGATGGGGATGGAGAATATGAGATTATTCTGAAATGGGATCCCTCTAACGCACATGATAATGCCCATGATGGCTATACTGGAAATGTCCTCTTCGATTGCTACCGGCTTACGGGTGAACGGCTCTGGCGTATTGATATGGGACACAATGTCCGTGCAGGTGCGCACTACACTCAATTCATGGTGTATGATTTTGATGGCGACGGCTGTGCGGAGATCATCATGAAGACTTCTGACGGAACTATCGACGGACAAGGTAAAGTGATCGGGGATGCCGCGGCCGACTATCGCGAACCGGGTACCCCTGCCAATCAAGGTCGCATTCTGAAGGGTAATGAGTACCTCACCGTCTTCAATGGACGCACAGGTGCCGCTATGCAAACTATCGATTATGTTCCTGCACGCGGAAATCTGGCAGATTGGGGAGATAACCGCGCCAACCGAAGCGACCGTTTCCTGGCAGCTGTTGCCTATCTGGATGGCATCCATCCCAGTGTAGTGATGTGCCGCGGATATTACACCCGCACTGTACTTGCAGCTTTCGATTGGGATGGAAAAGAACTGAAACAACGTTGGATATTCGACAGTAATACCCCAGAATACAAATCTTATGCAGGACAAGGCAATCATAACCTCCGTGTAGCAGATGTAGATGGGGATGGATGTGACGAAATTATATATGGTTCCTGCGCCATCGATAATAATGGTAAAGGGCTTTACTCTACCGGAATGGGACACGGAGATGCCATGCATCTGACAAAGTTCTCGCCTGACATGCCCGGACTTCAGGTTTGGGATTGCCATGAAAATAAGCGCGACGGTTCCAGCTTCCGCGATGCAGCAACAGGAAAAGTATTCTTTCAGGTGAAAAGCGGAATAGACGTAGGCCGTTGTATGGCTGCCGACATTGACCCAACAAATCCCGGCGTAGAAATGTGGTCGTGGGAATCGAAAGGACTACGCAATATCAAGGGAGAAGTAGTCAATCCCGATATCAAAACATTCTCTGTCAATATGGCTGTGTGGTGGGACGGCGATTTACTCCGTGAGTTGCTGAACAAGAATGTGGTATCCAAGTACGATTGGGAAGCCGGCGTCTGCAAACCGCTCGTCACATTCGAAGGTGCTGTATCGAACAACGGAACCAAAGCAACTCCCTGCCTGCAAGGCGATATTCTGGGTGACTGGCGCGAAGAAGTATTGCTACGCACAGAAGACAATACGGCACTACGCCTCTATGTATCACCCATAGCAACTGATTACCGTTTCCACACTTTCCTGGAAGATCCGGTTTATAGGATCAGTATTGCTACACAAAACGTAGCATACAACCAACCTACACAACCCGGTTTCTATTTCGGACCTGATCTGAAAGGAAGTTTCAGAGGATATGAATTTAAATAGTAATTATATAATGTAGTATTTAAAAGTATGAACATAAAGACATTCTGCCTGACAGGCACCTTGCTGTTACTCAGCATCGGCACTTATGCCCAGAAAAAGAAGGAAACTATAAATGACTCTAACACCCCACTGCACCTGTTGCAACCGGAGTATAAAGTACCCTATAAAGCTCTTTCTACTACTGAAGTAAAAACTGACATCGACCGCATTCTCCGTTATTTGGAGAAGACGACTCATACCCGTGTGGTCAGTGAGAAGACCGGAAAAGTAATCACTGATTATAGTAACCTGCCAGACGACGCCCAATTGGAACGCGGCGCCTTCCGCCTAGCCAGTTATGAATGGGGAGTTACTTATTCGGCCATGATGGCAGCTGCCGAAGCCACCGGAGACGCAGCTTACATGAAATATGTTACGGATCGCTTCAAGTTTCTCGCCGAAGTGGCTCCGCATTTTCGTAATCTGCTCGAAAAGAATGGTACTACCGACCCACAAATGAAACAAATCCTGACACCTCATGCACTTGACGATGCCGGTGCCGTATGTGCTGCTATGATTAAGGCACAATTGCAGGATAAATCTCTCAACCTCTATCCTTTGATAGATAATTATCTCGATTTCATTCTAAACAAAGAATATCGCCTTGCCGACGGAACCTTTGCCCGCATCCGTCCACAGCTCAACACGCTTTGGCTGGATGATATGTTCATGGGCGTTCCTCCCGTAGCCTGGTACTCTCGTATGGCAGATAAAGAACAGTCCAAATATCTGGCCGAAGCCGTTCGCCAAATCTTCCAATTTGCCGAGCGTATGTGGGTACCCGAAAAGAAACTCTTCCGTCACGGTTGGGTAGAAGGTATGGGAGATCATCCTGCCTTCTTCTGGGGACGTGCCAACGGTTGGGCGCTGCTCACCATGACTGAAGTACTGGACGTAATGCCGACCGACCATCCCCAGCGTGAAAAGCTCATGAACCTCTTTCGTGAACACGTCCGTGGACTGGCTGCTCTTCAAAGTGGCGAAGGATTCTGGCATCAACTGTTAGATCGTAACGATTCCTATTTGGAAACTTCAGCAACCGCTATCTATGTCTATTGCATCTCCCACGCCATCAACCAAGGTTGGCTCGATGCAATGGCTTACGGCCCCGTAGCGCAGCTCGGTTGGCATGCAGTTTCTACACAGATCAATGCAGAAGGACAGGTAGAAGGCACCTGTGTGGGCACCGGAATGGCATTCGACCCTGCATTCTACTATTACCGCCCGGTCAATGTGTATGCCGCACACGGCTATGGTCCTGTAATCTGGGCAGGAGCTGAAATGATCAACCTGCTGAATAAACAGCATCCTAAAATGAACGACAGTGCTATTCAGTATTACCATACTGAACAGAAAACTACCGCACCGATCTTCAGTGTTAGTAAACCCGATTAACCCTCAATGAATAATATATCATGAAAAGAGAAGCATTTAAAATGTTCCTGAAGCCCGGCTTCGAAAAGGAATACGAGAAAAGACATGCAGCCATCTGGCCCGAACTGAAAAAGATGTTATCCGACGGCGGAGTATATGACTACTCCATCTATTGGGACCGCGACACCAACATCCTCTTTGCTTGCCAGAAGACTCGGGGTGAAGAATCTTCGCAGGATATGGGTGCCAATCCCATTGTACAAAAATGGTGGGATTACATGGCGGATATCATGGAAGTAAATCCGGATAATTCTCCGGTAACCATACCCTTGCCCGAGGTATTCCACATGGAATAAACCTTAAAAGTGCATTGAAGTTAGTCTTCAATGCGCTTTTTTCCTTATTTTTGTTACGTACCAAAATCTATGAAATATGAAAAAGCACTTAATGCTTGCGTGCCTGTACTTATTGCTCTCCATTCTTAACACCTCAGCCTCTGTAGAAGTACGTTCTACCCATATGACCACTACCGACGGGCTTGCTAATAATTCCGTCTGCTACGTATTTCAGGACAGCAAAGGGTTCATCTGGATGGGGACCCTGAACGGACTCAGCCGCTACGACGGTAATACCTTCGTCACCCTCCTGCCCGAAGGCGATACTCAGCCCGGACGCCTCTCCCTCTCCTCTAACCACGTCCGCTCTATCAGCGAAGACCGTAACGGTTTCCTGTGGCTCGAAACCTCCGGTGAATTCTTCAACTGCTACGACCTGAAGGCAGAACGCTTCGTCGACTTCACCGGTCGCGGCGAATACCGCCAACACTACGATCGCAAGGCCGAAGCTCCTAATGGAGATATATGGTTATGGAACAGTCGCAACGGCTGCCGCCTCATCACCTACCACAATGGTGCGTTTTCATCCGTTGCTTACAAGAAATCCAACGGAAATCTACCTTCGGACAGCGTGGCCTATGTCTATCCCGATCCGCACGGTAACATCTGGATAGGTACTGACCACGGCGTGGCCCTCGTCAGCAGTGCACAGACTGTCATTGTCGACAACAACAACGCCTTTGCCGCACAGAACTTCGGAAAAGATGTCTTTTTTCTCTCTACCGATGGCATCATCAACCGTAAGAGTGGTACTGCACCCACTGCAACCTCCGCCCGCCTGCCACGTGGCGAAGGCGGCATCACCCTGTATGGCACACTCCGTCTGCAAAACGAGTGGGTCATCTTCACCAACACCGGCGGTTATCTGTTCGACATGAAGACCCAACGCATCAGCCGCCATCCGGAGCTCGACATCCGTAACGGCAATGTGCTGACGGATAATCGGGGGGACTTCTGGATTTACAACAACACCGGGCAAGTATGGTATGTCAACGCCACCACTCATGCTGTTAAAACCTTCCGTCTCTCCTCTCCCGATAAACTGAACTATGTGGACATGGAACGCTACCACATTGTACACGATTCCCGGGGCATTATCTGGATCTCCACCTACGGCAACGGGCTCTTCGCCTACAACACTATCACAGAAGAGCTCCAGCACTTCGACTTCCAGATTGACGGCTTCAGCCACATCAGCTCCAACTATCTGCAATACATCATGGAAGACAGCTCCGGCGCTATCTGGGTCAGTTCAGAATACGCCGGTATCGCCCGTCTTACTATCCTGAACGAAGGCATCAAACGCATTTACCCTGAAGCCATCTCTCTGTCCGACCGCTCCAATACCGTCCGCATGATTACCCGCCTCAAGAACGATGACATCTGTATCGGTACACGTGGTGGTGGCGTCTATACCTACGACCCGCTGATCAACACACAGAAAAAAGAAGTTCACTATAACTCCAATATCTATGCCATAGCCGAAGACCTCGACGGCACCCTGTGGATGGGTAGCCGTGGCGAAGGTCTCTGCATTGGTGGGAAATGGTATGTCAACCACTCCAACGACGCCCATTCCATCAGTAACAACCATATCTTTACCCTCTACTGCGACCGCAAAGGCCGCATGTGGATAGGCACCTTCGGCGGCGGATTGGACCTTGCTATCAAAGAGGACGACGGATACACTTTCCGCCACTTCTTCACCAAAACCTTCGGACAGCGCCGCACTCGCGCCATTATCGAAGACTCGAACGGCTGGATATGGGTCGGAAATAGTGATGGAGTCTACGTCTTCTCCCCCGATTCCCTGCAAACCGACCCGCAAAACTACCTGACCTACAATTACAACAACGGAAAACTGCGTAGTAATGAAATCAAGTGCATCTACCAAGACACCCGAGGCCGGATATGGATTGGTTCCTCCGGTGGCGGCCTCAGTATGTGCATCCCCGGCACCGACTACCGCAACCTTACCTTCAGGCATTACGGCACCAGCAACGGTCTCGTCAACGACATGGTCCAAGCCATCGCTGAAGATAAGCAAGGCAACCTCTGGATTGCCACCGAATACGGTATCTCTCGCTTCAATCCCGAAACGCAAGCTTTCGATAATTACTTTTTCTCAGCCTACACATTGGGTAACGTCTATAGCGACAATAGCTCGTGCGTCAGCAAAAACGGCAGTCTGCTGTTCGGTACCAACTACGGCTTGTTAGTCATTAACCCCGAACAAATGGGAAATAACTCGGTGCTCAATTCCTCAATAACCTTCACCAACCTCCAAGTGAACGGAATATCCATGCGCCCGGGTGCCCCCGACTCCCCCCTCTCCAGCGCCATGATGTACACCGACGAAATCGAACTGAAACACTTTCAAAGATCATTTGTAATAGATTTTACCACCTTCGATTACTCAAAGACCAACAGCTACACCTACACCTATCGACTGGAGAATTATGATAAAGAATGGAGCAAACCCTCTCCACTGAGCTTTGCATCCTACAAGAACTTACCACCGGGCAAATACAGTCTGCACGTGAAAATTTGCAATGCTACCGGTATTTTGGGCGATCAGGAAGCTGTTTTGAAGATTACTATCACTCCTCCCTTTTGGAAAACCACTTGGGCATTCCTTATCTATGCCCTCTTGCTGGCCGTCATACTCTACATCACCTACCGCCTGATACTCAACTTCAACCTCCTGCGCAACAAAGTGCAGGTAGAGAAACAACTGACGGAGTACAAACTCGTATTCTTCACCAACATCTCCCACGAATTCCGTACTCCCTTAACCCTGATTCAAGGAGCATTGGAAAAGATACAGAGCATAGACAAAGTCCCCAAGGAAATGGTCAATTCACTGAAGGTGATGAACAAGAGCACCCAGCGCATGCTCCGTCTCATCAACCAACTGTTGGAGTTCCGGAAGATGCAGAACAACAAGCTTGCCCTCTCCCTGGAAGAAACAGATGTCATGGGCTTCTTGCACGAAATATTCCTGAGCTTCAAAGACACCGCCACATCCAAGAACATGGATTTCCGCTTCCAGCCTTCAGCAGCTTCCTACAAGATGTTCATCGACAAAGGAAATCTGGACAAAGTGGTCTACAACCTCCTGTCCAATGCCTTCAAGTACACCCCGAGCAACGGCAAAGTCACCCTTTCCGCCATCATCGATGAGGACAGGAAATGCTTGGAAATCTCTGTAGCAGACACAGGAATCGGTATTGCCAAAGAAAAACGGGGAGAATTGTTCAAACGCTTCATGCAAAGTAACTTTTCAAGCAATAGTACAGGTATAGGACTACATCTGACACACGAACTGGTAAATGTCCATAAAGGGACTATCAATTATGATGAGAACCAGGGAGGAGGCTCCATCTTCACAGTCTCCCTCCCCATCGACACCAGTGCATACGAAGAAAAAGACTTTCTCATTCCTCACGACGCCTTCCTCGAAGAGAAAGCATATAAACCGGAAAACAACGAAGAAGAAAGCACCCTGGAAGTAAATGTAACAAAAGAAAAAGAGCCTTCGAACCAGTACAAATTGCTCATCATAGAGGATGACAACGACGTACGCGAATTCTTGAAAGAAGAATTCAAACTTTATTTTGAAGTTGTTACTGAAGCAGACGGCCTTTCTGGTCTGGAACGTGCACGTACATACGATGCCGATCTCATCATCTGCGATGTACTGATGCCAGGACTCACAGGTTTCGAAGTTACCCAGAAACTTAAAAATGATTTCGATACCAGCCACATTCCCATCATTTTATTGACAGCCATGAGTTCGGCAGAGAATCACCTGAAAGGCGTGGAAAGCGGAGCGGATGCATACATCACCAAGCCGTTTAGTCCCAAGCTATTGCTGGCAAGAGCATTCCAGTTGATAAAGCAACGTGAAAAGTTGCGGAAGAAATTCTCAGATGATCCGGGAATGATTACGCCTGCTATCTGTACGTCAGAGAAAGATAAACAATTTGCCGATAAGCTTCAGGCTATTCTGGAAGAACAGATTAGCAACAGTGAGTTCGCCGTAGATGACCTTGCTTCAGTAATGGGACTGGGACGTTCCACCTTCTATCGCAAGGTACGTGGAATAACCGGTTATTCCCCCAATGAATACATGCGCATCATCCGCATGAAAAAAGCTGCTGAACTTTTACTTGAAAATCGTTATACAGTGGCAGAGGTATCTTATAAGATAGGTATCGAAGACCCATTCTATTTCAGCAAATGCTTCAAGAAACAGTTCGGAATATCTCCATCTGTATATTTACGTGGTAAGAACAACCCGGAAGAAAAAGAGGTTGATGACAAAGAAGAAGATATTCCTGAATGATAACATGACACAAAAATCCCCGGAACATTGAATATCCCGGGGATTTTTTTATATAAATCACTCCCATTCTATCGTTGCAGGCGGTTTTGACGAAATATCATAGGTTACCCGGTTCTCCCCTTTCACCTTATTAATAATATCATTGGAAACCTTACCCAGGAATTCGTAAGGCAAATGTGCCCAATCTGCCGTCATAGCATCCGTAGAAGTCACAGCGCGCAGCGCAATGGCACGTTCATACGTACGTTCATCTCCCATCACACCAACTGATTGCACGGGGAGCAAGATAACGCCCGCCTGCCAAACCTGATGATAAAGAGAAGTTTCGCTGCCATCAGCTTCTTTCACTTTCCAGTCACGCAAGCCTTGAATAAAGATATCATCCGCATTTGCAGAATAGCCACTTTCTCCGGAGTAATATCACCCAAAATACGCACAGCCAAACCCGGTCCGGGGAAAGGATGACGAGTAATCAGATGCTCAGGCATACCCAATCCGCGACCTACACGACGAACCTCATCTTTAAACAACAAGCGAAGCGGCTCACAAAGTTTCAGATGCATCTTTTCAGGTAAACCACCTACATTATGATGACTCTTAATAACCGTACCGGTAATGGAAAGGGACTCGATACAGTCAGGATAAATCGTACCCTGTGCCAGCCATTTCACATCTTTAATCTTATGGGCCTCCTCATCAAATACTTCGATAA
>ENA-UONV01001017-UONV01001017.1-human-gut-metagenome-genome-assembly--contig:-CS4-NODE-1017-length-27267-cov-7.909194_pt1 | contig 27267 bp, 23 predicted proteins | sample MGYA00242461_ERZ724008 | MGnify/ENA metagenome assembly ERZ724008 | reverse complement strand
CGGCTTGAAGCGGACAATTTTATTTGTTGTGTTCCCAAACAGGTGATAGATGCGGGGGATTGGAAAGATTTGCTTGATATTTCATTTTCCATTTCCGGTTCTACGTATCATTTTTATTCTTGCTGCGGATTATATCAGATTGAGGACCGCACTCTTCCAATCAACAAAATGGTTGATATGGCACGTCTTGCCATGAACAGTATAAAAAACAATTACATGAAGCCTTATGCATGGTATGACGGTTCCATGTTGGATACCATGATTGAAGAGCAGCGCCTTGTCAGCGATTTCCGTACAGCGATCATGCAAAAACAATTTACCGTATATTTCCAGCCAATCTGTCGCGCGGATGACGGACTGGTTGTTTCTGCAGAAGCATTGGTACGTTGGATCCATCCACTCCGTGGCATGATTTCACCGGGAAGTTTTATCCCACTTTTTGAAAAAAATGGTCTGATTCACATTTTGGACCGTTTTGTTTGGAACGAAACTTGTGAAATGCTGAAATCACGTATTGAAGCCGGAAAGCATGTTGTTCCGGTATCCATCAATGTATCGCGTGTAGAATTTTACAATCCGGAACTTGCGGATGAAATCAAAGAAATCGTAGACAGCCATGATCTGCCGACAGATCTGATCAAGATTGAGATTACCGAGACGGCATACGCAGATAACCCAGCACAGGTACAGCAGGCAGTAAAACGTCTCCACGACTATGGTTTTCTTGTTTTAATGGATGATTTTGGAAGTGGCTATTCTTCACTCAACATTTTGAAAAATCTTCCAATTGACATTTTGAAGATTGATATGCAGTTTATGGATAATCTGGATGGCAACGAAAAGGCTTCGATCATTTTAGAAGCAGTCATCCGCATGGCAAAATGGATGAAACTCCCAGTTGTTGCCGAAGGCGTAGAAACCCGCAAAGAATGGAATTATCTCAAGAGTATGGAATGCGAAATGGTTCAGGGGTATTATTTTTACAAACCGATACCGCAGGCAGATTTCTGCGAAGTTCTCGACCAGGAAGTTCTCCAGAAATATGCTGTAAAAGAGCGAAATCTTTTTGAACTTGATGACACTATTTTTGACATATTTAACCATTCCAATTCAAAGGAAAATATGCTTTTCTACGATATGATCGGTGGTATGGGTGTTATGGAAATGACCGGCGATTCGCTGGAAATCCTGCAGGTCAACCGTGGATATTATGAAGTCTTTTACGGAACGGAAGCCCCTCTTACCGAGATAACACCGGTTCTCCACAAAAAGTTAAGTGAACCTACTCTTAGTCCTGTTCTTGCTTCCTGCCACAAAGCAAAAGACAGCAATCAGATTCAATCGCTTCAATTGCATTTGGAGCGGCCGGATGCCAGTTTTATATGGGTAAATTTAAAACTACGGTACATCGGAAGCCGGGGGCGGCATTCCCTCTTCTATTTTGCGATTGACAATATCGATGAATTAAAGAAAGCGGAGCAGGAACGTTATCTTACTGCTTACAGTTCGGCATTGTTGAAAGTATTTGACAAGGTTTACCGGCTCGATTACGAGAATGGCATGGCCGAGGTGCTTCACACGAACCGAAGCGATGACATGAAAATTAAAGAGCATTACTATTTTAGAGACTTTTTCCAACGCTTTTCGAAAATGATCTCTGTCACAAATGATGCAGAAGCGGATGCTTTCCAAGTGCTCGAATCGAAGGATGTATTGGATCAGCGACTGGAAGAAAGTGACAATGGCTGTTATGAGCTTACGTATCACTTTACACCACCACGTGGAAAAGCGCAGACCATTTCGGCACTGATCTTTAAAATTGAACTGGAAGCAACTCACGAAGAATATCTTTGTTGCATGAAAAAACGGCTGCCTCACTAATGGGACAGCCGTTTGGCCTTGTCAAAGGCGGGAAAGAACACGAAGTGTTCGAAATGCGAATGTGAGGGGAGGAGGTAAATAATTATTTTATTTACCGTCCTCCCACACCACCGTACGTACGGTTCCGTATACGGCGGTTCTTTAGTTTTCACAGATTATTTAGATAATATGAGGTGCTATAATATAGTTGTAACAGGGATGGCTAATAAGATATAATATAATAAAGAAAGAAAATCTCTTTCTAAAAAAAGCGGCGGCATTCTTTGCGAAGGAAATCGATTAGAGGCTTATCGATTTATTGAACAACATCATAATGAATTTGGTCTGCGCTGGCTCCTGCGCCGCTTTAATATCTGTCCAACAAGGTATATCTGTTTTTTTCTATGCTTTTTAATGATTCTTTCCCGGTGTCTTAGCGCTGCTATTGGTCTTCCATATAGACAACCACACCACTCAATCTTGCTTCAATAGCAAGTTCTGTACGACTCTCACATCCTGTTTTTTCCATCATATGGCGAATATGTTGCTTGACTGTATTTTCAGCAATTCCGAGTTCTCGAGCAATCGCCGCATTCGAACTTCCTTTCGTCATAACACGTAACACTTCCAATTCCCTCTCTGTTATCTCGGTACTAAAAGCCTGTCCAACCGATACTTTCGGTGGTTCATTCGGATACACCCGTTCTCCTGCCATCGTTCGTTTTACTACGGATAAAATAGTTTCCTGAGAAGCTTCTTTATACCAAAAACTATCTATCCCCATATTTTTTGCCTTATTAATCCATGACACTTCCGGCATTGATGTTACCATAACAATTTTTATTTGAGGACAGATTTTTTTTATGCGTTTAGCCATAACAAACCCATTAACATCATCTTTCATCAGCACATCCATAATAACGACATCCACTTGATTTGTTTTTACAAATTCTTCCACAAACGAGACTGTTCCCGCCTGACAAACCACAACATAGTCTTCCTGTCCTTCAAAATACCATGCGAAAAGTTGTCTTGCCATCTCCTGATCATCAATGATCATCACCTTATATCTTTTCATCTCTTCCTCCTGTTACAATTCTAATTTAATTTTAAACACAGGCCGGGACTGAATATCCATTATCCCCCCTGCTCCTTGTACCATGCGGCGCAGATTTCCAAGACCGCCCCCTTCTATAATCGGTTTTTTCGGACTTTCCCCGTCATTTTCAATTTCTATACACATTTTACCACCTGCCTCTGTTATCCTGCACATTACTTTCGTTCCCTTTGTATGCTTTACAGTATTTGTAAGTGCCTCTCGTATCGCCGCATAAAAAATATTTTGTATTACCGTTTGGTTGGGTATTTTCCCTAAAATTTGTAATTCCAGATTCCATTTCTCTGCATCCTTTTTCAGGCGCAGCCAGGAATCCTCTGTAATTCTTCTTTCTTTTTTAATATCCTCTGCCAAGCTTCTCCACCGGTTTAAAATCTCTTGTTTATTGCTCCGTTCCGGTTTTGCGAAATAATGCCTGAACGCAATCAGCAAACTTCCGATATCATCATGTATCTTCATCTTGGCAAGCAATATTTCCTTCTGTACGACCGTCTGCTCAATTTCGTCATCAAACTGCCGCAGATGATCATTGTACTTCTGAAGCACTTTATATTGCTGCTCTCTCTTTTTCTTCAAAGTATAAACCTCAGTAACATCATATGCTACCACCTCTTGAACATTATGTTTTCGAATCAAAATATCCGTTTTTCGAAAATCCCATATTTTGCCATCTTTTGTCTGGGTGATCCACCGGCCACCACGTCTTGCCAATTCACTTATAATCTTTCTTTCATCAATCCTATCGGAGTCCCCTATCAAGTCACAAAGCCGCAGCATTTGTTTGTTTACCAAAAAAGGCATCCCTTCCTCAGAAAAGTATCCAACTCCATCTGAAAGTATGTCAAAACACTGTTTCACGGTCTGCGGCATAATTATTTTTCTTTTCTTTTGACGGATATAACCATCCCAGACAAGCTGCAGCCCCAAAAACAGAAAAAGCATCCCCACTATAAAACACACCGGAATACTTCCCGTCATTTTCCCAATTTCCACCATCTTCGATGGCTCATTTTCTGCTTCTGCCAATCCATGATTAAATACGCATGCAGTTATTGTAAGCAAGACAGACGGAATCACAAATTGTTTTTCCATTCGTGACACGATACAGGATACTACATTATAAATTGAACATAGCCCCCATAAAAGTCCGATAATTCCAACCACAATATGCACACTGCCTGATACATCTACATATTTCATCCTGTATTTTCCCCTTTCATCACCGCCAAATCAATATAGACCGTCTCTTGCTCCTGATGAATACTCATTTGTGACTTTTTGTTTTCTGTTTTCAGCTGACTTCCTATTTTTTCCTTGCTCACCTTTCCTGTGTTTTCAAACTCCATATGTATTTCAATTGATTCTTTAAAAGAAATCTGAACAAGAAAAATATAGCACGAATACAATATCGTTTCCAAGACATTTTGAAACAGACGGTATGCCTCCTGAATATCCTCTCCGGCATATTTCCCATTTCCATGAAATTCTGTATATGTCTTTACACCGTAAAGTTTCAGGTATTCCACAGATTCTTGAACTGCCAGCTGAAGTTCTCTGCCATCTATTATTTTCCTTTCTTTTCCCAAAAGAATTAAATTGGCACATCTCTTGCAATAAACCTGTAAAACCGCGGCTTCCTTTACATTATCATCAAAATGCTCCGGATTTTTCAAAATGTCATGATATAATTCTTTTAAACGCATGTTTTGCTTTTTCGTCTGCATAATAAGTTTATCATAAAGCTCGTTTTTCCTTGCAATCTGCAATCTCCTTTTTTTTATTCTGTTTTCCTGTTTTAATAACATATTCTCTTTTACAAGAACATCCCCTGCTTCTTTCAATTGTCGAGTAAGTTTATGAATTTCCGAAACATCTCTGCTCCAATACCCATATCCTCCCATCACTCGACAACTTTTTATTTCTATATTATTCTGTTCCAGCAAAATGCTGTTTTTCTCTGCTTTTTTTACAACTTCAAAAGAGACCGGAAAACAATTTTTCGAACAATAACACAATTTCCCATATTCATCCATGATCCCTCCACCAAGAGAAGACAAATTCCAAAGCAATTCATAATTATCATTTGTCGGAAATAAATGTGCCAGGATTAAAGCCTCCATAAATGCTTGAAATACAACACAACAAATCTCCGCCATTTTGAATAATCTTTGAAATATTCCATCCGGATCCAGCCAAAACAGAACAACGTACAAAAGCCCAATTCCAAGAGGAATAATGGGCATCCATATCTTCTTTCTATATTCAGCAAGTGCACATCTCTGCATTGCCACAACCAGCATTGCTGCAAATAAAACCAGCATCCAGATCAAGGCCGCATAATAAATCACTCCATGCGTATAAGTTTCATTGGCATATTTAAGACCAGCCGGAAATCCAAATGCCCATTGATGTCTGTCATTTGTCATAATAAGCATTACAAGAAGCGCCGCCGGCAAATACAATATTTTCCATTTTTTATCAATCTTTTTTTCGAGTGGTTTTCCTATATGTAAAACCGCAAAAAACATTATAAGCACACTAAAAATCTGCGGGAAATAATACATATACCAAAGCATTCTGTTTATCGCAGTCCCCTCCGCAGTATATACAAATTTTACTGTCCGGATAAAAATAAGAAATCCAAGAAAAACTGCCACACTGATAAGGTACTTTTTTTGTTCCTCGTGAAGCAGTCTTCTCTGTATCTGACATCCCCAGATTGATAATTCCAGCATAAACAGCACACAAATAATAATGTTACTGATTCTCCCCGGGAAATAATCCCGTACCAAACGAATTCCCCCTGTCAGCAGCACTAATACGACACATATACTGTTCTGAATTTTAGTGTTTCTACTACTTTGCATATATTCCTCTTAAAACGATACAATTTCTATATCTTTTTTATTAGATTCTAAACTGTTACATAAAGAGTATAACATACTTTTCACCCAAAAACACTATTTTTCAGCAAAAACACAACGTGTTCGAAATACAAATGCGTGCGACAGGGGGCCGGATCGTTAAAAGTTATCGAATTTTAACTGTTTTTGCCTTAGATGCTTCTCCGTAGGCCACAGAATAACTATTAATTTTCCGTTTTGCAAATACTTTTAATTTAATCTTCTTCGGAAATTTCTTTACACTTCCTGTTGTCTTAGCCAAAACAACCGTACCCTTTTCTTTTTTGATCTCATAACCACAACTAAAATAATAACTTGTGGCTCCCTTAATCTTTGTTACGCCAATCTTGGCCTGACATGTAAATACATCATAGTATTCACGCCGTTCCGTAATCTTTCCCGGATTATGCACTATTGCATCGCGGCTTTTGATGATCTTTTTCTTTTTAACCGATTTAATCTTAGGAACTTTTTTCAACGCAGTACCCGCAGTAAACACTTTGCTGAGTTTACTTTCCATCCCGGATGCCGAGTCATAATTTGATAAACGAAATTGATAATTCTTATTTTGTTTCAATTTTTTTAACGTAATTCTTCCTTTTGCCGATTCAATTGCGCTCTTTTTCATCGTTCCTGACAATTTCCACTTTTTACCTTTTTTTGTGTACAAACGCATACAATCCCCATTTCCGGTAAGTGATTGCGCAGATGGGTAGATAACAATTTTATTATATGTTCCTACACATTGAACACTGTCTACCGTTTGCGGAACAATTGTCACTTTCACTTCATCTACCTTCACACCACGTTCATCCAAATAACCGATCGTTGTGCGTCCGTATTTTTTTACATTAAATGTATTGATCGGATCCCATTTTCCCACACTGGAAAAGTTTGAATCATGTACTGTACTCACAACTTTTCCATCTGTATTTGCCGGGTTATATGATATTATTTTGTTTTCAAAACTTCCTGTCTTGTATTCGTCCTGAAATTCTACTGTAATATCTTTTCCTTTTGTAAAATTAATACTGTTGATCGGAATATAATCCGTAAAACTCATATTAATTTTTCCATCATAACCCAGACTGTTTTTAATATGCAGATAATAGGTTCCCGGATAAAAAGCCGTTCCTTTCAAAACCCCATCTTCCGAGCCATCAAATCGATCTAATCGGAAAAACATGATCATATCCTTGTCTTCGTCCGTGTCTTTATTCAGTATACTTTGTCCTGCTTCATTACAAAGGCTTACATAACTTGAAGAAGTTTTTACTCTCAACTCAAATTTCATTGATTTATCAATCGTAAATTTATACCAAACATCATTCTTTGTTTCTTGAAATGTGGAATCCATAGCATTGTAGCCAGCTGTAATATCTTTTGCCTTTTCCTTTGCACCAAAGTCATCCAAGGATTCTCCGGTTGTCTGATCCACAATACTCGTATAAGTCCACTTGATTGTACCGGCTGTCAACTTATTTCCCCGAATTTTTAATGTCATCTGCGTACCTGCTTGACAGAGTTCGTTACGAATCCAGATAACCGGACTTGTCGCACCATTTACATACATATTATAGGACCCTTCATTATCCAGACTAAGTTTTCCAGCCTCCGCAAATTTAAGGGTAATATAGGCATACCCGTCACTTTCTTCCCCAATCAGATAATCTTCTTCTCCCGCTCCAAATGTATCTACCGAAACAATCATCGGATCTTCTTTTGTTCCTTCCCCTGTAGTTGTGGCCGCTTTCGTTTGCATGACTGGCAGCATACTGATCATCATTATCATGATCAGACATATCGCCATACTTTTTTTGATTATTCTCTCCATATTGTTCCTCCTTATTAATAATATTTAAACACTACTCTATCATATCCTCATAAAAAATGCATGACACAAAAGTGTTATGCATGGATAAAAATAGTAGGACCCAATGTATGTGAGATCAAATCTGTTTTCGTGCAGGCACGACAAATATATTGATTTCCATACATTAGGTCCTAAGTAGTTTTCTTTTAATAAATAAATACCGCTTCCTGGTATTTCGTCAACTCGTAAATTTTCTTCGAATTTTCCGGTGACAAATTCAGGCATCCATGGGATCCCCTTGTTTTGTACAGATCCTTGCTCCAACGACTCCAAGGCTGCCACGTCGCGCAGTGGAATCCGGTTCCGGTCCAGGTAATTCTTACCCAATACGTAACCGGTGTTCTATAATTGTCCCCCTTAAGTACGCGATGAGTCTGGTGTTCTTTGATGAAATACATTCCCGTACGGGTCTTTCGTCCTTCTACCGGTCTTCCGGAAATGGTCTCACACTCAAATACCACTTTTCCTTTTCGCCATACATAAATCTTCTGGTCTTTCAGAGAAATCTCCGTAAAGTTCTGCGTATCCCAGTCATTGGTTTTATTTTCAAGATCCATCTGATATGCAGTATTGGCAAATTTTGTCTTCCTCTTCAATGTGATCGCTGCCTGATTTTCTTTGGTTGGATCTTCCTGATAAGCGCTTTGAAGTTTTGCATCAATCTCTGTATTCAAAGCCTTTTTCAACTGTTTCAACGTCTCTTCATAACTGATTGCCCAGCCATAATCTCCACCGGCTACGGAAATTTGTTTTCCTTTATGGTTTGTAAATGTGTGTGTCGAACCGACCGTCTTATACTTCAAACACATTTTTTCAACCCAGTCGGACATTTTCTCGTCATTAAAAGAAACTTTTCCATTTTTATAACGAAGCCAGGAATAAATCAATTTAGGTCCGACTTTTTCTGTCCTGCCATCCGTAATCTTCCAGGAAACCCATCGCATCACATAAGGATTACACGCATCTAACTTTTGTTTCAATGCGGCATCATCCGAAAAGATCTCCGGACTCTCATAGACTTCCGGATACTCTTCTTCATTTGCCAGATCAATGGTTTCTTTTCCTTCTGCGAGTGCCTCGTCAACCGCCTCTGTCAACTGTTGGAACTGCAGGACATTTCCTTTATCTTCCGGCACAACGACAAGACATTTTTTCTCGTCCGAAAACACTACCTTTGCATCCTTCGGTACATTGATCGCATACTTTGTACTTCCCTTATACATTTCTGACTTTTTAAGGCATTTATTTAATTTCTCCGCATCATATGTCGGATTCATGTGAAGTTCCAATGTCTTCTTTTTCGGTATAGAAAAAACAGAGAACGATTCATGCTGCGCATCGTATTGTTTCTGCAATGCTGCTTTCAGATCGACTTCATACGAAATGTCTGCTTTTGTCACTACAAGTTTCCCATCATTTCTTCCTTTAATTTCCAGTTTATAGTTGTCGTACACGTTCTGAAGCAGCTGCTCAGACTCGTCATAACTCATTCCGGATAATTCATGTTCTCCGATCCAGGTGTTCGCATACCAGCGGTTTCCATAATAGACATGTGCTGCAATCACCAGCACAGAAACCGCAACGACCATTGCTGCGGTAATGATTATCCCTATTTTTACTTTCTTATTCATCGTCTTCTCCATTCCGAAGCATTACTAAATTATTTATTAATAAGGAGTCTTCTAAAAAAGCCCACTATACGAAGTATAAAAGGATTCCGGATACTTGTCAATAGATGTCACAGTATTGTAATATATTTCTTATTGTAACTATTCAGGGCCGCTGTGCAAAAACAAAGGATCGTCGTGCTTGCACGTAAGAGACTTTGTTTTCTGCACAGTGGTCCTAATAGGGCTCCCCACCCCCTTATGAGCATTTTTAGCCTTGTCAAAGGCGGGAAAGAACACGCAGTGTTCGAAATGCGAATAGGGGCGGGGGGGAGTCCTGAATCGTTACAAGAATATTTTGCTCATACCAGCGCACTTGCAACCCATATTCTCAAAACATTCTTTAGAACATACGATTACATCTTAGTTCTGCATTTTAGTGCTTTCTGTTTTTTCCTTTGTCAAAGGCGGGAAAGAACACGTAGTGTTCGAAATGCGAATAGGCACCCGCTCCTACCGGTTCTCGACATCAAAGGTAATATCCAAAAAGTACTGGTCCTCGCTGCCCTCGTTCAGCTCCGTTTCGATCTGCTCCTGAATCTGTTTTTTCTTTCGTTCCAGGGTTTCGGGGAGGACAAGGTCGAAGGTAAGGCGAATCTCTGACTCACATTTACTCACGCGGAAATCGTGCAGCGTGATCTGAGGATCTATTTTTTCGATACAGGCAAGAACTTTTTGCTTCTGTTCATCTGCTTCCTTGTCGTCGGTAATAACCGGGTCATAATGGATCACAAGATGCGTATCAAATTTTTTCAGGCATTCCCGCTCCATGCGGTCAATTACTTCGTGGCTTACGAGTGCATCGACATTTTTGTCAATCTCAACGTGAATGCTCGCAAAGCACTGCCCCGGTCCGTAGTCATGCACCATGAGGTCATGACAGCCGATAACCATATCGCAGGACTGAATGTATTTTGTAAGTTTGTCATGCAGTTCCGTATCTGCGCCCTCGCCAAGAAGTGGTGAAATAGTTTCTCGGGCAAGCGAAATTCCACTATACAGAACAAATAGCGAAACGACAAGTCCCATAAATCCGTCAATCTGATACCCCATGCCATGTTCTGCCAGTGTAGCGATCAAAACCGCACTCGTCGCAATCACGTCATTGCGGCTGTCGTCCGCGATTGCTTTTAATGTCATTGAGTTTATTTTTCTTCCCATCTTATAGTTGTAGACCGCCATTCCCATCTTAATCACGATAGAAAAAAGGAGAACACAAAGGACAGCCCCGGAAAATTCGACCGGGGAAGGATGAAGAATCTTCTCCACCGAACTTTTGGCAAGCTCAAAGCCGATAAATAAGATCATCACAGCAACGGTCAGGCTCGCCAGATATTCGGAACGGGCATGCCCGTAAGGGTGTACTTTGTCTGCCGGTTTTTCTGCAATTTTAAATCCGATCAGTGTAACGATCGAACTTGCCGCATCCGATAAATTGTTCAGTCCGTCTGCCGCGATCGACATAGAACCGGCGAGATTTCCGATAATAATCTTGCTCCCTGCGAGAATACAATTGCAGAAAATCCCCACAATTCCCGATATTTTTCCTATAGATGTACGTTTTTTTGACTTTTTCTCCTGCTGCATCTCATTTCCTCCAATCCTTATTTTCTCCTGCATATCCCATATTTTCCCTGCATGCGTACCAGTTTTTTCCGCATCGGCTTCCAGGCAAAATAGACAAAAACAATCGTACTGACACCATGTACGACATCAAACAAAAATCCACTCGCTTCCATCATCCAAAATCCACTCCACGTCGGCGTATTCGTCACCAGTAACAGCGACGCAAAATTGAGGATTGGGCCATATACGAATACCGTCGCCAAAAATCCGATGATCATTGGCAGGATTTTTCCCTGCATCGAACGGCAGAAGCCCCCAATGATGCCGATAAGTCCCCAGCTGAGCATTTGAAAGGGAGTCCATGGCCCCTGTGAAAACATAAAATTTGACAAAAAACCGGAAAGCATGCCGACGAGCATTCCCGGCATACTGCCAAAACAGCTTCCGGTAATGAGAACTAAAGCCGAAACCGGCTTAAACTGGGGAATCCAGAAAAACACGCCGCGCGAGATGGCGATAATCGCCGAAAGCACTGTGATCATGATCATGTCTTTCATACGCACCCGTCGCGCAAGATATAATAAAAAGCCGGCAAATCCCAGTAAGATCAACACCGCGCACGGCACATAATAATGGCTACATAACCAGTCCCGCATCTTCCATCTCCTTTGTATTAATGCAATCAAACAACGTACTGACCTGCGGTTTATACACAAGATTCTGCATCAAAACCTCGTGTGGCTCGCCCTCACTCGCCACATCGCCTTCAAACAAAAAAACAACATAATCCGCGATCTCGCCCACCAGATCAATATCGTGTGTGATAATGATAATCTGCTTTTTCCCCCAGAACATATTTACCACTTTTAGGAAATTTTCTTTCATCTGTGGATCCATTCCTTTCGTCGGTTCGTCCAATATGACGACATCCGCATGTTTCATAAGAAATTTCAGCGATGCCGTAAGATGCTGTTCACCCCCGGAGCAGTCCAGCGGATTTCTGTCCGCAATCGGCGCGATCATTTCCTGCAGTTCTTCCGGAATATCATCTTCCACATCGAGTTCATCCCTTACTGTGTCTTTGGTAAAAATAGTAAGTACATCCTGTGGCATCATCACACAGCGCTTTATCATTTTTTTGCCAAAATATCCGCTGAACATTTTCCCAAGCGTCGTTTTTCCTGCGCCATTGGGACCGATCCAGCAATTCACTCCGGCTGCGATTGTCATCTGCGGAATATTGAGAACATTTTCGTTACCATATGCCTTCCGGATATTTCGCACCTTCTGCCACACCTTTACTTTTCCGGGCTCCGTGTGAATCTCCGTTTTTTCTGCCAGTTTTCTAATCTTCTGCCGCACTTCCGGCAATGGCATCTGAGGAGCATCCAAAATCCTGCGCTGCCACGGCAGAAACTGTCTTTGATAACACCCTGTCATCCCTTCGGAAAGCCAGAGCACTTTGTCCGCCTTTTCATATATATATTCACTATCGTGTTCGACAATGACAAAAGAAATTCCCATTTCCTCATGCACGCGCACAACCATTTCCCAAAACATCCGCGCTGAGATCGGATCCAGCTGCGACGTCGGCTCATCGAGCACAACCATCTCCGGATCCATACAGATCACCGACGCCAGCGCCAGTTTCTGCTTCTGACCGCCGGAAAGTTCTGACACGCCTTTATGAAACCAGCTTTCAATGCCAAAATACGTCGCAATCTCCGCTACCCGGTTACGGATCGTCTTTGCTGGCATGGCAATATTTTCCAACCCAAACGCCAATTCATGCCACACTTTATCACATACGAGCTGGTTATCCGGATTCTGTCCGACGTAACCGATTGTCCCCGCCGGCACCTCGTCAATCGGTATTCCGCGGTAACAGACATTTCCCTCCAATGTCCCTACCCGATTGATCCGCGGAATCATTTCCCGAAGCAATGTCGTTTTTCCCGAACCGGAAGGCCCCATAACAAGAGTGATCCCCTCTTCAATTGTCCATTTTATGTCAGAGAGAATGGGCGTTCTCCCAATCTCCTTTTTTTCAATCGCTATCTCTATCATAGTTCCTCTCTTTCGGTCTGCCACCAGATCAACGCACACAATGCTAACGTAATAAAAATATTTGCCACTCCAAAATGAATCTCGATCCGCGGGATCAACAGGCAGAATGGTTCGCTTACCCTTTGCAGCACGACAATTCCCACAAATGCTGCCATAATCAGGATATCACCCGGCAAAAGCCGGAATGGGGTATAACTTGTCCGTAATTTGCTGCCATATGCCCGGCATTCCATCGCATCCGCGATCTCCAGTCCGTTTTCCAATGCCCAGTTGATCAAGATAGAAATCGAACGGATTGCTGAAATCATGCGGTTCCACAGTCCTCTTGCCGGCTCCATGGACATTTGAAAATGATAGATCTCGACCAATTTATCCGTGTAACGATTCACGGAACGAATCGCCATGGAAAGTACGATTGCCGCGGGCGGAAACAAGTATTTGAACACGATTACCATTTTCTCTGATGTCATTGCGCGCCCCATGCGGTAAGTCCAGCGGCACAAGAGCCAGAGCTGGACACCGGCAAAGACGCCATACGCCAGCGACTCCATCGTCACAATATTATCATTCAGGTAAAATAGGTAGGTCTCCCCTTGGTGGTTGACGAGTGCATTTACAATAACTGACAATGCAGTCATCCCCAAAAGCGCCAGCACACTTTTTACAGATGGCGCAATGACAAATTCAAGTATCAGAAAAAGAACTGACACAGAGGGATTTTGCGTCAGGCATAAAAGCACGATTGCCGCCAGAAATTTCACAAATTCTACCAAAGGATGTCTCATTTACTTTCTCCGCTCATAAAATCACTTCCAAGGTCTGCGCCCAGTCCATTGCAGGTGTAACGCCATTGAATCGCTTCTCCCGCTTTCAATACATACCGCGAGCATCCGTAATTTGGATACCAGCCGTCAACATTGTACATCCATCCTGACAAATTTCCGCAGTCAAACTCATACAAGTTGCCAATGCCTTCGATGTAATTGGATCCATACAGCGGTGTATAGGAATTTTCCATCTGAATGGAATAGGCCTTGCAGACCTGCTCAAGGATATCGTACACCGTCTGACCTTTTTTGCATTTTACCTTTGTCGTCTTCAAAATCCAGCCGTCGCCGACATATTTTTCTTTTCCCTTTTCAAGATTATCCATATTTTGTAAAACCGTCAGGCAATCAATGGAAATCGTCACATAAAATTCTTCGTCGTTATCGACTTTCTGGTCTTCCTGGTTGACCGGAAGCGGTTTTCCGGATGGCACAGGATCGGTCTGAAACTTATCTTTGTCTGTCGCCGTTCCATCGCTCGTCTTGCGGTCATCGTCTTTTTTTGTCTCATCTTCCTGCCGCAGTTGCTCGTTTTTCGGAACCGTTATAACTACTTTCGGATAATCCGTATTCTTCTTTGCTTCCTGTTCTTTCTTTTTTCCGATTTCTTCCTTTGTCTGTGGCGCTTTTGTCTGTTTTGGCGTCGTTTTGCTTTTCTTTTCTTTTGTCTTTTTTTCTGTCTTTTTCTCATCCGGCGCTGTTTTCCCCGTTGTCTGCGTCTTCGGTTTCGCTGTCTCTGCCGCCTTTTTTCCTGTTTTTTCTGTTTTCTTCCCTTTTTGTTTTGCCTGTTCTTTTTGTTTTGCCTGTTCTTTTTGTTTTGCCTGTTCTTTTTGTTCTTCCTTCGGCTGTTCCGTCTCCGCTGTCTCTGTCGCAGCCTCTTCCTCCGATAAAATCTGTTCTTCCCCGATCTCCACCGGCTGAAGTGCCTCCATCGCCCGTTTCTGCTCATCCTTCACGGAATGAATCGAAGTGCCGGCAATCGCTGCCGCAATGACAAGAAGAACGATCACAGCAGACAAAATAGTCTTCCAATTCCGCTTAAAAAATCTCATAACATTCTCCTTTTAATACAGCTGCACATTTCACTACAAAATGTGCAGCCGTAGTTGTACTGAATTTACTTCACTGTGATTTTGACCGTCTTTTTGACTGTCTTTTTGCCCTTCTTATATTTTATCACAACTTTATATGTTTTTCCAGCCTTCGCCTTCTTCTTGGCTTTAATTACCAGTTTTCCGTTCTTAACCGTAACTTTCAATGCCTTTTTGTTATACGAAGACACTTTGCATTTGACTTTCTTTCCGTTTACTATTGCTTTGATCGTAATCTTTTTGCCTTTTTCCACTGCTGCCTTTTTCACAATCTTGGAAATAACGGTAGTTTCCGGTGCTTTTGTAGCAGCCGGTTTTTTCGTAGTTTCCGGTGCTTTTGTAGCAGCCGGTTTTTTCGTAGTTTCCGGAGTTTTTGTAGGCTCCGGTGCTTTCGAGGTTTCCGGTGCTTTCGGTGTCTCGGTTGGTACAATGTCCGGATTTTCCGGTTTTGTTGTAGCTGCAGGTGTCGGAATTACCGGTATCTTGGTAGTTACTGCTGTCGGTGTCGGCATCTTGGTAGCTACTGCTGTCGGTGCCGGTGTCACTGGTGTTACCGGAGCTTTGGTAGGTACCGCAAAAGCCGGTGTTGTAGGTGCCGCGGATGGTGTCATCGTTGGTACAGCTGACGGTGCCGCCGTTTCACCAGCATCCGGATTTTCGGACTGAACCGGTGTAACCGTTGGAACTGCCGTTTCACTTGGCGCTGCCGTCGGTGTTTCTGTCACTTCCGGTGTCGCTATCGGTGTTACAGTCGGTGTAGTATCCGGAATATCACGGAATCCATTCTGATACAATTTCTGCCCTTTTTTCTGGCACCAAAGAGCCACCATCGCATACCCTGCCTGCTCGGTCGCCATCTGATCATAGCTATAGGTACCATCTGAATTTGCCACGTGTGCGTATCCACGATACTCGGAATACGTAACTTTATCTTTTACACAGTCCGCACTAAAACTCTTCAATGCATCGACAAGAGTATTTCCATTTTTGATAAAACGCTCGTCTGTCGTCGGATCGATACCAAGCATCGTAAGTCCACAGATCACCTGTGCGATAGACTCTACATTTACAGAACCCCAGGAAGCGTATCCACCCTGGTCATTCTGTTTACTGCTCATTACGGTAAGTGCCCTTTCAACAGCGTCATTTACTTCCGTAAGATAGGTATATTTACTAAGTGCCTGAACCGTCATCATAGTAATATCCGGATCTGCTGACGTGCCGGACAATGCCCATCCGCCGTCTGAAATTTCTTTTGATAATATATAGTTCAGATAATCATCACGAAGTGTGGTCGTATTTTCTTCCGTCACATCCGTAACTTTTGTCTCGCCTTCTGATTTATATCCGGCATAATCCAATGCGATCAGTGCATAAATCGGTCCATTGATCCCCTGTTTTAATGTTGCTGTATAATCTGCGGATTTTTCTGTCTTATCTCCGCCAACATTATCACCGGCAAGCGGTGCGCAAAGATTCCATCCATTAAAATCGGTCACATCCGCACCAGCAGAATACAGTCCGATAATTGCTCTGGAATTTTCTGTCAATTTTATGCGATGTAGCTTATTCTGTGCTTTCAATGTTTCACTCATACCATCCAGTGATGTTTTCACTGCAGCCAGATATTTTGTTTTCCACTCCTCTGTCATGCGGCCGGCACGTCCCAGTACCAAAGCAGCCCATTCGCCGCCTACGGAACCAAATGCCGGTTCGTCTACGACAAACTCCATTGTATCGCAGACTTCATTGACTTCCTGACTGTAGTCTCCTGTTACTTGTGTCACGCTCTCCGCGTCAGCTTTTGGCACATAACCAATTCCGCTCACGACAAGCGCAGCAGCCAATATAATAGCTACTCGTTTCTTTGCTCCTTTTACTCTCATTTGAGTACCTCCTTAATTTTGTCCCAATCGGGGTAACATTGTATCTATGTAACTATTCAGGATCAATGTGTGGAAATCAATGAATCGTTATGCTTGCACGTAAGAGACTTTGATTTCCATACATTTAGATCCTAATAGTTACGTATTTATAAACAACTCAGGTCTGACTCTAACAGTGGGGGCAACCGCGATGACTTTCACATACATTCCGAGAAGCTTATATCGATTTCAGGCGCAATCACGCTTTTATACTATAACATTTCACGCAAAAAAAGTAAAGAGCGGATAACTCTTTACTTTTTCAAACGTAACTATTCAGGACGTTGTGCAAAAACAATGGATCGTCGTGCTTGCACGTAAGAAACATTGTTTTCTGCACAATGGTCCTAATAGGGCTCCCCCCCTCTTATGAGCATTTTTAGCCTTGTCAAAGGCGGAAAAGAACACAAAGTGTTCGAAAATGCGAATGAGGGCGGGGGAGTCCTGAATAGTTACTTTCAAACTATTTAACTCATAAACATTTGTGCCCAGTAACGCTTCATTCCCGTTGTTGTCTCAACATATCCTATTCCCATATAACGATATTTCGCAGACAAAATATTCGCACGATGTCCCGGAGAACTCATCCAGCCACTTACGACTTGTTCCGGTGTTTTCTGCCCTGCCGCAATATTTTCGCCACAGGCATAATAAGAGGCAATGCCTACTTCTTTAAATACAGTAAAACATCTCTCACCGCTTGGCCGGGTATGGGAAAATGATTCCACAAGCTCATTTGCACGAATTGCGGTCGCCTGACTCAATTTGCTATGCAAATTCAATGCCTGCAAATTTTCCTTTGACCTTTCAACGTTGACAAGGCGCAATACTTCTTTTTCGTAATTTGCCGCCTGCTCCGTGATCGTTACCTGTGGAGCAAGGGTTGGCTCCGGTGTCGCTGCCGGTATCGAAGTCGCTGCCGGTGTCGAAGTCGGCGCCGGTGTTTCCTCCGTTTTTTGTAAAGCTTCTTTTATCGTAATCTTATAAACGATTTTTTTCTTCCCTGTTTTTGCCTGCAAGCGAACAGTTCCCTTCTTTTTTGCCAGAATGAAAACCGATTTTTTTTCGCCTTTGTAAAGCCGAATTTTGTTCTTTCCGGAAAGTGTTTTCCAGGCCACTCGCTTCTTCGCATTTTTAATAGTTAAACGTTTAAGCTCTCTGACACGCATAGTAAACCTCTTCTGTACCGTTTTTGCCTCTGCGGGTTCCGGCACAAGAATACTCAGCACCAATGACAGTGTCAATAAGAGCGCTGCTATTTTCTTCATATCTTTTCCTTTCCGCGAACTCAGATTTTTTCAAATACCATCGTCGCCTGAATTCGATCTCCGCCTAAAAATCCTCCGCTCTGCGCCGAAGCCGTCGTGATCGTGTGCAGACGATACCCCTTTGCTGCCTGCTCATTTAACACTTCTTCGAGTGCGGACAGATTTCCGGAACCGGTTCCTAAAAATTTTTCTTTCAATGTTACCTGTAAAACTACGTACTGCAGCCCGTCCTTTCCGGATGCTGTCGAATATGTAGAAGAATCTCCGTAATTTGCCATATGTGTTTCCTCCTTTTTCTTATTGGTCTTTTATTACTACATCTTTAAGTATACAGGAAAATGAGTGGAGATGCAAGCGAAAGGGGCTGGGAAATAGAGGGAATATTAGATTCCTATTTTTCCTCCAAGTATCTTGTCAATTCTTGTACCAACTTATAAACCATTGTTCCCGGATCGTATTGCGACGGTTTTTCGATTCCATCTTGAAATGAAGCCATCCTCCGTTTTGCATTGTTAATTGCAATATTTACTCCATCAAAAGTATCCACTAAATCATATATATTTACATAATTCTTACGATAATAGCCATCTCCTAATTGATATTGTTTAAATACCTCATCTAGCTTATTCTGCCAATCACTCCGATGAAGGGCTGAATCGCTATAATAAAAATGTAAATACAACCAATACTCAAACGATTGATTACTCCACGCTATTTTATAGCCTTTTTGAGTTCCCTCTTCTATTGCCTGATCAAAATCTTTGAAATCATCCTTATCAAAAACAACCCATATATTTTGGTACATCACCTTGGCAGTTTTAACAATTCTCTCCGTCGCTTGAATCAAACTTCCCGTTGCACAGCCTTCTCCGTGTATATCTATAAAAGGCACTTCAACAACATCTATATTTCCACCAATTTTTTCTTCAATACGTTGCTGAATCCCTCCAAAATAAAGCGGTTCCGTTTTTTCACCTTCTGTTACTATCAAAAAGGAGTTTGCCCGCGGACTTTTGAATTCACGCTTTCTCTGTTTCCGTTGTTGCCTCCGCTTTTTAAACAAATCATCTGTTCCCATTTATTCGCCTTCTTTCAAATCAAAATCCTTGATATAAGGAATACCTCCATATACGCCTGCCAAGTAATCTTTTTCAAACGAAGCATCGGATCTAATTTTGAAATCGGATAATGCAGACAACTCGGAATATCCAAATTCATCTTTCTGAACAAACCAAATTTGATCCCGTCTGAAAAACTTTTTATCCATTAATGTAGTATCATGCGTAGTATAAATTAATTGTGCCAAAGAATTTTCATCATAAAATAGATCAATAATAAATTTAAGCAATAATGGATGTAATTTTATATTCAATTCATCTACAAAAATAGAACCGCCATTTAGAACAGCTAATCTTGCATAGATAAATAGCATAATACTTTTTATCGTACCTTCTGACTCAAAATATAAACTTAACGGATATTCTTCCCCATCTTTTCCTTTGTGAAAAGTATAGAATTTCATATTTTTTTCGCTATCATCATAAAAAATATCTTGAATCCCTGTATCAATTGCAGATAAAAATTCGACCAATTTTTCTTTATCACGATCAATCACTTGGGGTAAAAGTTCTTCCAATATATCGGTATCTTCACAAAAATTTGTAGGAACAACCAGCGTGCTCATAATTGCTGAATAAACACTGGTAAATACATCTGTTCTTAATTTCAATTTATTAAAAAAAGAAAGTGCCAGTGTTTCGCTTGGGATTTGTTCCTTATATAATTCGCATTCCTTTTTCACAGAAGCACCAAACTTGACATTATTTGTCGTTCTCTCTAAAATCGTTACCGTTCTGTTAGTCTCAAGGTTTTTACGATACATCCACTCCGTCACAATGCATTCTGCGTTGTATTCAAACCCATATTTGTATTCGTATCCTCCATAAATCTCGACAATTTGGAATTCGGAATTCTCTTCTGTTTTTTCAAAAGAAAATGGCACATAATATCTGTCAATTGCGTTTTTTTCACCCTCTCCAACATTATTAAGAGATTCCATAATAATTCTTTGAAAAAGAGACATTGCCATATATAAATTTGACTTTCCACTTGCATTTGCTCCATAAATAGCTGCAACTCTCAGAAATTTTTCTTTCATTCCAATATCAATTAAATTGCATTCATGTTCTTTATAAGCTTTAATCGCTGTCATGTCTAAAACTGTCTCTTCTTTAAAAGACAAAACATTTTTTACCATAAATTGTACCAGCATATCACAGCACCTCCCTCATAAGATATAATATACTATTTTTAATATATTATGTCAATATTTTTGTGACTTTTTCACATTTTTCGTGCTGTAATATCGCGTTTATGCAAATACGATGTCAGTTCTCTTACACTTTCTTCAATAGAAACATACTCATAATTCATAAACTCTTCCCTCTCTGTCGTTCCGGTCAATACCGCCACGAAATCCACGCCCGCGCTCTGGGCTGTTTTTGCATCTACGATACTGTCTCCCACATAAAGAACCTGATTTTTGCTGACATTCAATTTCTGAATTGCCGTCAGCAACCCTTCCGGATCTGGTTTCTCATTTTTCACATCATCGCCACCTATTATCACATCGACAACACTCATGACATTGTTTTTTTCCAATATCTGCTCAATCCTATAATGATACTTTGTTGTAACAATCCCCAAAAGAATTTTGTTATCTCGAAGTTTTTTCAGCATCGTTAGTCCCCCCTCATAAAGCCGGGTATTGTCCACCATGACTTCATCCGCTTTTTCTTTAAAATACTGAGTAAATATCAGTACTGTCTCTTCGTCTTGTATCCCCGTCAATTCAAACAATGTATCTTTCAACGAGAGCCCAATTGTCCTTTGAATGGTCTTCGTGTCCTGCGCTCGAAATCCAAGTTTTTCCAACGCATGGTTGATACTTAATACGATTCCATTTGTAGAATCGCCTAATGTATAATCAAAATCAAAAATTACTGCTTTGTACATTTTTTCACCTCGAGTTTCTGAATTGCTAAATTTTTATTTCATGGTGGATAAAAATAGATTTTGACCCACTTTCTTATTTTCAACAAAAAACCATATCTTTATATCATCATTTTGGGTCCCAGCAGAAATCAATCAATTCAAACCACAATTTGCATCAGCTGTTTTGGCCCCGACACTAGTTTTGTGTCTCAAACCACATAAATCCACTTTCTTTTATGGTTTATTTTCGCTTTTTTATACGCAGACCAAAGCAAAGTCAAAAAACTTTTGGTCTATTTCTAAAAATTTTTCATAGAATCAAATCCAACATATCTCCCAGACAATTACAACTCCTCCCTGCACCCTCTCAACGCCTTTTCCAGACAATCACAAGCCGGCTGCTCACACACCATATTCCACCAGCAATCACAAGCCGCCTCACATCGCATACGCCACAAATGCCACAGCACCACAAATAAGCGTAACCGCCGCAAAAAAAGCCCGAAACGCATGCGTTCCGGGCTTTGATATCCATATTTCGCAGATAACTGCTTATCGTTTACTAAACTGTGGAGCTCTACGTGCTTTCTTGAGACCGTATTTCTTACGCTCTTTCATACGTGGGTCACGTGTGAGGTATCCGGCTTTCTTCAATGTAGGTCTGAGATCCAAGTCATATTTGTTCAATGCTCTTGCGATACCATGACGAATGGCACCAGCCTGACCTGTAAATCCGCCACCTTTTACATTTACGATTACGTCAAATTTGTCTGCCATGTTTGTAGCTTCCAAAGGCTGACGTACGATGATTTTCAATGTTTCAAGTCCGAAGTACTCGTCCATGTCTTTTTTATTAATTGTAACTTTTCCTGTTCCTGGTACAAGATATACGCGTGCTACGCTTGATTTTCTTCTACCTGTTCCGTAATATTTTTCACTAGCCAATGTTATTTCCTCCTTTCAACCAATTAAATGTCCAGAACTTCTGGCTTCTGTGCAGCATGTTTGTGATCTGGTCCAGCATATACAAACAATTTTTTAAGCATCTGTCTTCCCAAAGGTCCCTTTGGAAGCATACCTTTTACTGCATGAGTGATAACATACTCTGGCTTCTTCTCTTTCATCTCTTTGAGTGTAGTCTCTTTCATACCGCCTACATACTCTGAGTGATGATAATAAATCTTCTGAAGGTCTTTCTTACCTGTTGTAACGATCTTATCAGCGTTTACAACGATAACATAATCACCTGTATCAATATGAGGGGTGTAGATTGGTTTATTCTTACCTCTCAAAACATTTGCAATTTCAGATGCAAGACGTCCCAAGGTTTTTCCTTCGGCATCTACTACATACCATTTTCTTTCCACATCGGATGGACTTGCCATATAACTTTTCATCCTGGAAACCTCCTAATATAATTTCTTCTCGCACAAAACTGTGCGCTTCCTGTATACAATAATGCATAAATAACTTTGGTGCCTCATGAAATTCATCTGAAATGTCCGGAACAGATGCTTTCACGTCACACTTGCTTATTATATTACATTTTCGTCTGCTTGTCAACAGAAAAAATGGCTGCATCTGACATTTTTCAGATACAGCCATCGGAAAATCGCTTTTTTCTTAGTAATTGTAATTGATCAGCTGTGCATCGTTTGAAACTGTCTTCTTGCCAACTTTGATCTTAGCAACTACTTTAATGTAATATGTTTTATATTTGTTTAATCTCTTTTTACCAAATTTTGTAAGTGTTACACTCTTTGCCTTTTTGCTGAGAGATTTCACTTTTTTGTATTTTCCGTCTCTGCTTGTAGACATCAACACATTGTAACCCTTTGTACCGGAAACTTTTGCCCATTTCAATTTAATCTTTGCATTGCTGGAACGGAGAGAATAATGTTTCTTTCCTGTTACATTGCTGATCCAGAAATAACGATATCCGGACCATCCGCTGTACATCTTTGTCACACCGTTTGTTGCATAAAGACGAACACGGTATTTGTATGGTGTGTTTTTACGGAATTTTGTAGAAGCAGAGTACGTTGAAGAACAGGAAATTGTCTTAATAAGCTTTCCTTTCAAATTACGTACTTCCAATTCATATCCGTTTGCTGTTCTATTTGGATCTGATGCCTGGAATGTAATTGTACCCGCAGGAGCACTTCCTGTGTAAACACCAAAATTAGAGGTAGATGGTGTAGCCGGTGCAGTCAATACTGTGCCTGTGTTACCAGTAGGAAGAGAAGTTCCTGCAGTCTGTGTGTAAGTTACTGTAGTATAACTATCCGAAGCTTTAAAACCGCTGGATGAAGTACGGCATGCTACAACGTTAAATCCGTACCAGGTTGCCGGTGCAAGATTTCCAACTGTTGCAGAAGTTGTTGTTACACTTAAGTTTGGTACGATATTGTCATAACGGCTGGTAATATCGTAGGAAGTTGCACCTGTTGCCGGTGTCCAGCTGAAACTGATCGCATTTTCTGTTACTGCAGTTACCGTTGTCTGCACTTGACTTGCATCCGGAGCAGTAACTACTTCAAATGCTGCAGATTCCGGACCTTTATTTCCATTTTTATCAATGGCATATACTTTAACATAGTATGTTCTACCTGCGGACAGCTTAGAATAACTTTCCTTGATATCCCATGCTCGTTCTGGTTCACTCCATGCCATACCATCGCTAATGGAAGTGTAATAATCATATGCGCCAATCACCGTATCCCAAGTAAATTCAACAGAATTATCCGTTGCCCTCGTCTGTCTCAGATTTGTCGGTGTACTCAATGCTGCTTCTGACGTTGTCGGTACAAATGCTACCGCAGCCATCAGAAAAATAAAAGTTACAATTGCCTTTACATAGTTTTTCATCAAACTATACTCCTTTCTCTTTTTGATCGTCCTCTTTTAGTACGATACGATATATGTTTATTATACTTCCTTGTACCATACTTTGTCAACTAAATCTTGTTTCAAAAATCAAACTTTACCTTGTTTTTACAGAGATTTCTCAATCCAGCTGCCAAGGACATCGGAAAGGACGGTACGCTGTCCGCAGAGTCCATGGTTTGTATGCAGAACTTTGTAGCAATATGTCCCTTTGCCCGGCTGTTTTTCCAGTCTGTCATACAATGGCCGAATCATAATATCCGGCGGTGCTACCGTATCTTTTTGGGCTGCGATAAACAAAACATTTTGGTCTTTTAAATGATCATATGTATTGATGACCGCATATGCCTCACTTTGGTAATGTGCATTTTCGTATACTTCGCTCGCCGAAGTCATTTTGAGGCACTGGCCTTCGCCCTCGATCATGATAAATAATTCTTTTTCAAGGCCATTTTGAAAGGCTGCACGCAGATCGTATGGTGCAATCGCGGCGACGCCGCGGATAAATCCGAGTTTGCCGGCGGCATTTAATACCGTCATGCCTCCCATACTGTGTCCGACAAGGAAAATCGCATCCGGGTCAATATTGTACTGATCCGTTGTCGCCGGGTTGTGCGCCCATTTGGTAATGGCGACGGCGTCATCCACCAGATTGGAAAAAAGATAATTTCCCTCACTTCCCCACGCACCGCGGTGGTTTACATGGATCACTACACAGCCCATCCGCATCAGCGCATATTCCAGATCGTTGTTGGTCGTATATCCCGGAAATCCGTGAAACATCACGACTGCCGGGTGTGGTCCTTCGTACTGCGCGCCGGGTTTCAAAAGATAGCCATACAGATGACATCCCCCACTGATGATATTAAGTGGAAGAGCATCCGGCATCTCTTCGGCAGTTTCATAATCAAAGTCTGTGTAAGCATTGCTTTTATTAAATTTCATAGGTATCTCCTTTATAATCAATTTTTATTAATGTCAGTCCTTCCGGTGGCGCCGTCGGGCCCGCAAGTGCCCGGTCTGCCTTGGTTACCGCCTCTTCGACCGTAGAAATTTCCCGTCTGCCAAGTCCCACTTCTATGAGCGTCCCTGCAATGATCCGCACCATGTTATACAAAAATCCGCTTCCTGTCACACGGATACAGATCTGATGTCCCATTTTTTCGACCTCACACCGGTAAATTGTCCGCACCGTCGTCTGCACCTGGCTTTTTGCCGAGCAAAATCCGGCAAAATCGTGTTCCCCGATAAAAAGCTGTGCTGCTTTCTGCATTTTTTCGATATCTAACGGAAGATAGACGAAATACGAATACAGACGCTCTGTCGGAAGCTGGATCGGCACATTGCTGATACGATACTCATACGTCTTCTCGCTGACCGCATAGCGCGGATGAAAGGTCTCTTCGACCTGCTCAGATTTCATCACACGGATATCTTCCGGAAGCCTCTGATTGACAGCGATCGCAATCTTTTCTGCCGGAATTCTGGTATCCGTATCAAATACTGCCACATTTCCCTGTGCATGCACACCGGCATCAGTCCGGCTCGCCCCAATCAATTCTACCGGCTCGCGCAAAAGTTCCCGGAGTGCATCTTGCAATACTTCTTCCACAGAAATGGCATTGTTCTGGATCTGCCACCCGTGATAATTTGTCCCATCATATGCTACCACTAATCGAACGCGCATCATTCCACTCCTTTTACAAAAAATGTCTCACAATCAATAGTATAATGATATATAATACCACGATCCCCATAGCAAGGCCGTCTGCTTTCCGGTATTTCGGCGGTTTCATCTTCGTGCGTCCCTCACCGCCGCGGTAACATCTTGCCTCCATCGCAAGAGCAAGATCATACGCACGCTTCGTTGCAGAGACGAGAAGCGGTACGAGGATTGAAACCATGCCTTTCAGCCGTTCGATTAATTTCCCCTCTTCAAAATCCGCACCTCTTGCACTCTGCGCACGGATAATACGATTGGCTTCTTCCAGCAGAATCGGGATAAAGCGCAGCGCAAGCGACATCATCATCGCGATGTCATGCACCGGTACTTTGATCTTTTCCAACGGTTTCAAAAGTGCCTCAATAGCATCCGTCAGTTTATTCGGTGTCGTTGTGTAAGTCAGCAGCGACGAACCGATGACAAGATAGGTCAGCCGGAGTGCCATAAATGCTCCCCGCTTAATGCCGCCGCTTGTGATCGATATAAATTTCCACTGAAACAGCACATCGCCTGCCTGCGTAAAAAACACGTGGAAACATGCCGTAAATAAAAGCAAAAACAAAATCGGTTTCAGGCCTTTCGTGATATAGCCGAGCGGCACATGACTGTACACGATGACCACACCAAGAAACACCGTAACTACTGCATATCCGGCAAAATTCTGAAACAAAAATAAGGAGATCAGATACAAAATCACCGCAATAATCTTCATGCGGGGATCCAGTCTGTGAATCTTTGATTCCACCGGATAATATTGTCCTATCGTAATATCTCGTAACATTTATCTCTCCCCTTTTCGATAAGCCAGAATGGCATCTGCCGCCTGCTTTACATTGATGGCATTGTGGGGAAGGCGAATTCCTTTTTTTGCCAGTCCTTCTACCACATACGTCACCTGCGGAGCAAGAATACCGATTTTTTCCAGTTCTTTGTAGTGGGAAAATACTTCCTCCGGTGTGCCATCATAGGCGATACAGCCGCTGTCCATGACGATCAGGCGCTCGGCATATTTTCCCATGTCTTCCATGCTGTGTGAAACCACGATCACCGTAATCTTCCTCTCCCGGTGCAATTCTTCAATCAGATCCAGGATGTCATCTTTTCCCTGTGGATCCAATCCTGCGGTCGGTTCATCCAATATAAGGATTTCCGGCTGCATCGCAAGCACTCCGGCGATCGCCACACGCCTTTTTTGTCCCCCTGACAACTCAAAGGGAGAGACGTCTAACAGATCTTCGCCGATCCCAACCTGCTTCAATGCCTCATACGAGCGCATATCCATTTCCAAATTATCCAATCCAAGGTTTTTCGGGCCAAATTTTACATCTTCCAGCACTGTCGTCTCAAAGAGCTGCTGCTCCGGATATTGGAACACGATTCCAACTTTCGAACGCAGTTTTTTCTTGGAAAAGCCTTTTTCATTGATGTCTTCGCCATTGTAATACACGCCGCCGTCTGTCGGTTTCAATAGTCCGTTCAGATGCTGGATCAATGTCGATT
>ENA-UONV01001009-UONV01001009.1-human-gut-metagenome-genome-assembly--contig:-CS4-NODE-1009-length-27385-cov-10.842078_pt1 | contig 27385 bp, 28 predicted proteins | sample MGYA00242461_ERZ724008 | MGnify/ENA metagenome assembly ERZ724008 | reverse complement strand
TGAACAGCTCCTCGGTGGCAAAGTGGGAGCAGCTGGCCGTGGCCAGATATCCGCCGCGGGGCAGCAGCTTCATGGCGCGGTAGTTGATCTCCTTGTAGCCGCGCATGGCGTTCTCCACGGTGCGGCGTGCCTTGGTGAAGGCAGGCGGGTCGAGAATAATGAAGTCGTAGGGGTGGCCCTCTTTTTCCAGGCGCGGCAGCAGCTCAAAGGTGTCCTCACAGAGAAAGTCCATATTGGTCAGACCGTTGCGCTGGGCATTGCGCTGGGCCATGGCGATGGCCTCGGCGCTGATGTCGGCGGCGGTCACGCGGGCAGCACCGCCCTTGGCGGCATTCAGCGCAAAGCTGCCGGTATGGGTAAAGCAGTCCAGCACGGTGTGCCCGGCGGCAATGCGTGCCACGGCCCGGCGGTTATACTTCTGGTCCAGGAAGAAACCGGTCTTTTGGCCGTTCTCAAAATCCACATGGTAGTAGACGCCATTTTCGCAGATCTCGGTCTGGGTGCTTGCCGGATGAGTCTCGCCGGGCAGCTCAAACCAGCCCTTGTTCTGTTCCAGCCCTTCCTTGGCGCGCAGGGCTTCGTCGTTGCGCTCGTAGATGCCGTCAATGGTCTGACCGTCAGCGCGCAGCACATCCGCCAGAATAGGGAACAGCACGGGTTTTAACTTTTCCATGCCCACGCTCAGGGTCTGGGTGACCAGAATGTTGCTGAACCGGTCCACGGTCAGGCCCGGGAACTGGTCTGCTTCGCCAAAAATGACGCGGCAGGCGGAAAGGTCGGCGGGTTCCAGCACAGTTTTGCGGTAGTTCCATGCATATTCCACCCGACGGCGCCAGAAAGCTGCATCAAAGGTGTCATTGGCGTTGCGGGAGATCAGCCGCACGCGAATTTTGCTCTTGAGCGAGACGAAACCGGTGCCGAGGTAGGAACCTTTTGTGCTGACCACATCGGCCAGCGTGCCGTTTTCGGGTTCGGTCTCCGGGGCAGCGAGGATGTCGTTCTCGTACACCCAGGGGTGGCCGCCTACCAGCAGGCCTTCGGCGTGTTTGTTGACGGTATAGATGGGGTAAGTGCGTTCTGCTTTCATGGATACTCCTTATATAAGTAGAAAAGTGAAAATACTTCAATGCAAATCTACCCTTTATAATAGCATAAAATCATGGTATTATAAATAAGAAATGCCAAAATTCCGCACGAAAGAGGGAAGCATCATGGAAATTGAACGCAAATGGATGGTGAAGGGCTGGCCGGAGGGGCTGCCCCTCAGGGAGGAATTTGCCATGCGGCAGGGCTATATCAGCGTGCGGCCCACTGTGCGCATCCGGGAAGAAGCCCTCACCGGCGGCAGAACGGACTACATCCTCTGCTTCAAATCCGGGGGCGGCCTTGCCCGTGAGGAGATCGAGCGCAGCATCGACAAAGCACTGTTTGACGATCTGGAACACAAGATCATCGGCAAGCCCCTCATCCCGAAGCTGCGCCGCAGCTACATGCTGCCGGACGGCATGGTGCTGGAAGTGAACCATGTGGACGAAGGGCAGCCGACGGAGTTCTGGTATGCCGAGGTGGAGTACCCCACCGTGGAAGCGGCGCTGGCCTGGCAGCCGGACAGCTGCGGCCTTGGCGCTTACCTCAACGATGAAGTGACGAATCAGCCCGGGCAGAGCATGGGCGAATACTGGGTGGAGACGAGAGGATGAAAAAAGTAAAACTCAAACTGGAACTGCAATACAACTCCCCGGTCATCCTCACCTTTTTCCTGCTGTCACTTCTGGTGCTGTTCCTCGACCGGTGGACTGGCGGCTGGACCACCATGCACCTGTTCTGCGTCTACCGCTCGTCCCTCAAAGACCCGCTGTTTTATATCCGGCTGTTCGGCCATGTGCTGGGCCATGCCAACTGGGACCACTTTCTGAACAACATGCTGCTGCTTCTGGTCATCGGCCCGCCCATGGAGGAAAAGTACGGCAGCAAGCCGCTTTTGTGCGGCATGGTGCTCACGGCACTGGTCACCGGCGTGCTGCAGTGCGTGCTGTTCCCGCGCTCGGGGCTGCTGGGCGCATCCGGCATCGTGTTCATGCTCATCATGCTGTCGTCGCTGGCGGGATTCTCCGGCGGCATCCCGGTCACCATGCTGCTGGTGGCGGCGCTGTACTTCGGCCAGCAGGTGTATGACATCATTTTTGTGCACGACAATGTGGCAAACTTCATGCACATCGTGGGCGGCCTTTGCGGCACGGCATTCGGCTATTACAGCGCCCTGCACAGCCGCCGCAAACCGGCCAAGGCGGTCAAGTTTACCAGCTCGAACCGCCGCCGGAAACACTGAACCTACCGTGAACATGGGTTGAATTTGAAAAATTTCGCGGCAGGGTATTGACAAACGAAAATTTCGTGGTTTAATATAGCCAAATTTAATACACTAAACCGTTGAAGCGGAGATAACGGCGAACCATGCCTGTACAGAGAGCCTGCGCAGCTGAGAAGCAGACCGGAAACAGTTCGTCAAGGAAAGTGTGACTTTGCGTCACTTTTTCCCGAAATGGACCGCTGAGGGTGCAGGGAACTGCGGTGCTTTCACCGCATAGTATTCTGCAACGTGGGGGCATACGTCAGTTGCCGGGGATGTGTTGGCATCTCGTCAAGTGCATGGGGTCATGCCCATGAAGTCAGGGTGGCACCGCGGATATTGTTTTAACTTTATTCGTCCCGGACAGAAGAAGGTTTCTTCTGCCTGGGGCGTTTTTCTTTTCCTCCTTCGGCAGAACGAGCCGGGGGAGTTTTTGTTTTACCGGGAGGGAAAAGCCATGAAGATACGGCCCACACTGGACGAAGTAAAAACCATTGCATTGGCAGGCGGGTATGATGTGCTGCCGGTCAGTTGCGAGATTCTGGCAGACATCTGCACGCCCATTGAAGCGCTGAAAATTCTGAAGAACGTCTCCACTCACTGCTACCTGCTGGAAAGCGCCCAGCCCAGCGAAAAGTGGGGACGATACACCTTCCTCGGCCTTGACCCCAAAATGGAGATCACCTGCCAGAATGGCCGGATGAAAGCCGGAGAGCTTACCTTTGCAACGCAGAATCCCTCGCAGACGCTGCGGGAAATTCTGGCGCAGTACAAGAGCCCGCGCTTCGCCTATCTGCCGCCCTTCACCGGGGGCCTTGTGGGATATTTCTCCTACGATTACCTCAGCTACAGCGAGCCGAAAGCCCGCACAAACGCGCAGGATACCGAAAATTTCAAGGATGTGGACCTGATGCTTTTTGATCAGGTCATCGCCTTTGACAATCTGCGGCAGAAGATCGTGCTCATCGTGAATATGCCGCTGCGGCCGGACGCGCTGGAAACGAACTACAACAAAGCCATCCTGCGGCTGAACCAGCTGGCACAGCTGCTGCAGACCGGCACCCCGAAGCAGGAACCGACGGGCAGGCTGCTGGGCGAAGCGAAACCTCTGTTTGACAAAGACGCCTACTGCGCAATGGTGGAAAAGGCAAAGCACGCCATCCATGAGGGTGAAATATTTCAGATCGTGCTTTCCAACCGGCTGGCGGCACCCTTCGAGGGCAGCCTGCTGGGTGCCTACCGGATGCTGCGCACCATCAATCCTTCGCCGTACATGTTCTATTTTTCCGGCACGGACGTGGAAGTGGCCGGTGCTTCGCCGGAAACGCTGGTCAAACTGGAGGACGGCGTGCTGCACACCTTCCCGCTGGCAGGCACCCGCCCCCGCGGCAGGACCGACACGGAGGACAAGGCGCTGGAAGCGGAGCTGCTGGCGGACGAAAAGGAACTGGCAGAGCACAATATGCTGGTAGACCTTGGTCGCAACGATCTGGGCAAGGTGAGCCGCTTCGGCACCGTGGAGGTGGAAAAGCTGCACTCCATCGAGCGGTATTCCCATGTGATGCACATCGGCTCCACCGTGCGCGGTCAGCTGCGGTCGGAATGCGATGCACTGGACGCCATCGAAGCAGTGCTTCCGGCAGGCACTCTTTCCGGTGCACCCAAAATACGCGCCTGCCAGCTGATCGGAGAACTGGAAAACAACAAGCGCGGCATCTACGGCGGTGCCATCGGCTACATCGACTTCACCGGCAACATGGACACCTGCATCGCCATCCGCATCGCCTACAAGAAAAACGGACAGGTGTTCGTCCGCAGCGGTGCAGGCATCGTGGCAGACTCGGTACCCGAGAAGGAATATCAGGAGTGCATCAACAAGGCGCAAGCCGTGGTCAGCGCGCTCCGTCAGGCACAGGAGGAAGGGGTATGACGCTTCTCATTGATAACTACGACAGCTTTTCCTATAACCTTTATCAACTGGTGGGGGAGCTGGACCCCGGCATCCGGGTCATCCGCAACGACGAGATGACCATTGAAGAAATTCGTGCTCTGCACCCGGCCCGCATCATCCTTTCGCCGGGGCCGGGCAGGCCGGAGGATGCGGGCATCACGCTGGAAGCTGCCCACACACTGGGCAAAGAGATTCCCACGCTGGGCGTCTGCCTTGGGCATCAGGCCATCTGCGCGGCCTTTGGGGCCACCGTCACCTATGCAAAACAGCTCATGCACGGCAAGCAGTCGGCGGTGGAATTCGACCCGGCGTGCCCGCTGTTCAAAGGCTGCGAAGCGCCGCTGCTGGTGGCGAGGTATCACTCGCTGGAGGCAGACCCCGCCACCCTGCCGCCGGAACTTAAAATCACCGCCCGCACCGCCGACGGCGAGGTGATGGCGGTGCAGCACACGCAATACCCCATCTACGGGGTGCAGTTCCACCCGGAATCCATTCTGACCCCGCAGGGTCGGCTGATTTTAAAGAATTTTATGGAGGGTTAAAAATGATCAAGGAAGCCATTGTAAAGATCGTCAATAAGCAGGATCTGACCTACGACGAAGCCTATGCCGTGATGAACGAGATCATGAGCGGCGAGACCACACCCACCCAGAATGCAGCTTTTCTGGCAGCGCTTTCCACCAAGAGCGCCAAGGCTGAGACCACAGATGAGATCGCAGGCTGCGCCGCCGCCATGCGCGACCACGCCACCAAGGTGGACACGGGCATGGACATCTTTGAAATCGTGGGCACCGGCGGCGACAATGCTCACAGCTTCAACATCTCCACCACATCGGCGCTGGTGGCGGCGGCAGGCGGCATGAAGGTGGCAAAGCACGGCAACCGGGCGGCTTCTTCCCAGTGCGGTACCGCCGACTGTCTGGAAGCGCTGGGCGTGAACATCCAGCAGAGTCCCGCCCGCTGTGCGGAGCTGCTGCAGGAGGCGGGCATCTGCTTCTTCTTCGCCCAGAAGTACCACACCTCCATGAAGTACGTCGGTCCCATCCGTAAAGAGCTGGGCTTCCGCACCGTGTTCAACATCCTCGGACCGCTGACGAACCCCGGTTCGCCCGCCATGCAGCTGCTGGGCGTCTACGACGAATACCTTGTGGAGCCGCTGGCACAGGTGCTCATCAGTCTGGGTGTCAAGCGCGGCATGGTGGTTTACGGCAAGGATAAGCTGGACGAAATTTCCCTCAGTGCCCCAACCAAGGTCTGCGAGATCAAGGATGGCTGGTACAAGTGCTATACTATCACGCCGGAGCAGTTCGGCCTTGCACGCTGCGAAAAAGCCGACCTCGTGGGCGGTGCCCCGGCGGAGAATGCCGCCATCACCCGTGCCATTCTGGCAGGCGAGAAGGGCCCGAAGCGGGATGCCGTTCTGCTGAACGCGGGTGCATCCCTCTACATCGGCGGCAAGGCCGACACCATGGCCGATGGCATTGCACTGGCCGCTCAGCTCATCGACAGCGGCAAGGCCGCCGCTGTGCTGGAAAAGTTCATTGAGGTGAGCAACCGCCCGGAGGAGACCGCATGAACATCTTAGACCAGCTGGCCGCACACGCCCGGCATCGGGTGGAAACGGCAAAGCAGCAATTGCCGCCCGCCGAAGTGAAACGGCAGGCGCTGGCCCTGCCGATGGGCGGCTTCCGCTTCGAAAAAGCGCTGGCAAAGCCGGGCCTTGCCTTCATCTGCGAGTGCAAAAAGGCGTCGCCCTCCAAAGGGCTCATCGCACCGGATTTTCCGTACCTGCAAATCGCCAAGGAATACGAGGCCGCCGGGGCGGACGCCATTTCGGTGCTGACCGAACCGAAGTGGTTCCTCGGCAGCGACACCTATTTAAAAGAAATTGCATCCGCCGTCTCCACGCCCTGCCTGCGCAAGGACTTCACGGTGGATGAATACATGATCTATGAAGCAAAGCTTCTGGGCGCTTCGGCGGTGCTGCTCATTTGTGCGATCCTCGATGATGCGCAGCTCAAGGAATACCTCGCCATCTGCGACACACTGGGCCTTTCCGCACTGGTAGAGGCCCACGACGATGCCGAAGTGGAACGGGCGCTCAAAGCCGGGGCGCGCATCCTCGGTGTGAACAACCGCAACCTGAAGGACTTCACGGTGGACACGGCCAACAGCCGCCGCCTGCGCGCCCGCATCCCGAAGGATGTGCTCTTTGTCTCGGAAAGCGGCGTGAAGACCGCCGAGGATGTGGCCCAGCTGGCTGCCATCGGCGCGGACGCGGTGCTCATTGGTGAGACGCTCATGCGGGCCCCGGACAAGACCGCGAAGCTGCAGGAATTGAAAGGGCTGTTGTAAGATGACCAGGATCAAACTGTGCGGCCTGACCCGCCCGGAGAATATCGCGGCGGCAAATGCGCTGCAGCCGGAATACATCGGCTTTGTGTTTGCGGCCAAGAGCAAGCGATATGTTTCCCGGGAAATAGCCGCCGCATTGAAGGCACAGCTCTCGCCGGAGATCAAGGCCGTGGGCGTGTTCGTGAGCGAAGCGCCGGAAGCGGTGGCGAGCCTTTTGAACACGGGCATCATCGACATCGCCCAGCTCCACGGGCAGGAGGACGAAACCTACATCCAATGCCTGCGAAAATTGACAAACAAACCGCTGATTCAGGCCTTCCGTGTGACGGATGCCGCAAGCCTTGCAAATGCTCAAAAAAGCCCGGCAGACCTCATTCTGCTGGACTCCGGCGCAGGCGGCACCGGCACGGCTTTTGACTGGACCGTTTTGGACAAATTCAGCCGCCTTTATTTCCTTGCCGGAGGGCTTGGCCCGGACACCGTAGGGAACGCCGTAAAGCGGTTTCACCCTTATGCGGTGGACGTGAGCTCCGGCATTGAAACGGCAGGGAAGAAGGACCCCGCAAAGATGGCGGCATTCGTGGCCGCCGTGCGAAAAAACGACAAATGACGAAAGGAATGAAACGCCATGACGAACCCCAACGGACGCTTTGGCATCCACGGCGGACAGTACATCCCCGAAACGCTGATGAATGCCGTGATCGAACTGGAGGAAGCCTACAACCATTATAAAGATGACCCGGAGTTCAACCGCGAACTCACCGAGCTGCTCAACGAATACGCAGGCCGCCCCAGCCGCCTGTACTACGCCAAGAAGATGACAGAGGACCTGGGCGGTGCAAAGATCTACCTCAAGCGCGAAGACCTGAACCACACCGGTGCCCATAAGATCAACAACGTTCTCGGTCAGGCACTGCTGGCGAAGAAGATGGGCAAGACCCGGCTCATCGCCGAGACCGGCGCGGGCCAGCACGGTGTGGCCACCGCCACCGCCGCCGCCCTGCTGGGCATGGAGTGCGTGGTGTTCATGGGAGAGGAAGACACCAAACGGCAGGCCCTGAACGTCTACCGGATGCGCCTGCTGGGTGCCGAGGTCATCCCCGTTACCAGCGGCACCGGCACCCTGAAGGACGCCGTGTCCGAAGCCATGCGCGAGTGGACCAGCCGCATCAGCGATACCCACTACTGCCTTGGCTCGGTGATGGGGCCGCACCCGTTCCCCACCATCGTGCGCGACTTCCAGGCCGTCATCTCCAAAGAGATCAAGGAGCAGATGCTGGAAAAGGAAGGCCGCCTGCCGGACGCTGTCATTGCCTGCGTGGGCGGCGGCTCCAACGCCATCGGCAGTTTCTACAATTTCATCGAGGATAAGAGCGTGCGGCTCATCGGCTGCGAAGCAGCAGGCCGCGGCATTGATACCTTCGAGACTGCCGCCACCATCAACACGGGGCGTCTGGGCATTTTCCACGGTATGAAGTCCTATTTCTGCCAGGATGAATACGGCCAGATCGCACCGGTCTACTCCATTTCGGCGGGTCTGGATTACCCCGGCATCGGCCCGGAACACGCATGGCTGCACGACATCGGCCGTGCCGAATATGTAGCAATTACCGACGACGAAGCGGTGGATGCATTTGAGTATCTGGCACGCACCGAGGGCATCATTCCGGCCATTGAGTCGGCCCACGCGGTGGCCCACGCCATCAAGCTGGCACCCACCATGGACAAAGACAAGATCATCGTCATCACCATTTCCGGCCGTGGCGATAAGGACTGCGCCGCCATCGCCCGCTACAGAGGGGAGGATCTTCATGAGTAACATTGCAAAGGCCTTTGCAGGCGGCAAAGCATTCATTCCGTTCATCACCTGCGGCGACCCCGATCTGGCCACCACCGCCGCAGCCGTCCGTGCCATGGCGGCAAACGGTGCCGACCTCATTGAGCTGGGCATCCCGTTCTCGGACCCCACCGCCGAGGGCCCGGTCATTCAGGGCGCGAACATCCGGGCCCTGAAGGCAGGCACCACCACCGATAAGGTGTTCGATCTCGTCCGCGAGGTGCGCAAAGATGTTTCCATCCCCATGGTGTTCATGACCTACGCGAACGTCGTGTTCTCCTACGGGGCCGAAAAATTCATCTCCACCTGTGCAGAGATCGGCATCGACGGCCTGATCCTGCCCGACCTGCCCTACGAGGAAAAAGATGAGTTTGCGCCCATCTGCCGCCAGTACGGCGTGGACCTTATCTCCATGATCGCGCCCACCTCCGAAAACCGCATTGCCATGATTGCCAAGGAAGCGGAAGGCTTTTTGTACATCGTGTCCAGCCTTGGCGTCACCGGCACCCGCAGCGAGATCAAAACCGACCTTGCGTCCATCGTGAAGGTGGTGCGGGAGAATACCAAAACGCCCTGCGCCATCGGTTTTGGCATCTCCACCCCGGAGCAGGCGGCCAAGATGGCCGGCATCGCCGATGGTGCCATTGTGGGTTCGGCCATCATCAAGCTGCTGGAACAGTACGGCAGGGAGGCCCCGGAACACATTGGTGCCTATGTGAAAAGCATGAAGGACGCCATCCGCGCATAAACTGCTTCTGCTTTTTTGAAGAAATAGAAAACTGTACACCTTCTCTGCGCACCCGGCAGAGAGGGTGTTTTTTGCTGTGTGCCCGGCGGCCAAAACTTGAAAACCAATTGGAGCAGAATGGACCGTTCCGGGCTGGAAAAAGCAGAAAGGGCCCGGTATAATAAAAGCAGCCGAAAGGCTTTTTTTGGGCTAATAAAGTTAGCTAAAACTAATCTTTCTGGGCGAAAGGCCGGACGGAACGTAACACATCGGAAGGGAACTTCATGAAACAAAAAAAGTCGAGCTGGATGAGCGCCCTGTTCGCCTACGTAAAAAATGCAAAAGGGGAGCTGGGACTGTCCGTTGTGCTGTCAGTCGTCAGCATCCTTCTGGGGCTGGTGCCGTTTTTCTGCATGTACCGGGTCATCTGTCTGTTCACTGCGGGCACGGCCACGAAGGCTGCCGTCATCGGCTGGTGTGCGTGGTCGCTGGCAGCGTATGCGGGCAAGGTGCTGTGCTTCACCCTTTCCACCGGCATCTCTCACCACGCGGCCTACAATATTCTGGAGGGGCTGCGCTTGCGGCTGGTGGAGCGTTTTCTCCATGTGCCGCTGGGCGAGGTGCAAAAGCACTCCATCGGCGAGATCAAGAGCATTCTCGTGGACAAGATCGAGAACATCGAGCCGCCGCTGGCCCACATGATCCCGGAAGGTGCGGGCCACATCGTGCTGCCGGTTGTCAGCTTTATTGCGCTGTTTGCCATCGACTGGCGGCTGGCGCTGGCCGTGATGCTGTCCATGTCCATGGTGGGGTCGCTGGCCAAGCTGGAAGTGTTCTCCGAGAACATGCGGCAGGTGAAAGCCACCGTGGAAAGCCTGGAAGCGTTCCTCGAAATGCCCGCCCTGCCGGAACCGGCCCAGCCTGCCGCTTTGCAGGGCACCGGTGTGGAGCTGAAAAACGTTCATTTTTCCTATTCGGCAGACGGCCCGGAGGTGCTGCACGGCATCGACCTGACCCTGCCGCAGGGCAGCTTCACGGCGCTGGTGGGCCCCTCCGGCGGCGGCAAATCCACTGTGGCAAAGCTAATCGCCCGGTTCTGGGATGTGACGCAAGGCTCCATCACCATCGGCGGGGTGGATGTGCGCCAGATGCCGCTTGCCCAGCTTTCCGGCCTTGTCAGCTTTGTGACGCAGGATAACTACCCGCTGCTCGCTGCTGGAAAACATCCGCCTGGGCAACCCCGCTGCCACGGATGAGCAGGTGAAGGCTGTTGCCCGGGCCGCCCAGTGCGAGGAGCTCATTGCAAAGCTGCCGCAGGGCTACGACACCCCGGCGGGCGAAGCCGGCAAACGGCTCTCCGGCGGCGAAAAGCAGCGCATCGCCATCGCGCGGATGCTGCTGAAAAATGCGCCCATCGTCATTCTGGACGAGGCCACCGCCTTCACCGACCCGGAGAACGAAGATAAAATTCAGCAGAGCATTGCCGCCCTGACCAGAGGCAAGACTCTGCTGGTCATTGCGCATCGGCTGTCCACCATCAAACATGCGGACAACATTGTGGTGCTGCAAAACGGCAGCATCCTGGCCGAGGGCACCCAGGCACAATTGCTGGCAGACTGCCCGCTCTACCGCGACATGTGGCAGGCACACATTGGTGCCAAGGCGTGGGCGGTCTCGTCCGCAGGGAAGGAGGAATAAACCATGTTCAAAACTGTCAAACGCATCATCGACTGGTGCGGCGAATTTAAGGGCAGGCTCTACGCGGGCTTTGTGGTGTCCTTTTTCTCCCACCTGTTCACGGCGCTGCCCATCATGCTGGCGGCCTACACCATCGGCCTGCTGCTGCAAAGTGCCATGGACGGCACGCCCTTTGATACCGGATGGGTGTGGAAAAGCCTTATATTATTGCTGGTGCTGGTGTTCCTGCGCTTTTTGTTTGATTACCTGCGCACCCGCTTTCAGGAAGCCATCAGCTATGAGCTGGTGGCCCGGGACCGCCTTGCCGTGGGCGACGCCCTCAAGCGGGTGTCGCTGGGCTACTTCCAGCAGGTGAGCACCGGCAACATCCTCAACTCGCTCACCACCGGCCTTGGCACGCTGGAAGGCATGGGCATCCGCATGATCGACAACTTTGTGGGCGGCTACCTGAACTTTGCGGTGGTGTTCCTCAGCCTGCTGGTGTTCAGCCCCCGCACGGCGGTCATTGCGCTGGCGGCAGCGGCAGTGTCGCTGGTGTTTCTGCTGGCCATCTCTCACTACAGTGCCCGGAATGCCCCCGTGGAAGCGCAGGCCAACCGGGATATGACCGGTGCCATTCTGGAATATGCCCGGGGCCTTGCGGTGGTCAAATCCTTCGGCAAAGACGCCGCTGCGCTGGACACCATCCACCAGTCCATCGCCGACAGCAAGAACATCCACCTGAAAATCGAATGGGGCTATCTGCCCTCCAACGCGCTGCACCTGCTGGCCCTCAAATGCGGCAGCGTGGGGCTGACGCTTTCCGCCTGTCTGTCCGGTCTGAACGGCCAGATGGAGCTGCCGGTGGTGCTGACGTTCGTGTTCTTCTCCTTCAGCATCTTTGCCAGCCTCGAGCCCATCAGCGACAGTGCCCATGTGCTGAGCGTCATCGACGACGCCATGGACCAGCTGGACAAGCTGTGGGAAAACCACTTCATCGACAGCGACGGCAAAGATATCCCGCTGCAGCACTTCGACATTGCATTTGACCATGTGGACTTCGGCTACGACAGCCGTCAGGTGCTGCACGACGTGAGCCTGACCATCCCCGACAAGACCACCACCGCCATCGTCGGCCCTTCCGGCAGCGGCAAATCCACCCTGTGCAGCCTGATGGCCCGCTTCTGGGATGTAGACAGCGGCAGCGTGAAGATATCGGCGGCGTGGATGTGCGGGACTACACGCTGGAAAGCCTGATGGACCAGATCAGCATGGTGTTCCAGAACGTGTATCTGTTTGCGGATACCATCGAGAACAACATCAAATTCGGCTGCCCGGACGCCACCCACGAACAGGTAGTGGAAGCCGCCCGCAAGGCCTGCTGCGATGACTTTATCGAAGCACTGCCCGACGGCTACAATACCGTTATCGGGGAGGGCGGTGCACACCTGTCCGGCGGCGAGCGGCAGCGCATCGCCATTGCCCGCGCCATGCTGAAAGATGCGCCCATCGTCATTCTGGACGAAGCTACCGCCAACGTGGACCCCGAGAACGAGGACCGTCTGCAGAAGGCCATTGAAGCTCTGACCCGCGACAAGACCATCATCATGATCGCGCACCGGCTCAAGACCGTGTGCCACGCTGACCAGATCCTGGTGGTCGACCACGGCCGCATCGTGCAGCAGGGCACCCATGAGCAGCTGATTGGTCAGCCCGGCATCTACGCCGCCTTTGTGGGCGGCCGCAAGCAGGCCGAAGGCTGGAAGTTGTAACCCTGCACCCCGGCGGAAAAACGCAAAAAACGGCCGACCGTTTCCCATTGCGACGGTCGGCCGTTTGCTGTGTGCAGAGCGCTTGCATTGCCGTGCGGATTGTGGTACAGTGGGGGAGAAACACCGGAAAAGGAGCATCATTATGAAAATTGCAGTCAATTACGAGAACGGCCAGATCTTCCAGCATTTTGGCCAGACCAAGACCTTCAAGGTCTATACCGTGGAGAACAACGCCGTCACCGGCACCGAGCTGGTGCCCGGCGCACCGGAGGGCCACCACGCCCTGGGCCGCCAGCTGGCTGCCATGCAGGTGGACGTGGTCATCTGCGGCAGCCTTGGTATGCCCATGCTGGAGCTGCTGCAGGGTGCGGGCATCAAGGTCTGCGGCAACGTCACCGGCAGCGCCGACGCGGCCGTGCAGGCCTATCTGGACGGCACGCTGGTGTCCAGCACCAAGGCTCATGCCTGCGGCTGCCACCACTGAGCAACGCACAAAAAGAGGCGGTTCCCCGCAAAAGGGAACCGCCTCTTTTCATATTGTATATGTTACAGCCCGGCCTTTTTCGCAGCGGCCTGCACCACATGGCCCACCAGCACCGAGGTGGTCACGGTGCCCACACCGCCGGGCACCGGGGTGATGGCGTCCACCACCAGCTCCGCTTCGGCAAACTTTACGTCACCGCAGAGCTTGCCCTCCTCGTTGACATGGATGCCCACATCCACGACGGTCTGGCCTTTGCGCAGGCAGTCGGCACCCACCGCGCCCATCTTGCCCATGGCCACCACCACTACGTCCGCTTCCCGGCAGAGGGCGGGCAGGTTCTGGGTGCGGGAGTTGCAGAGGGTCACGGTGGCATTCTCGCGGTCCAGCATCATGGCGGCAGGCTTGCCCACCACCAGGCTGCGGCCCACCACCACGGCGCGCTTGCCGGAGAGGGGAACGCTATAATACTTCAAAATTTCAAGACACGCCTGTGCCGTGCAGGGCGCATAGCCGAGATCGGTATTCGTGAACACACCGGCCAGCGAACCGTCCGTAATGCCGTCGATGTCCTTTTCCGGGGCAAGGGCCGCGCGCACGGTGCGGTCGTTGAACTGCTTGGGCAGCGGGCGGAACAAAAGGCACCCGTGGATGGCGTCATCGGCGTTCACTTCAGCGATGACCTTCAGCAGGTCGTCCTGCGCGGCATCGGCGGGCAGCAGGAACTGCTTCACCTCCACACCCACCTTGCCGCAGCGGGTCATGACGCCGCGCTCATAGGAGAGGTCGTCTTCACGCTCGCCCACACGCACCACAGCCAGCGTGGGCACCACGCCCTTTGCCTTGAGCTGTTCGCACAATGCGGCGTTGCGTTCGTTCATGGCGGCCACCACCGGCGCGCCCTTCAAAATCGTTGCCATAATCGTTTCTCCTTTATTTACTGCGGAGTTTTTCGTTGACATAATGGAACGCTTCGTCTGCATAAGAAGTCCCTGCGTCCAGTAACTGCTCTGCTGTGTGTTCCAACGCTGTGGCAAATTCCCGATTGGTCATCAACTTTGTGTTGACAAAAACATTCAGGCTTGCAGCCTGTAGGGCGGCTTTGCACAACACTGCGGCACAGCCTGCATCCGAGATGGCCATTGTACTGCCATCAACAGCGTAGGAATATGCAAGCGTGATGCCCTCCAGGCATTTCTGCATGATCTTGATCGGGACGAGCGCGGCCCGAGTCAAAGCTGTTTCCATAACGCGCTCTTTGTCGGCGGCCTGTTCCGGCGTGTCCTTCGGCAGGCCGTAGGCGGCGGCCAGCGGCGCAAAGGCCTCCGCATCTTCCTGCACCAGTGCTTCCAGCTCTTTGCGCAGGGTCTCGGCCTTGGCGTTCAGGGCCTGGATCTTTTCCTCCACGGCGGCATACTTCTTTTTGCCGGTGGTCAGATTGCCCACCATGTTGCACAGGGCGACGCCTGCCGCGCCCACCAGCGCGGCTGTTCCGCCGCCGCCCGGTGTGGGTGCTTTGCTGGCCAGCTCTGCCAGGAACTGGCTGCAAGTTCGTTCCATCATTTCCATGTGTAGATACCCCTCTCTGTTGCATAGGCGTCCAGCCGCTGGTCGTGCTCGTCCACGGCGGCGCGGTCCACCCGCTGCACCTCAAATGCAATGCCGATCTTCGCCGCGTTTTTGCAGCGGGGCAGATACCGATCGTAGTAGCCCTTGCCCATGCCCACCCGGCGGCAGTCCGCGTCAAAGGCGGTGCAGGGCACGAGCACAAGGTCCAGTGCTTCCGGTTCCAGCAGCTCCGACCGCTCCGGCACCGGCGTGCGGATGCCGTAAAGCCCCGTCTCCCAGCCGTCCGGGCCGGGCACGGCGGCCGTGAGCGAATATCCCTCGCCGCACACCGGGTAGGCGAGCACTTTGCCCTGCCGCAGTGCTTCCTCAGCAAAGGAGGCAAGGTCGGCTTCGGCCCCGAAGGCCGCATACAATAAGATGGTGCGGGCCTTCTGCACGGCATCCAGCTGCCAGAGGTTCGCGCACAGGGCGGCATTGGCGGCGGCCCGCACCTCGGGCGAAAGGGCCTTGCGGGCGGCACGGCCTGCTTTGCGCTGGGCCTGCTTTTCTTCACTGACCGTCACAGGAGAACACCTCGCTTCATCTCTGATCGGGCAAACTTGAAAAATATACAAAAACGACACTGCATTTTTATACAAGTATAATAAACACTTCAGGCAAAAAAAGCAAGCCTTTTGGCGAAAAGAGGATTGAAGGTTTTGCAGCTTTCTGCTATGATAAGAGAAAGCAATTGCGGTTCAGTGCGCGGGAGCCGGGTGCTTGAAAAGACGATCTGTCTGTATCAAGAGAGGGGTAATTAGAATGTACAACGAAATGATGGATACCATCGGCCTGGTCAACAGCGTGGACCCGGAACTGGGCGCGGCCATGGACCGTGAGCTGACCCGTCAGCGCCAGAACATTGAGCTGATCGCCAGCGAGAACATCGTCTCTCCGGCTGTCATGGCCGCGATGGGCAGCATCCTGACCAACAAGTATGCCGAGGGCCTGCCCGGCAAGCGCTACTACGGCGGCTGCGTCTATGTGGACGAGGTGGAGAACATCGCCATCCAGCGCGCCTGCAAGCTGTTCGGTGCCAAGTACGCCAACGTGCAGCCCCACTCCGGCGCACAGGCCAATCTGGCTGTCTACTTTGCACTGCTGGACCTGGGCGATACCGTCATGGGCATGGACCTTTCTCAGGGCGGCCATCTGACCCACGGATCTCCGGTGAACATGTCCGGCAAGAACTACCACTTCGTCTCCTACGGCGTCAATGCCGACGGCGTCATCGACTATGTGGAGCTGGAAAAGCAGGTGAAGAAGGTGCGTCCCAAGCTGATCGTGGCCGGTGCATCCGCTTACCCCCGCGCCATCGACTTTGAGAAGATCGCCGAGATCGCCCACGGCTACGGTGCCTACCTGATGGTGGATATGGCCCACATTGCCGGTCTGGTGGCCGGCGGCCAGCACCAGAGCCCCGTGCCTTATGCCGACGTGGTGACCACCACCACCCACAAGACTCTGCGCGGCCCCCGCGGCGGCCTGATCCTGACCAACAACCCGGTCATCGCAAAGCGCATCAACTCCGCGGTGTTCCCCGGCACCCAGGGCGGCCCGCTGGAGCACGTCATCGCGGCAAAGGCCGTCTGCTTCGGCGAGGCGCTCAAGCCCGAGTTCAAGGAATATGCCCGCAAGATCGTTGAGAACGCACAGGCTATGGCCGCTGAGCTGCAGGCCCGGGGCGTCAAGCTGGTGTCCGGCGGCACCGACAATCACCTGATGCTGATCGACCTGCGCGACGAGGAGTGCACCGGCAAGGAGCTGGAAGCCCGTCTGGACAGCGTGCATATCACCGCCAACAAGAACACTGTGCCCGGCGAGACCCGCAGCCCCTTCGTGACTTCCGGCGTGCGTCTGGGCACCCCGGCCGTTACCACCCGCGGTATGGGCCCCGCGGAGATGAAGGTCATTGCGGACTGCATCGCGGACTGCATCTGGCACTACGACGAGAAGAAGGACGAGATCAGCGACCGTGTGCTGAAGCTGACCCACGACTTCCCGCTGTACGAGTAAAAATAATTCTTATATAGAGAAAAGCACCTGCAACGCTGAAACGCTGCGGGTGCTTTTTGCTTGGACCCTCTCAGCCATCGCTGTGTGATGTCGGCTCTCCCTTCGGGGGAACTGGCGCGGAGCGCCTGAGAGGGTTTTAATCTTCCAGTGCTTCCGCCATGGCTTCGTCGGCTTCCTGCTGGGTGATGGTCTGCACCTTGAAGCCGAAGTAGAAGATGTGTCCCACCCAGACCACCAGCATGATGGCGCGCCCCACGGGCACCTTGTCCATCAGGATGAAGCCCGGCACCATGATGGCGGTCACGGTGCCGATGAGCAGGCACTTGGCCTTTTTGGTCATGCCGCGGCGGCGGAAATAGCTGCCGATGTACTTTTTATACACGGTGGTGTGGATGAACCAGTCGTGCAGCCGTTCCGAACTGTTGGCAAAGCAGAAGGCCGTGAGCAGGTAGAACGGCACCGTGGGCAGGATGGGCAGCACGATGCCGATGGTGCCGAGGGCAAGGCTGACGCAGCCGAGCGCGATGAAAAAGGCTTTTTTGAGGTGATGCATAACAGGTGTCCTTTCTGTGGTTGGCAAAAATGGGCAGATGAAAATGTTAGAATATACTAACTTTCTGGCAAAAAGAAACGCCGCTCCAACGGAAACGGTGTGTTCGCTTTTACAAACTTTGCACAGTGTATCATAAAAAAGCGTCGTTTGTCAAGCAGCAGGCATTGTTTTTGGCTGCCGGGCGTGGTAGGATAAAACAAAACGATGCGGAGGGGGAAACAAGATGGAACAGATGGGACTTTTGCATCTGTACTACGGCGACGGCAAGGGCAAGACCACGGCCGCCATGGGCCTTGCGCTGCGGGCGCTGGGCAGCGGGAAACGGGTGGTCATCGTACAGTTTTTAAAGGGCGGCCGCAGCGGGGAAATCCCGCTTTTGGAACAGCTGGGCGCAAAGGTGTACCGGGGCAAGGCCGGGCAGAAATTTGTTTCCCAAATGAACGAAGCCGAAAAGGCCGCCACCCGCGCGCTGCAGGACGCAAACCTTGCGGCAGCCATGGCAGAACCGGCCGACCTGCTCATCCTCGACGAGGCGGGCAGTGCCTGGGAACTGGACATGGTGGACCCGGAACTTTTACAGCGGGCAGTGCGGGAGCGCCCGGCCGGGCAGGAGTGCGTGCTGACGGCCCACGCGCCTGTGCAGTGGATGCTGGACGCGGCGGATTACGTCACCGAGATGAAGTGCCGCCGCCACCCGTACCAGAAAGGCATTGCAGCCCGGCAGGGCATCGAATACTGACCTTTTCCGAAACGGAAGTGTGGATCCTGCGCATCTGCAATAAACACCGGGACGGGGTATTTTTTGCCTTGCATTTAGCCCACCGGTGTGATATGATAAGTGCAAGAAACCATGCGTGCATTTTTTGAGCAGACCCGCCATAAAAACAGGGAATCGCTCCGCACCGCTGCCGGGGCTGGCCCTGACAGCGTTTTGTTTGAAGCAGCGGTTAGCACTCCCTAACAAACCGGCGCAGGCCGTGCAGTGCATGCAGACACTGGAGGGGAATAAAATGATTGAAACAACTGTATATGTAGATGGTATGATGTGCGGCATGTGCGAGAGCCATGTCAACGATGCTGTGCGCAAGGCCTTCCCGGAGGCGAAGAAGGTGTCTTCTTCCCACACCAAGGGCCAGACGGTCATCCAGTCGGAGCAGGAACTGGACGAGCAGAAGCTGCGCGACGCCATCAATGCCACCGGCTATGAAGTGAAGGGCGTGAAAAGCGCTCCTTATGAAAAGAAGGGCTTTTTCTCCTTTTTGAAAAAGTAACCCCGGAAAACGACCGAAGGAGGCAATGGTATGAGGATCCTGGTTTACGGTGCGGGCGTTTTGGGCTGCGAGCTGGCTCATGCGCTGATCCAGAACAAAAAGAACGTTGTCACGCTGCTTGCGCGCGGTGAGTGGAAGGAAATGATCGACCAGAAGGGCCTGACCATCCGCCACTGGGTGCAGCGGAAAACCACGGTGGACCGTGTGCAGACCATCGACACCCTGGCCCCGGATGATTGCTATGACCTTGTGTTCGTGGTGATGCAGGCAGGCCAGTTGCCCCAGGTGCTGCCCATCCTCAAGGAGAACAAGAGCTCCTACTTTGTGTTCGTGGGCAACGATCCGCAGGCAAAGCAGGTGCTGGAAGCCATGCAGCGCCCGGCGGATAAGGTGGCGTTCGGTTTCCAGAACACCGCAGGCCGCCGCGAACACGACCGCGTGGTCAGCGTCTATGCCAGCGCAGGCATGACGGTGGGCGGGGCCACGGCACCGCTTTCCGGTGCCTTCCGCACCCGGCTCAAGACCGCTTTTGACGGTGTGAAGTACAGGCTGAGCTTCTACGGCGATATGGACGAATGGCTCAAGTGCCATGCGGCCTTCATCCTGCCGATCTGTTACGTCTGCTACGCCTGCAACGGCGATCTGCGCCGTGCCACCAAGCAGCAGCGCGGTGCGATCCTGGATGCCGCCTATGAGGCCTGCGAAATGCTCAAGGCCATCGGCATCCCGGTGAACGATGCAGACAACACCGAGAACTTCAAGCCTGGCACCGCGGGCCGCCGCCAGATGGAAGCCATGCTCTTTGTCATGGCCAAAACGCCGCTGGGCCGTCTGTGTGCTTCCGACCATGCGATGCACGCCGTGGGCGAGATGCATTACCTGGACGATGCCTTTGAGGCCATGCGCAAGCAGGCGGGTACGGCCATGCCCATGTGGGAGAAACTCCGCAGCGAAATGCCCTCCTGGGACGCTCTGCAGAAGACGAACGGATAACAAGACCCGGCGCAGGCAGAAAACTTCTGTCTGCGCCATTTTGCGGCATAAAGTTTGCATAAACAAACAATGAAAACAGGAGGAGATCATGAAGGTATATTCTCTGGGAAACAAGGCGGGCCCCACCCTGATGCTGCTGCCCGGTACCTGCTGCCACTGGAAAAGCAATTTTGCGCCGGTGCTGCCGCTGTTGGAGCCGCATTTTCACGTCCTGTGCGTCTCCTACGACGGCTTTGATGAGACAGAACCGGACACCACTTTCCCCACGATGGAGGAGGAAGCGGCAAAGATCGAAGCCTACATCAACGAGAACCTGGGCGGCCATCTCCACGCGGCCTACGGCTGCAGCCTGGGCGGCAGTTTCGTGGGCCTGCTGGCGGCACGGCAGAACATCCGGCTGGAGATCGGCATCCTCGGCAGTTCAGACCTGGACCAGGCATCTCCGTTTGTTGCAAAGCTGGAAACGGACATTGCCCTGCCGCTGATCTACCCGGTGGTGCGGGACGGCAGATTCAAGTCGAAGCTGCTGAACAAAAAGATGGAGAAGCGCAAGCAGGAAATGCCGGGCTATGTGGACAAGTTCATGGAGATCATGGGCGGTGCCCGGCCTTATGTTTCGCTGCAGAGCTGCAAAAACCAGTTTTACTCGGACATGATCACCCCGCTGCCGGACCACTGGGACGGCCCCACGGCCATCCACATTTTCTATGCCCTGAAAATGGGCGAGAAGTACCGCGCGCGGTATGCGCAGCACTACGCTCACCCGATCATCCATGAGCAGGATATGCAGCACGAAGAATTGCTGGCCTGCCACCCGGAGCAGTGGGCAGCACTCGTCAAAGAGATCTGCCTGTAAAAACCAGAAGGAACCAGAAAGGCCGATGCAGCTGCATCGGCCTTTTGTCGTATCAATTCTGCCAGAAATGATGCAGCTGTTGTTCCAGCTCGTCATTGCTGCGCAGATAACGGATGTGCCGCCAGTGGGGCGGGAACAGCCGGGCGTATTCCGGCAGGGCGAACCGGTCGTCCAAAAGCAGCACCACGCCCTTGTCTTCCGGCGTGCGGATGACCCGCCCGGCTGCCTGCAGCACCTTGTTCATGCCGGGGAAGCGGTAAGCGTAGTCAAAACCGCAGCCATTCTGTTCGTCATAGTAGCGGCGCAGCATCTCCTGCCGGGGGTTCACCTGGGGCAGGCCCACGCCCACGATGGCGCAGCCGATGAGCCGGTCCCCGGCCAGGTCCACACCCTCGCCGAACACACCGCCCAGCACCCCGAACCCCAGCAGAGTTTCTTTGGGGTCCGGCACAAATGTGGCGAGAAACTCTGCCCGTGCGGCATCGTCGGCTTTGCTCTCCTGCGCAAGGGTGCGGATGCCTGGATACCGTGCCGCAAAGTCCTCGCGCACCTGCCGCAGGTAGGCATAGCTGGGGAAAAAGGCCAGATAGTTGCCGGTTTTGCTCAGCGCCAGTCGGGCCAGAGCGTCCGAAACCGCCTGCACGCTGGCGTCCCGGTCGCGGTAGCGGGTGGAGATATTCGGCAGGCAATACAACCCGAGATTTTCTGCCGGAAATGGGCTTTCCAGCGCCACGGCCCGGGCGTCCGGGCAGCCCAGCACGCCCCGGTAATAGCCCGGCGGGGCGAGGGTGGCGCTGAACAGCGCGGCGCTGCGCCCGGCGGCAAGGCTGGCGTCCACAAAGGGTGCCGGGTCCAGGCAGAGCAGGTGAAGGGCCAGCTCACTGCCATAGGCGGAAAGCTGGGTGAGAAAGTGGCTGTCGTAGCGTTCGGCGGCGCGGGTGATGTCCTGCACGGCAAAATAGAGGTCCAGCAGCTGGGCATGGGCGTCCGCATCCGGGTTTGCTTCCAGCCAGTCCTGCAAAGGGGCCTGCACAGCCCGCAGCGGCGTGAGCAATGCGGCGGGCAATTCCCGGAGAAACACCGTGCCTTCCCGGGCAAAGATCGGCTCCGGCAGTTCCAGTGCAGGCGCATCGGCGGGTCCGGGCAGAAGGCTGGTCTGGGCGGCTTCTTCCGGCGCGGTTTCCAGTGCAGCACGCCGGGGTGCCAGCTTTCCGCAGAGTTTTCGCGCCTCCAGAAAGGCCTTGTCAGCCTTGCTCAGGGCGGTTTTCAGGGCACTTTTGCCCTTGCCGAGGGCGCGCTTTGCGTCGGTCAGGCTGCTTTTGGAAAAGCTGGCAGAATACATCGCCCGGGCACGGTCCGGCAGGTTGTGCGCCTCGTCAATGAGGAACAGCCAGTCGCCGGACGCATCAAAGAACCGCTTCAGATGCACCACCGGGTCGAACAGGTAGTTGTAGTCGCCAATGACTACATCGCACCACTCGCTCAGGTCCAGCCCCAGCTCAAACGGGCACACCGAGAACTGCCAGGCGGTGTCGGCCAGAGCGGCACGGTCAAAGCTGCCGGGGCCGTCCAGCAGGGCGGCCAGTGCGTCCTTCACCCGGCTGTAGTAACCATTGGCGAAAGGGCACAGCTCCGGCAGACAGGCCGGGCGGCCCTCGGCGTCCGGGTGCAGGCAGACCTTTTCCTTGGCGGTCAGGGTCACGCTGCGCAGCGCAAGGCCGGGGTCCGCTGCCCGCAGCCGGGCGATGGCGTCCTCGGCGGCGGCCTGGGTCGTGTTGCGGGCGGTGAGGTAAAAGAGCTTTTCGCCGCTGCCTTCGCCCATGGACCGCAGGGCGGGGAAGATGGCGCTCATGGTCTTGCCGATGCCGGTGGGGGCCTGACAGAACAGCCGGGTGCCGCCCTTGTGGTCGGCGTCCTTTCCGGCGCGGCAGGCGCGGTACACTTCGCCCGCCAGTGCCCGCTGGCCGGGGCGGTATTCAGCAAACGGAAACCGCAGTGCGGAAAGGCTTTCGGCACGCCGGACACTCCAGTCCAACTGGCGCTGCGCCCAGGGGGCATATTGCTGCAAGAGCCCGCGCAGGAAGGTGTCCAGTTCTTCCCGGGAAAAGTGCCGCACGAACCGGATGATCTGGTCGGTGTCGATCTGATAATAGGTCAGCCGCACGTTGATTTTGGAAAGGCTTTGCTGGTCGGAATAAATGGCGGCATACACCATGCCCTGCGCCCAGTGGCAGGGGTTCATCTCCTCGGTGATCTCCTCAAAGGGGACGGCCGTGGTCTTGATCTCGTCGATGGTCACGGGGCCGCCCTCGTCCGTAAAAATACCGTCGGCCCGGCCTTCCAGCGTGAAAGAGATGCCGTCCGCTTCCCGTTCGGCAGAGAGGAACACCTCGGCCTGGTAGCCCTCTCCGGCGGTTTTTTGCAGCCTGCGGTGGATGCGGGCACCTTCCAGCGCGCGGTCAAACCCTGCAAAACGGCTGTCGATGCTGCCGGTGCGCAGCAGAAATTCCACCAGCTGCCGGATGGGAAGATGGATGGCGGGCATAGAGTTCACTTCCTTTTAGATGAAAATGCTTCTTGTGCAGAGTGCAGTCGCGTAGGGCAGGTCTGATGGCTTTTATGAGAAACATCTCCGCCGGATATGTTCTCTTTTGCCGCACAAAAGAGAACCAGAAAGGACGGCGGTGCCCGGAGGGCATGAAAGCCCCAGTGGGGCTTTTAAGCCGCAGACCGGTTTGCGAAGCAAATGCCGCGTGTTCAGCGCGGCAAGGTCGCAGCGATTTCGACGCGCTGGACCCGACGGGTTGCGGCACCCTGCGTCTGCTTCGTGCCTTGGGCGGCACTCGCATCCTGCAGGCCGCTGCCCCAACAGCTCCTCCCTGTATCCGCCACTGGCGGCGGTCGTCGCCGTTGCAAACAAGGGGCTGCTCGCCCTTGATAATCCCAAGGCAGAGGTCGAAACGAAAAAATGCCAGCCGCTTCGCTCAACGCATTTTTTTTTTTTTTTCGCTTCTCCGATTTGCAGGCCCCTCAGTCGCTGCGCGACAGCTCCCCACAGGGCGCGACAAACGCGAATATAAAAATAATTTTTCCACTGATTATGGCCAGAGCGCACGCGGTGGCCATTTCAAATAGTGTTACTCCAGCCCAAACAACCCGGCACATTCTTTGGCGGCTTCATCTACCTTTGCAAAATCCACCGCCGCACGGTAATAGGTCTCCAGTTCGTCGTGGCAGCTCTTGGCCTGGGCCATCAGGGCGCAGGCCTGCTCCAGCAGCTCGGCGGCGGCGCGCTCGTTGAACCGCAGCCGTGCGCGGTAGGCGGCAAGATTCTCCCGGTCCAGGAAGCGCGTGCAGCGCACGGCCTGCACACCGGGCAGCTGTACCGGGTGCCACCGGTTGTCGGTGAGAAAGGCCAGCCGCAGTTCCGGGATGAGGATGTGGTCGATCTTATCCTCCGGGTGCATGGCGCAGGGGCAGGTGATGATGTGGTGGCCGCGGGCCAGCGCTTCGGCGCGGATCAGCTCCAGCAGCAGGCGGGAAACGGCCCCGTAGTCGTCGCGGAACACCACGAACTTGTCGGCCAGTGCCTGGGCGGTGCCCTGGTAGAACACTTCGCCCTTCGGCGTGATGGCCGAAAGCAGCCGCAGTTCTTCGCTGCCAAAGGTCTCGGTGCGGGGCAGCACCCGGGCACACAGGCGCTTGACGTAGCGGCGCACTTTTTCAAAGTTTGCACTGCAGGCTTCGGCCCGGCGGCTGTCCAGCAGCAAACTCCCGGCCGAAGCGATATACCGCGCCGCCCGGCTGCGCAGCATGGCGTTGCGGGCGAACAGGGCCCTCACATCGTCGGCGTGGGGGTGCAGTGCCTCGGCGTCGATGGTGTGGTACAAGCTCACCACCACCTCGTCCGCGCCGGGGGCATCCGGCTCCATCACATGGGGCGCAGTGGCGTCCACGATGGCCTTGTGCCGCGCGGGCAGGATGACGCCGTCCAGGCTGTCCGGGTCGCTGGCGCAGTGGACGCGCTCCACGGTCTCGCCGTGTTCCTCGGCGGCGCGGGCCAGCCGCTTCATCAGGGTGGATTTGCCGCAGCCGGGGCCGCTTTTGATCAGGTACATCTGCATCCCGGGTTCACGGCGCAGCGGCTCAAAATAGCCCTTGAACCCGGCGGGCGTGGTCGCGCCCAGGAAAAAATCCACGGAAACAGGTCTTGCGTTTTCCATAGTGTCACACCTCTCTTTTGCTTTAGAGTATGCAAAAGAGAGGTGTTTGGTTCCGTATTTCAATCGCCCTGGTAGGTGTGCTCGCACACAGTACCGATCGTGTCCCGCAGGGCGGCAAAGTCTGAAAAGGCGGCGGGCTTGTTCTGCGGCTGGCGCAGCAGGGCGGCCGGATGGAAGGTGCCCATGAACAGGATGCCGCCTTTCTCAAAGAACTGCCCGTGCTCCCGAGTGACGGAAAAATCCGGTTTGATCATCCGCTGGGCGGCGATGCGGCCCAGGCACACGACGATCTTCGGCTTCAGCAGCCGGAACTGCTCCCGCAGCCAGGGCATGCAGGCTTCGCTTTCTTCGGGCCGGGGGTCGCGGTTCTGGGGCGGGCGGCACTTGACGATGTTGGCAATGTAGCAGTTCTGGCTGCGGTCCAGATCAATGGCGAACAGGTACTTGTCCAGCAGCTGGCCGCTGCGGCCCACGAAAGGCAGGCCCTGCTCGTCCTCGCTCTGGCCCGGGCCCTCGCCCACAAAGAGGACCTCGGCGTTCTGCGCGCCCTGCCCAAACACCACATTCGTGCGGGTTTGGCACAGCTCACACTTCGTGCAGGCAAGGCATTCTGTTTTTAATGTATCCCAATCCATGGCGGTCGATCTCCCTCAGAAACAGTATGATATTTTATTCACAAATGAAAGCGCTTTTTCTCTTAAAATAATAGCACAAAAAGCCAATTTTGTCTTGAACTTTTTGCCGTCTGTGCTAGAATAAAAGAGAAAGGCATCCTTGTGTCCAACACGCGCGGGGTGCGAATTTTGGAAAGTAAATTCGGAGGTAATCACAATGGCTGATATGTTTGCGCCGCTGGTAGCACAGCTGAAGGCAAATCCCAAGACGATCGTTTTCACCGAGGGCAATGATCCCCGCATCCTGGAGGCTGCTGCAAAGCTGCTGGCTGAGGGCGTGCTGAAGGTCGTCATGGTGGGCAACGAGGCTGAGTGCAAGGCTGCTGCTGCCGCCGGTAACTTTGATATTTCCGCTGCCGAGATCATCGACCCCGAGAACTACGCCGGCTTCGATGAGATGGTCAACACCATGGTGGAGCTGCGCAAGGGCAAGCAGACCGCTGAGGAGTGCACCGCTCTGCTGAAGAAGTCCAACTACTTCGGCACCATGCTGGTCAAGATGGGCAAGGCTGACTGCCTGCTGGGCGGCGCTACCTACTCCACCGCCGACACCATCCGTCCCGCTCTGCAGCTGGTCAAGACCAAGAAGGGCGCACATCTGGTGAGCTCCTGCTTCATCCTGGACCGCGACTGCGGCGAAGAGGGCCTGAAGCGCATTGCCATGGGCGACTGCGCTGTCAACATTGATTACACCGATACCGTTGATAAGGCTACCGGCGAGGTCAAGCTCGCTGCATCCGCAAAGCTGGCTGAGGTGGCCGTTGAGACTGCCAAGACCGCAAAGCTGTTCGGCATCGATCCGAAGGTCGCAGTTCTGAGCTTCTCCACCAAGGGTTCCGGCAAGGGCGGCACCGTTGCTCTGAGCCATGACGCTACCATCAAGGCTCAGGAGATGGACCCCGAGCTGGCTGTGGACGGCGAGCTGCAGTTTGACGCTGCCGTTGCTCCCGAAGTTGCACAGGTCAAGTGCAAGGGCAGCAAGGTGGCTGGTCAGGCCAACACCTTCATCTTCCCCTGCATCGAGGCCGGCAACATCGGCTATAAGATCGCACAGCGTCTGGGCGGCTATGCTGCTTACGGCCCCATCCTGCAGGGCCTGAACGCTCCCATCAACGACCTGTCCCGTGGCTGCAACGCCGACGAGGTCTACAAGATGAGCCTGATCACTGCCTGCCAGTCCTGATTGGTCCTTCATATAATTAAATAATGCCTTGAGAGCGGAATGGCTGCGGTCATTCCGCTCTTGCTTTTTCTGTGAAAACTGCGTAATTCGCGGCATGCGGGCCGCGAATTACGCTAAAATAAAAATAAAATGACCGCTGTTATTATCAGAGCGAAGCGGAGATGATTCCAAATCGATTTGCCCCTCTTGCAATCTGCCCCCATTTATGGTACAATATTCTGGCATTCAGAAGAATGTGTCGGACAGCGCCTGCTGCGTGGTTCGGCATACGGATGCGGGTCCTGTACGATGGATTCGCTGTGAACCAGGTCAGGTGGGGAACCAAGCAGCCTTAAGCAGTGCGTTCGTGCGTTTCAGTCAGCCTGCATCCGTATGCCGAGTTACGCAAGGCGGGGACAAAACCCCGTCAAGCGCTGTCCTTTTTATTTTGCCGGAAAGGGGAGAAGGCCATGTACCGTGCCTTATACCGCAAGTGGAGACCCCAGCGTTTTGAGGACGTGGTGGGCCAGCGTGCCATCGTCACGGCCCTGAAAAACCAGATCACGGCAAACCGCGTGGGCCACGCCTATCTGTTCACCGGCGTGCGCGGCACCGGCAAGACCACCTGCGCAAAAATTTTCGCCAAGGCGGTCAACTGTCTGCATCCGGTCAACGGCGACCCCTGCGGCGAATGCGAAATTTGCAAGGGCATCGACAACGGCAGCATCCTCGATGTGGTGGAGATGGACGCGGCTTCCAACAACGGCGTGGATGACATCCGCGACCTGCGCGACGAAACCGCCTACACCCCCAGTGCCTGTCAATATAAGGTATACATCATCGACGAGGTGCACATGCTGTCCACAGCGGCCTTCAACG
>ENA-UONV01001006-UONV01001006.1-human-gut-metagenome-genome-assembly--contig:-CS4-NODE-1006-length-27470-cov-3.989896_pt1 | contig 27470 bp, 30 predicted proteins | sample MGYA00242461_ERZ724008 | MGnify/ENA metagenome assembly ERZ724008 | reverse complement strand
CACTCAAAAAAGTATACTCCCAAAGGCTTGGGGGAAATAAGGTCGAAGCCTTAAAAAGCGTCAGCTTTGCCGTGGAAAAGGGCGAATTTGTTGCGATAATGGGCGAATCCGGCTCGGGCAAAACAACTCTTTTAAATATCCTTGCGGCGCTTGACACTCCCACAAGCGGAAGCGTGGTTTTAGACGGAATGAATCTTGCACGCATCCGCGAGGCTCAGATAGCTTCGTTCCGGCGGGACAATTTAGGTTTTGTTTTTCAGGACTTCAATCTGTTGGACACCTTCACCATCGAGGACAATATCTATCTGCCGCTGGTGCTTGCGGGTAAATCTTATAAGGACATGAGCAACAAGCTTAAGCCAATAGCTGAGGCGTTGGGAATAGATACCCTCCTGAAAAAGTATCCATACGAGGTATCGGGCGGACAGAAGCAGCGCGCGGCTGTAGCAAGGGCTGTCATCACCGACCCAAAGATAATTCTGGCAGACGAGCCGACCGGAGCTCTTGATTCAAAATCCTCCGACGAGCTTTTAAATATGTTTACACGCATCAACGCCATGGGGCAGACGATTCTTATGGTAACACATTCGGTAAAAGCTGCAAGCGTTGCTAAAAGGGTTCTGTTTATCAAGGACGGCGAGGTCTTCCATCAGCTGTACAGGGGAGAAGAAACTCAGGATCAGTTCTATCAAAGAATAACCGACACCCTGACTCTGATTGCCACCGGTTCGGGGAGGGATTAAGCCATGAAATTCGGTTTGTATCCCAAATTGGCGTTTGAAGGAATCAAGAAAAACAAAAGGCTGTATATCCCGTATATTTTAACCTGCGTTGGAATGATAATAATGTATTACATCATTATTTTCATTCAGACCGACAAAGCTATAGCAAACCTGCCTTTAGGCGCAAGCGGGGTTGTGATGGTTTTGGAATTAGGCGGCTGGGTGGTAGCGTTCTTCTCGCTTCTGTTTTTGTTCTACACAAACTCCTTCCTTATGCGAAGGAGAAAAAAGGAGTTCGGACTGTATAACATCTTGGGCATGGGTAAATTCAACCTTGCAAGAATAATCTTCTGGGAGACTGTTATCATCGCCGTTATATCCTTAGTAACAGGTCTTGCAATAGGAATAGCCCTTGCCAAGCTTGCCGAGCTTGGTCTTCTGAATCTATTAAATGCCGATATCAACTACACCGTATCAATATCTATGCAGGGAGTTTTTATGACTCTTGCGGTATTCGGAGTAATCTTTTTGATACTCCTTCTGAACTCCATAAGGCAGATAAAGTTTTCAACGGCAATGTCGCTTTTGAAATCGGAGAATACAGGCGAAAAGCCGCCAAAAGCAAACTGGTTCTGGGGAGTATCCGGCGTGATAATTCTTGCGGTTGCCTATTATATCGCGATAACCGTTGAAAACCCTATTGCAGCAATGCTTTATTTCTTCTTGGCGGTAATTATGGTTATTATTGCGACATATATACTTATGATGACCGGATCGGTGGTGTTCTGCCGCATTCTCCAAAAGAATAAGAGGTATTATTACAAAGCCAACCACTTTGTTTCGGTATCCTCGATGGCATACAGAATGAAGCGGAACGGCGCGGGTCTTGCATCCATCTGCATTCTTGCAACAATGGTTTTAGTCATGATATCCTCGACCACCTGCCTGTATTTCGGAGTAGAAAGCACCCTTACGGCAAGATACCCCAAAGACATCAACTTTGACCTATACTGCGCAGATGTAAACGACTTCTACGGTACGGCGCCGGACGAAGCGCGCGAGGCTATATTGCAAAAGGTGAGCGAATACGGCGGCGAGATAACTGATGTATATGATTACCGCAACGTATCATTCGAGGGAAGCATTTCGGGAGATACCCTTGACATAAGCCGCTATTTCAACAGTATTGCACCATCAGAGATATCCGCCATGGTGGTTTTGCAATTTGTTCCGCTTGATGACTATAACGCTATAATGGGCACGCGTGAGACTCTCGAGCCGGGCGAAGCGTTTGCAATTCCTTACAGAACAGAATTTTCCGAAGACGAGCTGAAAGTAAACGACTATGTGCAGTTTAAAATCAAAAAGGTTCTTGATGATTTTGCTTTCGGCGCAGATGCCGCTATGGACGCTGTGCCGACTATAGTTGTGGTTGTTTCGGATATGCGCGAAAGCCTTAGTCCTCTTGAAAGCATCGCAGACTTCAGAGGTGCTCAGCTTATGTCAAAGAAGTGGACCTATAACTTTGATACTACTGTAGATAAAGACAAGCAGGCTGAGCTGAACCGCGAGATTCGCAATCTTAAGGAAAGCTTGTTTGCAGACAATGAAAAAATTCGCATCAAAACAGAAAGCCGTGAAGCCAGCCGCGACGATTACTATTCTATGTTCGGCGGACTGTTCTATATTGCTATAATCCTGTCGATTGTATTTATAATTGCAGCCGTGCTTATAATCTACTACAAGCAGATATCCGAGGGCTACGAGGACAGAGCGCGCTTTGACATCATGCAAAAGGTAGGCATGACCAAGCGCGAAATCAAAAAGAGCATCAACTCTCAGCTGTTAACGGTATTCTTCCTGCCGCTCGCCGCCGCGGGACTGCATTTAGCCTTTGCTTTCCCGATGATTAAGCGTATACTTATGGTGTTTAACCTTAATAATCCAATGCTTTTCGCCATGACAACTTTAATCAGCTTCGCTGTTTTCGCTGTTGCCTATACAATCGTCTATAAAATCACATCAAACGCCTACTATGGCATTGTCAGCGGAATCAAGGAGTGATGCTTTATGACCGGCAAAAGCATTGCAGGCAGGCTTGTAACGTATTTCGGTTTAGGAATAATAGGGATACTGGCAATCCCCACTGGCTTGCTTGTTGGAACGATATCTTTAATATGGTCTTTTGTAGACTTTGTTGTAAGAAAGCTTAAATAAATAGGGAAGAGCTATAACCGGATACGCATGATAAGGAGTTCTTTCATCAAAAAAGGTGTAACACCGAAATGGTGCTACACCTTTTTTATCTTTGGAAACTTCCATACAGCTTTCCTGCTTTGCTCATATCAAATTCAAACCTATATAAGCCATAGGTGTAAATCTCAAGCCGTTCACTGTCTGCTCTTTGTCTGTATCAATAAATCCTAATTTTCTATAAACATGGACGGCAAAAGGCGATGAATTTACAGTCACTCTCGAAGCAGTGCTTTGCTCTAACACCTTTTGAAACAGCTTTCTGCCGATGCCTTGTCTATGATAATTTCCGTCTACGAAAAGCAGTGCAATATGTGTGCCATTATTTCTTGTCGCGATAACTCCGACTAATTCTTCGTTTACAAATGCTCCAAACATGGAGAGCTTAGACAAAAAGCTTTCGTCGTGAATGCTATTGTAAAATTCGTCTATACCTTGCTGAGTGTAATCGGGAGCCTCATATTCCTGAAACACACGCCAGACTAAGGATAATGCTTCGTTTAAAGCAGTTTTATCAATTTTCTTTATAATGACTTTCATTGATACTTGTTTCTCCAATTCCGGACTGATTAGTCAAGCGAAAAGCTGCCCAAAGACTTTATTATATCACGAATAATCTTCATTCCTGCGCTTTATCTGGCGTATATCCTCGCCCAAAAAACGCAGAGGCTTAAAGTTTCCTGTCAGGCGAGATACTATTCTGTCGTCGTACCTTTCAAGCAGCTTCTGAGTGGATAGATTGGTTGATATAATCGTCGGCTTGCCCTCGTTGCAGCGGGTGTTTATTATGTTGTATATAACCGACGTGCTGAAGGCGGTTTCAAACTCGCTTCCCAAATCGTCCAAAATCAAAAGGTCGGCTTTTAAGATAAGCTCTAATGTGTCGCCCTCAGCTCTTCCGAAATGCTCTTTTTCTATCGTCCTCAAATAATTCTGAACAGAGTCAAAGGCAACGCTGTAACCCCTACTTATCAGCTCCTGAGCGATACAGCAGGAAAGAAAGGTCTTGCCCAGACCGGTCGCACCCATCATAAACAGTCCCGGCGAATCGGAAGAAAAGCTCTTTGAATACTCCATGCAGGTCTTAACGATATCCGCCATCTTATCGCGGCAGCTGACTGTGCTGCCCTTTATCTGAACGGTTTCGGGGTAGTAATCCAAACGGAACTCCGCAAAGCTGTGAAGCTTTATAGCGCACTGCTTGTTAAGCTCCTCAATCATATACTTTGTCATAAGCTCCTCTAAGCACTTGCACCTGTTGCCCATGCTGATTCCGGTATCAAGGCATTCAGAACAGTAGCATTTAACCGAAAGATAATCCTCGGGATATCCAAACGAAGCAAGCATACGCTTAAGCTTTGCCTGATTTGAGATATTGTCGAATTTTATACGTTCAATTCGCTCATGAGCGTTCGGCAATTTAGAAAATACAACATCCGAAAGCTTTAAGGCGGTGCTTCTGATATCACGGTACACCGAATATATTTCAGGATATTTTGCAGATATCTCATTTGCATGAGCTTCCTGCAAGGCAATTGCGGACTGTCTGCGCCTGTCAATCTCCATGCGCGCTTTCAGAATAACCTCAGGAGTATATTTCACTTTGAAACTCATATCCTTTCATTAATTGTTTTTGATTCCAAGAGTAAATGCATCAAACTCATCGATATCGAAGGAGCGTTCCTCGTCAACGGCACTTGTCTTCTGAGGTCTGACCTCCGATTCAGCCGCCTCCGGGGTGAATATCTTCTTATCCGCCCACGATTTCAAAACCGAGTTGATATATGGGAAGGAAAGCTTGTTAGTAGCGTCAACGCACCTCTCGCGCGCTAAGGATATCATACTTAAATCAAAGCCCATATCCTGCCACGAAGATATAAACTGCGACTGCTTTGAAGTAAGCTTGGTATCGATTCCGAAATCCGCAGCCACCTTGGCTTCAAAGCTTTTTATTTCAGACCTTCGCTTGATTTCGGCGTCTATATCGAGAAAATCAGTAATACCCTTGTCGGCAAAATCACGCGCGACAGTTTCTATGTATCTTGCCGAGGTCTTATCATTATCGCGGCAGTATTCCAGTATAAGAATTATCGCGGGAGGTAAAAATCCGCAGTAGTCTTTAAGGCTTATAAGCATTTCATGGTCGGCGTGCTTAAGCGTTCTGCCAAGAGTCTGCTCTGCTTCGTGGAAAAGCTCCTTAGTCGCGCTGTCGTTATCAAGAATATCCGCGATTTCCTTTGCGGAATAGCCCCTGTGCCAGACCTGTCTTACCGGCTTTTCTGGAGCGGACAGGGGAGTTTCACTGCTGACTGCCTGCACTTCGACGCTATCCTCGCTGATAACTCCACGTTCCTTCCAGAATATAATAGCGTCCGAAAGACTGTCGCCGGATATGCCCAGCCTTTTGCACACGGCTTCCGTATCAAAGCTGTCCGATTCGTTGCTCAAAAGATATATAATAAGCTTCAGCGCAGCAGAATCCGCAAGCCTTATGTAATCGTCAGCAATGTAGCAGGGAAAGCTGAAAAATCTTTTTTTATTGTTAACATTAACCTTGTATCGCACTTATAATCATCCTTAAAAATGTCATTGGAATTATTATAACACACGAACAAACAGTTTTCAACGATATTGCGCAAAAAAATTATCCCGATCGCTTGGCAATCGGGATAATAAAAGGTTATGCACAAAAATCAGTAGTTTTCTTTTCTTACTTCAAAGAAGCTTCCGGGATGAGCACATACGGGGCAAACGCCGGGAGCCTTCTTGCCGATTACAAGGTGTCCGCAGTTGCGGCATTCCCAGATGGTCTCTTCGCTCTTTTCAAATACCTTCTGCATCTCAACGTTGTTAAGAAGTGCGCGGTATCTTTCCTCATGAGTCTTTTCGATAGCTGCAACGGCTCTGAACTGATAAGCAATCTGAGTAAAGCCCTCTTCCTCTGCAACCTTTGCAAAGCCGTCGTACATATCGGTCCACTCGTAGTTTTCGCCGGCAGCAGCTGCTGCAAGGTTTTCTGCGGTGGTTCCGATGCCGCCAAGATGCTTAAGCCACATCTTTGCGTGCTCCTTTTCGTTGTCAGCAGTCTTCAAAAAGATTTCAGCTATCTGCTCGTAGCCCTCTTTCTTTGCAACGGATGCAAAGTATGTGTATTTGTTTCTTGCCTGAGATTCACCGGCAAAAGCGGTTGCAAGATTCTGTTCTGTTCTGCTGCCTTTAAGTTCCATAATTATAATCTCCTTTTTATAGAATTTTTATGATACGGCGGATTGTCTGCCGCCGAAAATCAACGTTGAATTATTGCTTTTCTCTGCAATCAGGACAAACATAATTAGCATTTACGTCGTACCCGGTAAGCCTTTCACCAAGCTTATCCTCAAGCTCTCCTCCGATATCGGCAATAGGGAAGTCGCTGACCTTGCCGCAGCAGTCGCATATCAGATGACCGTGCGGATAGGTTGATCTGTCGTAGCAATCCGGAAAGCCCTTTTTGGTTATCAGCTTGATTTCGTTATCCTCGCACAGCTTGCCTAAATTTCGGTATACGGTCCCCAAGGCGATATTAGGCATTCTGGCTTTTGCGATATTGAAAATTTCCTCCGCAGTCAAATGTCCGTCAGTTGTTTTTATGATGTTGAGGATAAGTATTCTCTGCTTGGTCATAAACACCTCATTAAGAATAATTCTTAAAAATATAATATCAAAAAATCTTTGTTTTGTCAATACATTTGCCGAGATGTTCATTACAATTTCACTTTGTTAAGTATAAAGTAATTAAAACCATAAACAATTTATTGCTTTTATGCGTTAAAACGTAGAAAAATCAGCGTCTGCCTTGACACTCGCATAATAAAATAATATAATAGATAAAATTTTAATATTCGGAGCTGATGGCATTGAAAAAAATAACATCCATACTGAATCATATATTCATCGACGGTTTATCCGGCATGGCTCAGGGGCTTTTTGCAACTTTAATAATCGGAACGATTATCGAGCAGATAGGTAGTATTATAGGCTCGGCTGTTGGCTCCTACCTGATTCTTATAGCCGGCTTCTGCAAGGCGCTTACCGGCGCGGGAATAGGCGTTGGAGTTGCGGCTAAGTACAAAAGTCCCGCGCGCGTAACGGTTTCTGCCGCAGTCTGCGGAATGGTCGGAGCCTTTGCGGGAAAAATCCCGCTTGAAAGCTTTACAAAGGGCTCAATTCTTTTCGCCGGACCCGGTGAGCCTTTGGGAGCTTTTGTTGCGGCGTTCGTAGGCATAGAGCTTGGAAGTCTTATTTCCGGAAAAACTAAGGTGGAAATCATTGTAACTCCGGTTGTAACTATACTCAGCGGTGCGGCAGTCGGAATTATTCTCAGCCCGCCGATATCGCAGTTTATGAAGTGGATAGGAAGCCTTATCAACTATGGAGTCGAGGCGCAGCCCTTCCTGATGGGAATAATAGTTTCGGTACTTATGGGAATGGCTCTTACTCTGCCGATAAGCTCGGCGGCAATAGGCATTTCTTTGGGACTCAGCGGAATCGCAGCCGGAGCCGCCGCAGTGGGCTGCTGCGCACAGATGGTAGGTTTTGCGGTTATGAGCTTCCGCGAGAACAGATGGGGCGGACTTGTCTCTCAGGGAATAGGAACCTCCATGCTTCAGATGTCCAATATAATCAGAAATCCATTGATATGGCTGCCTCCGATATTTGCAAGCGCGGTTTTAGGACCTGTTTCCACCTGTATATTCAAGATGGTAAACAACGCAACAGGCTCCGGAATGGGAACCGCCGGACTTGTAGGTCAGTTTATGGGATATAACGCCATGACCGAAGCCGGAGTTGCGCCTGCAATCGCGCTTATAGAGATGGCAGTTATGCACTTTATTGCACCTGCACTTCTTTGCTTCATAGTTTGCGAGGGAATGAGAAAGCTTAAGCTTATTAAGCCCGGAGACTTGAAGCTGGAAGTCTGAAATACTGGAACTTTAAGCCGGCATACCCATTTTTCGGGACTGCCGGCTTTGCTTTTTTTAAAAAATTTATGATTTAATCGGCATAACTCCTGAATTAGCTATTGTAATGGAGACGAAAAAATGCTATAATATATTGGTATTTCGTAGGTCAATCTGATATTAACTATTGCTCAGCACTAATTCTACAGCAGATATAATTATCAATTCATCTTTGCAATATTTTTCGGACCATTGTTGTTTTATATCAGGAGGTGGTATTCTATGAAGAAAGTTGTTCTAATGCTTTTAACAGCAGTCGTGGTTATTACTATGACCGCTTGTCAGAATAAAAAGAAGGTTGATACTCCGTCTTCTCCATCCGACATTACTATAAACACCTTTGAATCAGGATATGTCACATCCTCGGATTCTGATGCTTCTGAAGCCACTCTGCCGTCCTATCTGACTGTAAGTGAAGAATCGTATACACTGCCATCTGTAATAACTACCGCTCCGGAAATAACATCCGAAGCAACAACACTTTCCGAAGAGAATTTTTCGGATGAGCCTTACAGAATTACAGATTATGAGGCTATAATGTACGCAAGCTCCGCTGTTAATATCCGTGAAAAGCCGGACGCCGACAGCAAACGTATAAGCCATCTTAACAAGGGCGATGAAGCTCATATAACCGGAATCGTCTCAAACGGATGGTATAGGATTAAAATCAAGGGCAATGAATACTTTGTAAACGGCAGATATCTTTCAGATTACATAGAGCCGGATTACGAAGAAACCACCACAGCTAAAACATCAAAGCCTGAAACAACCACCCCCAAAACTGAACCGAGTGAGGACGACATTCATATAGAAGATCCGGTCGATGACGATCCTGATGTTCAGGTTGAGGACCCCGGCAGCACGGACGAGCCGACCGTGAGTGAGATTGATGACAATCCGATTGTCGAGCAATTTACGATTCCGCAGGGCTATTCAAACTATTCGGCACTGAATTATTCCACACAAAAGGCAATGTGGTTTGCGTATCTCGATATAGACGTTATGCTTGCAAACGCTTCTGAAAGCGATTTCAGGGAACAGGTATCAAGAGCTTTCATTAACGCTAAGCTCATTGGCTGCAATACTGTTTATGTTCATGTGCGAGCATTTGCCGACGCTTATTATTATTCCAATCTCTATCCGTTTGCTGCATCATATTCCGGTACTGCCGGAGTATATCCGGATTATGACCCTCTTAGAATTATGATTGACGAAGCGCATAATCTGGGGCTTTCTTTCCATGCGTGGGTTAATCCTATGAGAACAACCACTAAAAAGCGCTTTGCTGAAATTGACGATAGATATGCAATAAAACAGTGGTATAACTCCGACACCACCAACGGCACCTATCTTGTATATGATTCGGATACCGGCTATTACTGGCTAAGTCCCGCATATTCCGCTGTCAGGGAGCTTATATGCAGCGGCGTTGCCGAGATAATTGCTAACTATAACGTTGATGGCATCCACATCGATGATTACTTCTATCCCACAACTGATAAATCCTTTGATAAGCTTGCTTTCCAGGTTTCCGGCAGGAGCGATTTGTACCAGTGGCGCCGCGATACCGTAAGCCTGCTTGTAAGCGACATTTATTCCACCGTCAAATCCTGCAACCCAACCGTCGAGTTCGGCGTTTCACCGCAGGGAAATATCGACAACAACCTTAATAAGCTTTATGCAGATGTTGAAAAATGGTGCTCCGAGCCCGGATATCTCGATTATATCACGCCACAGATATACTATGGCTATAAGGATAAGCTTCCGTTTGATTCCACAGCCGAAGCATGGCAGTCGCTGGTTAAAAGTCCGCACGTAAAGCTTGTGTGCGGTATTGCAGCATATAAGGTTGGAATCAACGTTGAGTGGAGTTCAGGCGAGATGCTTGCGCGGCAGACAAATTATATAAACAACCTTCCGGGATATTCCGGCTGCGCATACTACCGCTATAACTCGCTGTTTGCAGAAGGCACGGATGTGTCCTCACTCATGACAAGTGAGAGAAATCAGCTTCAGCAAGCTATTGCAAATCTTGATTAGTAATATACGAAAGGACCGCTTTTAGGCAAATACAATTATGAAAAGATTATTATGTTTTACGCTTGCAATTCTGATAATGTTTCTGACCGTCTCCGAAAGCGGTTCTTTCGCCGTACAGACCTTTGCAGAGGGAATCGAAGAAAACAGCAATGATGTCACCACAGATGATGTCGGCATTCCGCCGGACAGCTATGATTACGCATATCCGGACATGATGAAGGCGACAAACATAACCATAGGTCTGGATTTCTTCAAGGATATTAACCAGTCGGCAGAAACCACACAGAATGAAATAACCGAAATTATAGATAATCTCGAAAGCTACGGCTTGAATACAATAATCATAAACACCAGCTATAACGGCGTTGTGTACTATGAAATCGGCGCAAAGATATATAAAAGCGGCTCTCCGCTCGATATGCTTATTGATGTTGCACGTCAGCACAATTTCTTCGTTTATATATCCTTTGACCTTTCAGACGCTATAGCATCAAAGGGCATAGAGGAGCTTCGCGAAAAAATCGACTATCTTTCTCTCTGCGCTCATAAGCTTACAAACAAATATCGTATAGACGGCATTGTGCTTGAGGGATACTATGCCTCCAAGGGCTCCGATAGCTATTCCGATTACCTTTTAAACGGCTCAGGCATAGGCTTTGAAAACTGGCTTCGCGATAACAGCGGATATGTTTTCAGACTGGTAAGCAACGCTATCAGGTCTACAAGCAACACCGTCTCGGTTGGCATAGCTATCGAAAACGCATGGATGAACAAAAGAAACGACGAGCGCGGCTCTGACACAAAGGATGATTTCGAGGCTCTGGCAGACGGTTTTTCCGATACAAAGGCATATATAGAAAACGGCTATGCTGATTTTATGATAGTAACCTGTTTCGGCGGTCTTAAATCGGTAGAGCTGAATTTTGTCAGCATAGTTTCGTGGTGGAACTCGCTTGCCTCCGCCGCGGGAATCCCTATGTTTATAAGTCACGCCAACGAAAGAATAAGCAATTCCGATTCAAAATGGGCGGCAGATCAGATTCTAAAGCAGCTTGAAGAGTGCAAAAAGTATTCCTCCTATAAAGGCAGCGTTTTCCGCTCTTATGAATCCCTAAAGGAGAACACCGGAACCAGCACAGACGCTCTTGTAAAGTACTTCGACGGTCAGATCAACACCGATTCGCTCTATACCGAGCTTTCGATGGTTCTGCCCAAAAAGCAGACATATATAACCTACGAGCCGACGGTTAAATTCCAGGGTTCGTTCGACGAAAACTTTGATATCTACTTCAATGGTGAAAAGATCAAGCTGAACGAAGCAGGCAACTTCTACTTTGAAGAGGATCTCGACGTTGGTCTGAATACCTTTACCTTCAAAAACAAGGCAAAAACCGTAACCTATAAAATCACAAGGCGAGTTAAGGTCTTGCAGTCGGCAGAACCGGAGGAGGGCACCGAGCTCAGGGTTGAGGGAACTACAAGGATTTCAGTAAACGTTATAGCGTATTCCGGCTCTAAGGTGACGGCTACCTTAAACGGCGAAACAATCAAGCTTACCGAAGGTGAAATCGCCTCCGACGAGCTTGACTCCAACACTAACTATGCCCGCTTCACCGGTCACTTCATCGCACCGGAAGGTATAGTCAACGAGGAACAGGACCTTGGCATCATCGAAATAAACGGCAACTATATGGACTTCTGCTTTGAAGATATGCAGAGCGCCCATGTAATAGTAAACGCCATTTCGCCCGCTCAGGAGCGCGCCGAGCTTCTTACTGTCAAAAACGACAATACCATAACCTACGATTATTACACCACTGACAATATAGCAACACCCGATATGCCAAGGCTTCCCGCCGGAACAGTGGATATAATTGTCAACGAAGCCACCTACAGCGTAACCTCCGACGGTGTAAGCCAGACTATCAAGTACTATCTTACCGCCTCCGGAAAGCGAATCAAGGCTTCCGACTGCTCAACCTCAAGCGGCTACACCATTATCGACAATAACTGTACGATAACCAATACCTATATTGATTCTACAGATACGGTTCTTAACTTCAGTCTTGGATATCAAACGCCGTTCAGCATATCCTTCTCGCCGCTGAAATACAGCTCCACAAGCGGATTGAGCTACTATATCAACAGCTTCGAGCCGGAGTATGTCCTTATAACCTTTGATTATGTCAGCTCGGGCGGAGGATATCCGCAGTTCTCGCCGGATTCGATGTTCAGCAGCGGTGAATGGACGACCGTAAACGAAAACGGTGAAAGCAAGGCTCAGCTTAAGCTAAGGCTGCGCAAAAAAGGAATATTCGCCGGTTACAGCTCCAGCTACGATGGCGCAGGAAATCTGACCATACGCTTCAACGGCTACCGTTCAAGCATATATGGAGCATCAATAGTTATCGACCCGGGACACGGCTATAACAAGAGTTCCTCTGTTTTAGACCCCGGCGCGGTAGGTCATGTTTTGGAGCAGGAAATCAATATCGCAATTGCAAGAAAGCTGACCCAAAAGCTTCAGGAAGCAGGCGCAAACGTCCATATGCTCCAAACCGATACCACCTATATCAATCTGTATGAGCGCTCGAACTACGCCCGCAGGTACAATCCTGATATGTTCATCTCGATCCACTGCAACAGCGTTACCAAGGGCGAAGGAGTCAGGGGAGTTGAAGCTTACTACTTCACGCCGTTCTCACAGCCGCTTGCAGCTCTTGTAACAAAGCGGATGGCAAACTACTATGAAAACCATGTCTATGACGACGGCAAGAATCGCGACAGGGGAGCCAAGTATAACTATTTCGCTGTAACTCTTGAGCAGGAATTTCCGTCGATACTGGTTGAGTGCGGATTCATAACCGACTATAAGGAGGCTATGGCACTAAATTCGTCAAGCGTCCAAAGCGGTCTTGCAGACGCTATCGTCCGTGCAGTTGAGGACTATTTCGATAGGTATTAAGCAAGCAGACAGTGTACAGATATCATTAAATTTGTTTTTATGCATTAATAATGCCTCGGTTTTGGTTATTTATATCAATAAATATCTGTAGTTTTAGCAAAAAAGTTGCGTTTTACTACTTGAAATTGATAAATCAGAGGTATATAATATATTGAATAACAATTTAATGGGAGGAATATTGTGTATAAAATTCTTGAAAAGCGTGAGCTTAACGAGCAGGTCACGCTTATGGTGATAGACGCTCCGCTGATAGCTAAAAAAGCAAAGGCGGGTCAGTTTATTATTTTCAGAACCGACGAGCTTGGTGAAAGAGTCCCGCTCACCATTGCCGACTACGACGGTGAAAAAGGTACAATAACCATCATATTCCAGAAGGTCGGAAAGTCCACAATGCAGTTAGGACTTATGGAGGAGGGCGATTTCATTTTAAACGTCGTCGGTCCTTTGGGAACTCCAACTCATTTCGGTGAGGGAATAAAACGCGCCTGCGTTATCGGCGGTGGCGTTGGGTGTGCTATAGCTTATCCTCAGGCAAAGGCTTTGCACAAAATGGGAGTTGAGGTTGATACCATTGCAGGCTTCAGAAGTAAGGATATAGTTATCCTTGAAGACGAAATGAAAGCCGTATCCGACAATCTTTATATCACTACCGACGACGGTACATACGGTACCAGGGGCTTTGTTACAACAAAGCTTCAGGAGCTTATTGACAGCGGTAGAAATTATGATGTTGTTATAGCGATAGGTCCCGTTCCGATGATGAAGTTTGTCTGCGGCGTTACCCGTCCGTATAACATCAAAACCATAGTTTCGCTGAATCCTATTATGATAGACGGCACAGGAATGTGCGGTGGATGCAGAGTAACTGTCGGCGGCAAGACCAAATATGCCTGCGTTGACGGTCCCGATTTCGACGGCTTTGAGGTTGATTTCGACGAGCTGATCAGAAGAAATTCTGCTTATCGCGCTCAGGAATCGGAAGGCAAATCTCACATATGCAGACTGACAGGAGGTGTTCGCCGTGGCTAATATGCAACCAACTAAAACTCCAATATCCGAGCAGGACCCCAAGGTAAGGGCAAGAAACTTTAAAGAGGTCTGCGAGGGGTATACAGCAGAAGAAGCCATGAACGAGGCGAAAAGATGCCTTAACTGCAAGAATAAGCCCTGTGTAAGCGGCTGCCCTGTTGGAGTAAGAATACCGGACTTTATAGCAAAAGTAAAAGACGGCGAATTTGAAGTGGCTTACAAGATAATAACCGCAACCAACGGTCTTCCGGCTGTATGCGGAAGAGTATGCCCGCAGGAAAACCAGTGCGAGGGCAAATGCGTAAGAGGAATAAAGGGCGAGCCGGTCGGAATCGGCAGACTCGAGCGCTTTTGCGCAGACTATATGGCAGATAAGGAAATCGAGCTTGCCAAGGCTGAGCCGAACGGCATAAAGGTTGCTGTAATCGGTTCCGGTCCTTCCGGACTCACCTGTGCGGCGGATCTGGCAAAGCTGGGCTACAGCGTTACAATTTTTGAAGCCTTCCACACAGCCGGCGGCGTTCTGATGTACGGTATCCCCGAATTCAGACTTCCTAAGGCTACTGTTCAGCATGAAATAACCAATCTTAAAAAGCTCGGCGTTGAGATAACGACCGATATGGTAATAGGCAAGATTCTCTCGGTAGACGAAATAATGGATATGGGCTATAAAGCCGTATTCGTCGGCACCGGCGCAGGACTTCCTAACTTTATGGGAATCCCCGGCGAAGGACTTGTAGGTGTGTTCTCGGCGAACGAGTATCTTACAAGAATAAATCTGATGAAGGCTTATCTTGACGAATACGATACCCCTGTAAAGCACTATAGCTCGGTTGCGGTAGTCGGCGGCGGAAACGTCGCTATGGACGCTGCAAGATGCGCGATGAGGCTTGGAGCAGAGCACGTTTATATCATCTACCGCCGTTCCGAGGCTGAAATGCCGGCAAGACGCGAAGAAGTTCATCACGCCAAGGAAGAGGGAATCGAGTTTGTTTATCTTACCAATCCCGTTGAGATTACAGGCGATGAAAACGGCTGTGTAAACGGAGTCAAGTGCCAGAAGATGGAGCTCGGAGAGCCCGGTGCCGACGGCAGACGTTCTGTCAAGGCGATTCCGGATTCCGAATATGTCATTCCGATAGATGCCTGCATTATGTCTATCGGAACATCTCCCAACCCTCTTATCAGAACGACTACCCCCGGACTTGAAACAAACCGCCGCGGCTGCTTCGTGGTTGATGAAGGTATGCTTACCACTAAGGAAGGCGTTTACGCCGGAGGAGACGCCGTAACCGGCGCGGCTACAGTTATATTGGCAATGGGTGCGGGTAAAACCGCGGCAAAATCCATAGATGAATACTTAAAAACGAAAGGAAAGGCAGAATAAATGAATTTATCAGTTTTAGCTCAGGCAGCAACACCTCAGCCCACCGGCGCATACGGATGGTCCACCATTATAATGATGGTTGTTTTACTTCTGGCATTCTACTTTATTCTTATCAGACCTCAGCGTAAAAAGGAAAAGAAAGACGCTGAAATGAGAAAGAACCTCCAGATAGGCGACGAGATTGTCACCGTCGGTGGAATAGTCGGAATAGTATGCAAGATCGAAGAAGAAACGCTTGTTATCGAGACAGGCGGAGACAGATCAAGACTTAGAATCAAGAAATGGGCTGTCTCTCAGAATCTTGACGCCGAAAAGGAAGCTGCAGCTGCAACAGCCGCTGCAAAGGCTGAAAAGATGGGCAAAAAGGTTCCGGAAGAAAAGGGTATCGAAAAGAAGGATTAATCCGAAAACGGTTCGACCCCGCATATTCGTTCTAAATGTATGTCCCCTTGAATATTGTTTATTAAAACAGTATTCAAGGGGATTTTTATATGCGGAAAAGTGACAGCAGCGACCTGCTCCTTGCAATAAAGCACGGTGCAGCGGCAGGAGGGCTGGCAGTTCTGATAATATGCTTAATTCTTTCGATCGTCCTGACATTTGCAGACATTCCGGATATCATAATCTGCGGAGCAGTAGTAGTAATGCTTAGTGCATTTTGCTATATCTGTGCATACCGCTCCACCCAGATATGCCGCAGGGGAGGGATAAAGCAGGGTGCCATTTCAGGGGCAATCGCGGCTCTGCCGATACTTGTCATAAGCAGTATATCATGCGGATATGTTTCTGACTACTGCCTTGTAAAAATATCCGCCTGCCTTATATTCGGAATAATCGGCGGAATACGCGGTATCAACACCAAAAGAACAAAAGCAAAATAAAAGAATATCTCTGCGTGATGAATCATAATATTATTCAGGAATCAAATCAGAAAGGACGGTTAAATTATGACAACAGGAATAATCTGCGCCTTAGAGCTTCTGCAGGGAAGTGTTAAGGACGCCTTTTTGAAAACAGATGCCAAAGCCTTAGAGTCTGTAAACGAAATCAGGCTGAGAAACGGCAAATACGTCACTGTAACATCGGGAGCGTCAGACAGGCTTGTTTCGGCAGGCGGCGGCTTTACCGAGCATACCGGACGTGCTGTTGTTTCACAGGCTCAGGATATAGAATATGCCTTCAAAACCGCTTTTTCCTATTCGCTTCACAGCTACTCAAAAGAGCTTGCACAGGGCTACATAACCACCAAAGGCGGAAACAGAGTAGGTATATGCGGAACCGCCGTGACAGGTGCGAATGCCGAGCATGAAGTAGACACGATAAAGTATGTATCATCCATAAACATAAGAATAGCGCGGGAAAAGCGCGGCTGTGCCTTAAAGCTTTATGATACTTGTTTGCAGTCGGGTGCTGCAAATATACTTATAATAGGTCCACCGTCGTCCGGCAAGACAACCCTTCTGCGCGATACTGCAAGGCTTTTAGGCTCGCGCATGAAGATATCCCTTATAGACGAGCAGAACGAGATATCATTTACATTCAGAAATCAGGCACAGAACGATATTGGCAGTCTTACCGACGTTTTTGTGGGATACCCTAAGCACACAGGCATATCCACTGCTGTAAGGGTGATGTCGCCAAGGGCTATAATCGCGGATGAGATAGGCTCAGATAAAGACCTCGAAGCACTGCGATATGCCGTACACTCGGGAGTCAAGCTGATAACGGCAATTCATGGTACAAGCTACGATGACGCTCTTAAAAAGCGTATCATCAAAGAACTTGCAGATGAAAAGGTTTTTGATTACGCCGTTGAGCTTAAGCCCGGCTACGACTACAACATAATTAAAATTGTTTAAGACGGTTCTTTGTATAGTGATAATAGTCTGCTCCCTGATGGTTTCATATGAGAAGGTCAAGTCGGGAAAAAGGCGGATAAAGACATATCGCGAATTAATAGAAGCGACTGAAAAAATAACAGCCAACCTAAGATTTCGGTCTTATGACGTTTATCAGCTCTGCGAGGCTTCGTTTGATAGCAGGGGAGAGCTTGAAAGCTTCAGAAATATTACAGGATGTTTTGAAACGGAATGGCGGCGAGCGTGTGAGACGTCTCTTTGCAGCATTGACCAAAACACATATAATCAATTTGTGAGTATCGGAAGCTTTTTGGGCGAATATGACCTTGAATCCCAGCTTGGCAAGCTTGAGCATATTTCAACGGATATTCGTAAACGCCTTGAAGTCTGCGAAAACGAGCTGTCGCAAAAGATAAAAGTCTACTATTCCCTTGGGCTTTTCGGTGGAATGATGATTTGTCTTATGTTCGTGTAGGGACATTTCAAGTTAAAGCTTTAATCGGGATAAATTTTGCAGGAAGGTAATGTACATATTTATGGATGTAGATTTGATTTTTAAGATTGCCGGTATAGGAATAATTGTAGCTGTCCTTGCGCAGCTTTTAAAGCGTTCCGAGCGTGACGAGCAGGCTTTGATGATAACTATTGCCGGTCTTGTTATAGTAATGTTTATGCTGATAAGCGAGATATCACGGCTGTTTGAAACTGTAAAAAGCACGTTCGGATTTTAGCATATGGATATATTGCTAATAGCCGCGATATGCATAGTAACCGCAATTATAGCAAAGGTCATTCAGCCCACCAATCGCGATCTTGCGGCGGCACTTTCAATAACAGCTGTAGCCGTTGCCGCCATGACTGCGGTTTTATCGCTTGGCGAGGTTGTTTCCGGACTTATGAATACCGTCGGGCAGACAGGCATAAGCATTTCATATGTAAATACAGCCGTCAAGGTTTTGGGGATATGCTACATCTGCGAGCTTTCTTCATCCTGCTGCCGCGACTGCGGAGAAACCGCTCTTGGAGGGATAATAGATATATCAGGGCGCATAGCTATTGCCATTATATGCCTGCCGCTTATCGAGCGGTTTATATCTGTCGTTAAAAGTATACTGGAGCTTTAAATGAAAAGAATCGTAAGCATAATAGCCGCTGTGCTGCTTTCCTGCATTTTTGCCATGAATGTCAGCGCAGAACACAACGGAGCTGATATTTCAGACATGAACTTAGGCTCTGCTCAGGATTTTCTTGATGAAAACGGTGTTGACCTTTCCGAGCCAGAAACCATAGAAAATGTTGGTGCGGAGTCAATCATCAATTACTTTATCGGAATATTCAGGTCAGCTCTTTCAAAACCAGCAATGATTCTGATAATATCCGCCGCTCTTGCTCTTATATGCGAGGTTTCAACAAGCGTTTCAACAAGAAGCGGAATCAACGGCGAGGTATTTGTTATCATCTGCTTTCTGAGCATTTCGCCCTATATTCTCACATCGATTGCGGACGTGCTTTCTGCGGCAAAGTCGCAGCAGGCGTTTATGGCTTCTTACATACCTGTTTTCGCCGGAATAATCGCCGCCTCGGGAAACATAAGCGGAGCGGCTTCCTACAACGCCCTTGTCCTTTATGCGTCAGAGGGTATAGCAATAACTGCCTCGCTTGTCCTTAAGCCAATTCTTATGTGTATGCTTGTTATGTGCTGCACGCAGGCGATAAATCCTGATTTACCGGACATAACCGGCTGCCTTCGCAGGATATTCACTGGAATAATTGGAACCGTTATGACCGTTTTTATCGGAGTTATAGGCTTGCAGACGGCTGTCGGGCGGAGCGGAAACGAAATCATGCTAAAAGCGGGGAAATATCTGGTTTCAAGCTTTGTGCCTATTGTCGGAATGTCGCTGTCGGAATCCTATAAAGCCGTTAAGGTGAGCATGAGTGCGATAAGAACGTCTGTTGGCACTGTTGGAATCGTTGTAATGGTGGTTTTGCTTGCAGTTCCGATCATCAATATGCTTGTCTACAAGCTTATGATAACACTTTCGGAATGGATATGCCGGCTCTGCGGCTCGGACAGGCTTGCCTGCCTTATGAGGGGTCTGGCTGACGTATATTCGCTCTGCGTGACTATTTTACTTATATACGGAACAATGTTTGTGCTTTCAACCGGAATTATGATTATGATGGGAAGCGAAGTTTAATGGGTCTTTTAAAGAATATCACGGTTTCGGTTTGCTTGCTTTCACTTGTTTACTCTGTAATGATGCTTCTTACTCCGGACAGATTCAAGCGGCAGATGAAATCGGTAATATCCATTATCACGGCTGTCACTATGGGAGGACTTATAATAAGCGGAGGAAACGCCGAAGATATTTTTTCCTCAATCAATATACCATCAATCGGTGAAAGCCAATCGTCAAATACCGCCGTAATGCGAGAGCTTGAAGAACGTCTTAACGAGCAGATACAAAAGCTTATGGAAGAAAACGGCATACCCATAGAAAAAATTGATGTCAGCGTTGATATTGACAGGGACAACTGCATATTTATTAGTAAGCTTGCAGCACAGATAAGCGGTTCGCAAAAGCTGTATGAAGAAAAAGTAAGAAGTTTAGTTAAAACGGATATCGGAGACGTAAACTTAGAAATAGTGTTTACGGAGGAAAGTGATGGACCTTAAATCGCTGAAAGAAAAAATAACGGACAAAACAGGATTATCCTCAAAAGCGTTGACATATATAATAATAGTTCTCTGCGCAACCGCGCTTTTAATCGCTTTAAATTCATTGGAGGATAAGGACAGCGGGGTGGTAAACACCGAGCGGACAGAGCCGGAATCAGTCAGTCTCGATTACGAAAAGGCTCTTTGCGAACAGCTTGAAAACGTTATATCGCAGATTGAAGGAGTTGGCAAGGTCAGCATAATGATAACCTTTGAGGGCACAGCCTCAAACGAGTATCAGACAGATATCGATAAATCGGAAACGGACGAAACACAAAAGACCGTAATAATAGGAAACAAGGAGGCGCTGATAAAGAGCATTGAAAATCCCAGGGTAGCAGGAGTACTTGTTGTTTGCGAAGGAGGTGACAGCCTAAAGGTAAAGGAAAAGGTTATTAATGCGGTATCAACCGTTTTAAATATATCATCCGGCAGGGTATACGTTACAAACAGAATTAAGGAGAGGTAATCATGACAAAAACAAACAGAAAATTCAAACTCAACTTCAGACTCGGAAAAAAGCACATCATTTTAGCTTGCTTAACGCTTCTTTTGGGAATCGCCGTTTATGCAAACTATGAGCTTTCAAAAACCGAAATCAAGCCTACCGACATAGTGGACGGAATAGATATGAGTTCTGCCTACGGCGAGCTTCAATACGTAAACGGAACAGGTCTTACCGACCTTTCATCCGACGATTATTTTGCTCAGGCAAGACTCAACAAGCTGACTTCAAGGGATGAAGCTGTTGAAACGCTTAAGATGGTTCTGGGCGGAGGAGACATCACCGGTGAGGAAATAGCGGCGTATACAGAGGATGCAGTTGCGCTTTCATCGCTTATTGAGAGTGAGACAGTTATAGAAGACCTTGTAAAAGCTTCCGGCTTTGAGGACTGCGTTGTGTATCTCGACGGCGAAAATGCAAGCATAGTTGTAAAGTCAGACGGCTTGACACCTGCTCAGGCAGCCCAGATTAAGGAGATTTTGCTCTCAGAAGTTGATATTCTTAATGAAAATATCAGAATTTTTGAGGTAAAGTAGTTGTCTCTCGGAAAGATTTGTGCTATACTGTATATATGCATAATAATGCAATCAGATTTGCAGGCATATATAATACTAATTTCCGTCTAAAACGATACCAAAAATCGAGCACAAAATCGCTAACGGATGGATTTTGCACTAGATTTTTGGAACGTTTTTGAAACGGAAATAAGTATAAGTAAGTCACTTCTGTAAAAGATGTATAAAAGGAGGATATCGCCTTATGGAGATTTCTGAGAAGGCAAAGAAGGGAACCTTAAAGGTTTCCGAAAACGTTATTATTTCAATCACAAAAAACGCCGCAATGGAGGTCAGCGGAGTTCAGGGAATTGCTGTAAAGCATCTGATGAAAATGTTTTCAAGCAAAATTGACAACAGCGAAATAAGCGTTACCATCATGGACGGTGTTGCAAAAATAGCAATGTCTATCGTTGTAAAAAGCGGCTACAATATAGTTTCCGTCTGCGAGCAGATTCAGGAAAGGGTTAAAGCTGCGGTTCAGTCAATGACCGGCGTTACTGTGTCAAAGGTAAACGTTTCGGTTGCCGACGTCGATTTTTCCGACGGTCAAAGCGAATAAAGCAAAATGCCGAGTCTGAAAGTATATTTCAGGCTTGGCATACTGTGCTTTAAAAAGATGTTTGCTAAGAGCGGATTTTATGTGAGATTATCACTAATCCGAAAATGCATGAAAGGCATGGTTACAAAAATGTCAGTTACAAGACACGATATCAGAGAGTCTGAGTTTATCTTCATCTTTGAAAAAACCTTCCGCGACGAATCGATTTCCGAGCTTATAGACCTTTCGTGGGATAACGAAGCTATAACCATAAACGATGAAGTAAAGGAAACCGTTGAAGGCGTATACAACCATCTTGAAGAAATAGACGCAGTCATTTCAAAATACAGCACCAAGCGAAGCATTGAAAGAATACCCAAGATAAATCTTTCCGCACTCAGGCTTGCGGTTTACGAAATAAACTACAAGTCGGACAAAGCTCCCATCAGAGCGGTTATAAACGAAGCTGTAGGACTTGTAAAGAAATACGCACAAGAGCAGGACGTTTCGTTTGTCAACGGCGTTCTCGGCTCCTATTCAAGAAGCCTTGAAGCCGACAAAAAGAGCGACAATTAGCAATGGCTGTTTATTTAGGGCTTGATACAAGCAATTACACCACCTCGACGGCTTTATTTGATACGAATAGCGCATCCGTTACGCAGTCAAAGCATCTGCTTCCGGTGAAACAAGGGGAGCTTGGGCTTAGGCAGTCGGACGCTGTTTTCCATCATGTTAAGCAGCTTCCGCAGATAATTGATGGGCTTAACATAGCCAAATCAGGAATAGAGCTTTCGGGCGTAGGCGTTTCCAGCTGTCCGAGAAATGTTGATGGCTCGTATATGCCATGCTTTCTTGTTGGGGAAACAGTCGCAAAGACTGTATCCGCGCTGAACGGCATACCGCTTTACAGAACCTCCCATCAGGTGGGACATATCCTTGCCGCGCTTTTCTCCTGCCGCAGACTTGATCTTGTATTCGGGGACAAGCCGTTTCTGGCGTTTCATGTCAGCGGCGGAACTACAGATTGCCTGCTGATAGTTTCTGACAAGGAAGAAGTTATAAAAGTTAACGAAGCCGCGACATCGCTGGATATAAAAGCAGGTCAGCTTATTGACAGGGCAGGGCTTATGCTCGGCTTGAAATTTCCATGCGGGGCTGAGCTTGAAAAGCTCGCTATGAAGTCCGACCGAAAATATAAATTCAATATCAAGCTGAAAGATGGCTGCTGCTGTCTTTCCGGAATAGAAAACAAGTGCCGAGATATGCTTGCGGCAGGCGAAAAGCCCTGTGATATCGCGCTTTATGTGCTTAAGCATATCGAAGCAGTCATACATAAAATGACGGAATACGCACTTGAAAAATACGGCGATATGCCGGTTGTGTATGCAGGCGGCGTTATGTCAGATATGCTTATAAGAGCATCACTTGCGCGTGATTTTGACGCTTATTTTTCCGAGCCGTGCTTCTCCTGCGACAATGCAGCTGGAACAGCAATTTATGCCGCTATAAAGGATGGTTTTACACCGTGAGTACAATTTTAACGGTATCGTCGGTAAACACATACGTTGCCTTCAAGCTTAAAAACGACCCCAAGCTTAAAGGAGTAGCCGTAAAAGGGGAGATATCCGATATTTCGGCAAACTACAGCTCGGGTCATATATATTTCACGCTGACCGACGGCAAAAGCTCGCTTAAAGCGGTGATGTTTGCTCAGAACGCTTCAAGGTTGAAATTCTATCCCGAATCTGGAATGAGCGTTATAGCTTTCGGCGGGATTGACGTTTACGAGCGCGGAGGGATATACCAGCTTAACTGCACGCAGCTTGTACCCGACGGTGTGGGCGCGGATACATTAAGACTTGCTCAGCTGAAGGATGAGCTTGACAAGCTCGGCGTATTTTCAAAGCCAAAAAAGCCGATACCCAAATATCCCAAAACCATTGCTGTAGTAACCTCTCCGTCGGGAGCGGCGATAGAGGATATACGAAGCGTTGCGGGACGAAGGTATCCCGTTGCAAAAATACTGCTTTTCGGCGCAACCGTTCAGGGTCTTACCGCTCCTAAAAGCATAGCTCAGGCACTTTCTTTGGCAGATGCGAGCGGTGCCGATACCATAATTCTTACACGCGGCGGCGGTTCGGGCGAAGATTTGTCCTGCTTCAACACAAAAGAAGCCGTGCTGGCAGTTTATAGCTGCAAAACTCCGGTAATATCCGCAGTAGGTCATGAGATAGACACAACCCTTTGCGATCTCGCCGCAGATTTAAGAGCTCCCACTCCTTCCGGAGCGGCAGAGCTTGCAACGCCCGATATTGCTGTAATCGCGGATGAAATAAAGTATTTTCAATCAGCAATAAAAAAGAGTATGCAAGCTAAGCTTTCGGCGGACGAAGGCAGGATTAACGGCTTTAAACAGCTCATTGCGGCGTATTCGCCGTTAAACAGACTAAAAAGCGTTGAGACGGAGATAATCTCGCGTCGGAGTCTGCTTTCAGAGCTTGTCAACACCAAGCTTGCGCGGAGTCAAAGGGATATAGAAAGCTATAGACACATACTCGCCGGATTCGACCCCATGAAGGTCATTTCACGTGGATATGCCCTGATATACAAAAATGGTGAGCTTATAACAAGCGCGAAGGCTCTTGCCAAGGGAGATAATGTTGATATAATCCTGCGCGACGGCAGAGCTAAAAGCGTCATAAGCGACGTTGAAAAGGAAAATTGATATGAATTTTGATGAAAAAATACAAAGGCTGAAGGAAATATGCAGACTTCTTTCCGGGGACAGCCTTTCTCTTGAAGATACAGCAAAGCTCTACAAAGAAGGCATGACAATTTCCGACGACTGCCTTGCAGCGATAAATGATATGCGAGCGGAGCTGTTCAAGGATGGTGAAGCTCAATGAGTGAGGCATTTAAAGAACGCTTGAATGCGGACATTGAAGTTGTAAATTTAGCCATTAAAAACTGTCCGTATCTAAGCTGCGAGCAGGAAAAAGTAATTCAGGCTGAAAATTATGCTTTGTCTGCCGGCGGAAAGCGAATCAGACCTGTTCTGTGCATGGAGTTTTACCGCTTGTTCGGCGGCACTCAGGATATCTCGGATATAGCTGTTTGCCTTGAAATGATACACACTTTCTCGCTCATCCACGATGATATGCCCGAAATGGATAACGACGATCTTCGCCGTGGAAAGCCGTCCTGCCATGTAGCTTACGGCACCGATATTGCTCTGCTTGCGGGTGACGGCTTAAGCCTTCTGCCATTTGAGATTATCAGTGATAAGGCAAAGTCGGGCAAAATCAGCTTTGAAACAGCCATTAAACTGATGGGTGAGCTTTCAAGCGCGGCGGGACATCGCGGAATGATAATGGGGCAGGAGCTTGATTTGTATTCCGAAGGCATCAGCGCGAACAAAGACTTTCTTATAAAAATGTCATCACTCAAAACAGGACGTCTCTTAAAGGCTTCCTGCAAATTCGGAGCTATTCTTGCCGGATGCAAAGATAAAGAGATCAGTGCCGCTGAGACATACGCCGAAAACATCGGTCTTGCATTCCAGATTGTAGACGATATCCTTGACGTAATAGGAGATGAAAAGCTTTTAGGCAAGCCGATAGGAAGCGATAAGGAAAGAAGTAAAAACACCTTTGCAGATGTTATGGGCATAGAAAATGCCGAAAAGCTCGCGGCTGAATATACTGCCGCAGCTGTCAATGCAATAAAGGACTATGAAGGCTCACAGTTTTTGTGTGAGCTTGCGGAAAGTCTGCTCACAAGAAAAAAATAGCAGTTAAAGGACGTAATTTACTTGAAAAATGACCTTTTGGATACCCTTTGCTTGCCTGAAGACATAAAAAAACTTAATATAGATGAAGAAACCGAGCTTTGTGATGAAATAAGGCAGAAGATAATCGCAACCGTTTCAAAAAACGGCGGCCATCTTTCGTCAAATCTTGGCGTAGTCGAGCTTACTGTAGCTCTGCATAAGGTTTTTGATTCGCCTTATGACAAAATCGTCTTCGACGTCGGACATCAGAGCTACGCTCACAAGCTTTCAACCGGTAGGCTTGCAGATTTTGACAGTCTTAGGCAAAAAGACGGTATCAGCGGCTTTTTAAAGCCCAAGGAGTCGATTCACGACCCTGTTGTAAGTGGACACAGCTCGACCTCTATTTCCGCCGCACTGGGCATTGCGCAGGCAATGAAGCTTAGTGGAGATAAGCATCATGCAATAGCCGTTATCGGAGACGGCGCGCTGACCGGCGGTCTTTCCTACGAAGGACTTAACAACGCCGGAAAAAGCGGAACCAACATAATAGTAATAGTCAATTACAACGAAATGTCGATATCAAAAAACATCGGCGGAATGGCGGAATATCTTTCAAGGCTTCGCACAACGCAGTCTTATAAGCAGGTCAAAAGCCGTGCAAAAAGCTTTTTAGAAGCGATACCGTTTATAGGAAAGCCGCTGAAAAAATCGATAAGCCTTACTATGGACATAGTTAAGGGTCATATGTTCCACAGCACTCTTTTTGAAGACCTTGGCTTTGAATTTATAGGTCCCGTTGACGGACACGATTTAAAGGCACTCGAAACAGCTCTTACCTCCGCAAAGTCAGTGGAAGGTCCGGTTCTGGTTCAGATAAATACTGTAAAAGGAAAAGGATACGAGCCGGCAGAGCAGAATCCCGGAGAATATCACGGAGTTTCCGGCTTTGATATAGAAAGCGGCAGAAAGCCCGCTCCGCGCGAAGGCTTTTCTGATGTTTTTGGAAAAGACCTTGTTGAAGCCGCAAAGAAGAACGACAAAATATGCGCGATAACAGCTGCCATGAAATATGGCACAGGTCTTAACTATTTCAGCAAGGCGTATCCCGAAAGATTTTTCGATGTTGGAATAGCCGAGGAGCACGCTGTAAGCTTTGCGTCCGGACTGATAGCTATGGGCATGATACCTGTTTTTGCGGTGTACTCCTCCTTTTTACAGCGCTCTTACGACCAGCTTGTACACGATATATCTATTGCAAATATGCATCTGGTGCTTGCAATATGTAACGCCGGAATAGTGGGGGAGGACGGCGAAACTCATCAGGGACTGCTCGATGTTCCGTTCTTAACCACCATTCCGAATGTTACTATATATTCTCCAGCCTGTCAGGAAGAGGTTAAATACTGCCTTGACAAAGCTTTATTCGACGATACCGGAATTGCCTGCGTAAGATTTCCAAAAGGTGCGCTCAGCTCAGCAGATGTTCTTAACAGTGATTACCGTCTTTTGCGCCGAGGCTCGGACAAGCTCGTTATATCCTATGGCAGGATATCCTTTAACGCGGAATCAGCGGCAGTCAGAGCAGGTGCTGATCATCTGAGGCTTTTGAAAATCTTCCCGATATCCGATGAGATAGTCGAGCTGATAAACAGCTACAAGAAATCATATATGTTTGAAGAAGCAAGCTATTCCGGCTCTTTGGGAGAAAAGCTTTCTGCACGATGCAGGCGGCTTGAATCCTTTGGCATTAACGGCTATGTTCAACATATGAGTATCCGTGAAGCTTTAGAGCTTTACGGACTTTCCGAAGATAAAATATACGAAATAATAGGTGATGAAGGCTATGCAAAGACTTGATGCGCTGCTTGTCGCCAGAGGTATAGCCAAAAGCCGCGAAAAAGCCAAGGAATATATTAGATCGGGAAAAATAATGCTGAATGGCAAGACAGCTGCAAAGCCTGCGATAGATGTCAGCGAAACGGACGTTATTGAGTATCTTGGAGAAGAGGAAAAATACGTTGGGCGCGGCGGATTCAAGCTTGAAAAGGCATTAAGCTGCTTTGATATAGACCTTTCAGACTGTATCTGCGTTGATATAGGGGCCTCAACCGGCGGATTTAC
>ENA-UONV01000999-UONV01000999.1-human-gut-metagenome-genome-assembly--contig:-CS4-NODE-999-length-27612-cov-5.902203_pt1 | contig 27612 bp, 20 predicted proteins | sample MGYA00242461_ERZ724008 | MGnify/ENA metagenome assembly ERZ724008 | reverse complement strand
AGAAATATGAATAAAATCAGACTCAATGTCATAGGCATCTCCTTCAATAGTATACCCCCGCATTACTGGCGGTAGAAGTCATGTAAGTCATGTCTTCCACACCGTTTATAGCCTCTTCCAACGGAGCGATTACACTCTTCTGAAGAGTTTCGGCGCTTGCACCGTAGTAGGTGGTGCTCACCATGATGGTAGGCGGCGCAATATCCGGATATTGCTCCACAGGGAGCGTAAACAAACCAATGATGCCCAGAATGACAATCGTGATGGAGATGACCGCCGAAAGAACCGGGCGTTCTATAAATGTTCTAAGATTCATAAGATTATCCCTCCTTTACCTATTGATTATCCGATGCCGGCTTAGCCACGACAGGCGTACCCTCGCGCAGCAGTCCCACACCTTCGACGACAATCACGTCGCCTACCTGCAAACCGTTCTCTACGATATATTCCTGTCCGCCGTTGACGCGCGTCACCTGTACGGGAGCGGACTGCGCCTTGCCGTCCACAACCTTGTAGACGAACACCTTATCCTGCAGTTCGTAGGTGGCCGCCTGCGGAATAACGATGCAGTTCTCTTTTTTTAGGGGAACAATGACATTACCCGAACCGCCGCTCGTAAGCAATCCGTCCTTATTGGGAAAGACGGCGCGCAGGCTTACCGTACCCGTGGAAGTGTCGATTACACCGCTTATCGTTTCTATCTTTCCTTCCTGAGGATAGGTGGAACGGTCGTTCAGTTGTAGACTGACGGCAGGCATCTCCGCCAAAGCCTTGTCTTTGGAACCGTACCGGCGGGTAAGTTCCAGCATCTGGTTCTCCGTCATGGAGAAGTAAACGTACATATCGGAATTGTCCGAAACGGTTGTCAGCGGCTTCGGCATACCGGAGCTGACCAGCGTTCCCACCCGATAGGGCAATGTGCCGACCACTCCGTCGGCAGGACTTTTCACCTCTGTATACGAAAGGTTGTTGACGGCGTTTATCCGCTGGGCTTCCGCCTGCGCTAACTGCGCTTTGGCACTCAGCAAACTGTTATGGGATGTCTTCAAATCGAACTCGGAAACAACCTTCTGGGCATAAAGTTCCCGCTTGCTGTCGTATGTCAGTTGGGAAGTCGCCACACCGGCCTTTGCCGCCTCCACATTAGCCTCGGCAGTACGCAGAGCCGCTATATACGGCACTTGGTCGATGATAAACAATATCTGTCCCTTGCGCACAGCCTGCCCTTCTTCCACACAAAGCCGGGTGAGCGTTCCCGACACCTGCGGGTAAATGTCGATGTCCTGTCGTCCGCGGATAGCCGCCGAATAAGTTGTTTGCAATTCTTTATCGGATGTAGTGATATCCATCACCTGATATTCCGACCGGGTTTGTACGGCAGGAGCGTTGCCGCAGGCTGCCAATGTTGCACTGCAGATGACGGTTATCATCTGTTTCATCATACTCTTTTTTGTTGTCATACTCTTTTTATCTTAAAAGTGATTTATTGATAACTTTGAAAGTCGGGGGCAAAGGTATGCCGTTTCTGAACAAAAACTCAGTTCATAGGACGTACGCGATTGTTCAAATTCGGAACAGGCTATTTAATAAACCAAAAAGAACCGGTACATTTGCCGACGTAAATCAACGACTATCAGAAAAGATGAATCCACTATTGACAACCCAAGCAGAACCGTTCAGAGCCGGAACGGACAATCTGGAGTTTTTTTACAAACGTCTCATCAAATTGCCCAATGGAGCGCTTATGTTTTGCATCAGCGGAGAGGCGGATATCACGATTGATTTGGAACGCTACCACATCGTTCCCAATACAAACATAATGATATTACCCAACTCCATCTTCTCCCTCACATCGGCGAGTAAGGACTTCCGGATACACTATTTCGCCTATTCGGACGAGATGTTCAAGGCTGCCTGCTTCCGCCTCGACCCGCCGTTTATCCACTTTCTGAAGGAGAATGCCTGCTATACTCATACGGAAAAAGAAGCCTTGCGTTCCATAACGGGACTTATTAAAGCCAGTAATGCAATCTACAAAGATTCCGCCAACCGTTTTCAACAAACCATCGCCCAAAACCTGCTCCAGATATTCTTTTTGGATACGTACGACAAGGTGCAACGGCTCTTTACACAGGAACAGATAGAGGGAAGCAACCGGAAAGATGAATTGTTCAAAAAGTTCATTAATCTGGTACATACGCATTGCATCACCCAGAGGGACGTCGCGTTTTATGCCGAACAACTCTGCATATCCACCCGGTATCTCTCCGCCATCACCAAAGAAATGGGAAAAACAACCGCCAAAGAAATCATAGACGACTTTCTTATACTGGAACTCAAAGTGGCTTTGCAGTCCACCGGACTGTCGCTGAAAGAGATAGCCGAAAAATACCGTTTCCCCGACCAGTCATTCTTCGGGCGATTCTTCAAGAAACACACAGGCATGTCGCCCAAGGCGTTCCGGGCCAAAAAGGCATGATGAAGAAAAGCGTGGCTGAGTTCCGTCCATAAGTGTTTTTTCCATATATTTGTGGGAAACTTATTAAAAACCAATCAAATCTATGATGACAAAACTTAACCACGTACTCCTTGCAGGCGTCGTAGCCCTGGCATGCACTTCGTGCCGGGCGGAGAAAGAAGCCGATTACCAAGTAATTCCTCTCCCCCAAGAGGTCAGTCTGACACAGGAAAAGCCGTTCCTATTAAGCAAAAGCGTTTCCATCACTTACCCCGAAGGCAATGCCTTGCTGAAACGCAATGCGGAATTTCTGTCCGGATATATCCGTCAATCCACCGGATATGCGCCCCGGGTAAAAGCCTTGAAAGAGGGCGAAACGGTGAAGAACGCGATCGGCTTAAGCCTCGACGCGGACATTGCCGACAAAGAAGGCTATACGCTGACAACAACTTCCGAAGGCATCCGAATCAACGGCCGGACAGAGAACGGCGTATTCTACGGCTGCCAGACATTACGGAAATCCATCCCCGCCGCAGCGCAGGGAGCCGATATCTCGATACCGGCAGGCAACATCAAAGACGAACCCCGCTTTGCATACCGCGGCATGCATCTCGACGTATGCCGGCACTTCTTCCCTCTCGAATTCGTAAAAGAGTATATCGACCTGCTGGCGCTGCACAACATGAATACCTTCCACTGGCACCTGACGGACGACCAAGGCTGGCGAATCGAAATAAAGAAATATCCGAAGCTGACGGAAATCGGCTCCATGCGCAACCGCACCGTCATCGGCAAAGCAAGAAGCGGGGAATACGACAACACCCCGTACGGCGGCTTCTATACGCAGGAACAAGCCAAAGAGATTGTGAAGTACGCGCAAGAGCGTTACATCACCGTGATTCCCGAAGTAGACCTGCCCGGACACATGCTTGCCGCCTTAGCCGCCTACCCCGATATGGGATGTACGGGCGGACCGTACGAAGTATCTCCCGACTGGGGCATCTTTGAGGATGTATTATGCATCGGCAACGAAAAGACCATGCAGTTCCTCGAAGACGTAATGGCGGAAATCACCGAAATATTCCCTTCCAGGTTTGTACATATCGGCGGCGACGAAGCTCCCCGTTCCCGCTGGGCGAAGTGTCCCAAATGTCAGGCGCGCATCCAAGCGGAAGGCTTGAAAGCGGACAAACGGCATACGGCCGAAGACCGCCTGCAAAGCTACTGCATGACACGTATCGAAAAGTTCCTCAACAGCAAAGGACGGCAGATTATCGGCTGGGATGAGATTTTGGAAGGTGACGTGGCGCCGAACGCCACCGTTATGTCCTGGCGCGGCACATCCGGCGGCATCAAAGCCGCCCGGTTGGGACACGACGTGATTATGACGCCCAACGTATATTGCTACTTCGACTATTTCCAAACCGCCGATACCAAAGACGAACCCCTCGGCATAGGAGGTTACGTACCGGTGGAGAAAGTGTACAGCCTCGACCCTACCGCCTCGCTCACCGACGAACAGGCCAAGCGTATCCTCGGCGCACAGGCCAACCTGTGGACGGAATACATCGCCACAACGGAGCATGTAGAGTATATGGTACTGCCGCGTATGGCCGCCCTTGCCGAAGTGCAGTGGACGCAGCCCGAAAAGAAAGATTACGCCGACTTCACCAGACGCCTGCCTCGCCTCATGGAGCTATATCAACGGGACGGCATGAACTACGCCAAGCATATATTCGACATCCAGGCCGAATTCACCACGACCCAAGAGGAAACCGAAGAGGGTAACGGAGCCGTGGTGGCCACATTGCACACCATCGACAATGCCCCCGTCTACTATACTTTGGACGGCACCGAACCTACCACAGCCTCGCAGCGGTACAACGGAACCGGAATAGCGATCCGGCAATCCGCCGACCTGCGTGCCGTCGCCATCCGTCCCGAAGGGAGAAGCAAGGTGATAGCAAGAAGCATCGATTTCAATAAAGCCACTTTCCGGCCGATTGAGTTAACAGGCACGCAGCCCGCTCCGAAATATGCCTTTAAGGGTGCCGCCACTCTGGTAGACGGCATGAGCGGCAACGACAACTATGCCACGGGCGACTGGATTGGCTTTATAGACGGAGATGTGACGGCCGTCATCGACCTCGGCTCACCGACCGGAAATGCAACTGCCGGGAACACTGCCGGATTACCGGAAATAAAACGTGTCGCTACCCATGCCGTAGTAGATATGAGCGCCTGGATTGCAGGATGTATGGGGTTGACGGTATCAGTGTCGAACGATAATAAGAATTTCCGTGAAGTGGCAAGCAAAGACTTCCCGGCCGAAACGGACAGCCGCAAGAAAGCGGTGGAGAGCTACGGGGTTACCTTTGAACCCGTAAAAGCACGTTATGTCAAGGTACTGATTAAGCGTACGCCCGCCCTGCCCAAAGGACATCCGGGAGAAGGGAAAATACCGTTCCTGTTCATTGATGAAATCGTAGTGGAATAAGAGGAAGGCATCCAAACAGTTTCTCAATAATGAGAATCGGAAGTTAATAATGAAGTAACCTAAGGCTGAAAGCCTTTTATCATATAGCCCGGGGTAACACCCCGGGTATAAATGTTCCCGGTATTCTGCGCCCTGTAAGGGCAGAATCATTGAATATTAGCCTTTTGCCCTTACAGGGCACAATATTAATGGTATTCACATACCCGGGGTGTTACCCCGGGCTATATGATAAAAGCCTTTCAGGCTTAGGTTTTGTCAGGTCGGATAAATCATCAAATCTGCTTAATTAACCAATCTGATGAGTTATCCTATCTGATGAGTTCCCTATCTGATGAGTTCCCTATCTGATGAATTTTCAAATCAGACTTCTGAGAAAACCTGACAAAAAGAATCAAAACGGTTACTCAAGTAAGCGGGTTTTAGTTTCTGCACTTCTCAGAATTGGAAGTAAATGAACGGTTGTATCTCCGAACTCTTCATCTGAATAACCAGATAGACCATGGCAACCAGCAGCAACGCCTTCCCTACCAACGGCAGACGAACCACCGCCTTGCTGCAAGCATGCTCCCAACTGTCCGGAACGAAATGCAGGAAGAAACCGAGCCCCATCAATGCAAACACTTCCCAATACCCCTCCACCAGCTGCGGGAAAAGTCCGGGACGGAAAGTAGTGAATATCTGCCTCAGCATATCCAGCGAAGTGGAGAAATCGGCATTGCGGAAGAATATCCAACAGAAGCAAACGAAGTGGAACGTGATAACGATGCCGAAGAAACGGCGGATACCATGACTGCGTTCGCCTTTCTTCCTGCCGGTAATGCCCATCCAGAACTTATGGGCTGCCAGAGCAACACCATGCAACATGCCCCAAAAGACGAAATTCCAGGAAGCCCCATGCCACAAACCGCCCAGAAACATGGTGATAATAAGGTTGGCGTACTGGCGTATCTTACCTTTACGGTTGCCGCCCAGAGAGATATAGAGATAATCGCGCAGCCAACTGGAAAGCGAAATATGCCAACGACGCCAAAACTCCGTAATGGATGCCGACTTATAAGGCGAATCGAAGTTCATATTAAAATGGAAGCCCAGCAGCAAGGCAATGCCGATAGCCATATCGCTGTACCCGGAGAAATCGCAATAGATTTGGAGCGCATAGCCGTAAACGCCCATAAGGTTTTCCACGCCCGAATACAAAGTCGGATTATCGAAGATGCGCTCCACAAAGTTGATGCTGATATAGTCCGAGATAACCGCTTTCTTGAACAGTCCGCTTACAATCAAGAAGACGCCCCTGCCGAACATCTCTCCGGAGACGAACAGCGGACGGCGGATTTGCGGGATAAAGTCGCGTGCGCGCACAATAGGCCCTGCCACCAACTGCGGGAAGAAAGATACGTAGAACGCATAGTCCAGCAGATTGGTGAGGGGCGTTATCTCCTTGCGATACACATCAATCGTGTAACTCAGTGACTGGAAAGTGAAGAATGATATGCCCACCGGAAGGAATATGTCCATGGCGGTAAACGTGCCGCCCGTCAGCGAAGCAAAGAAGTCGCCCAGGAAATTCGTATATTTAAAGTAGCACAGCAATCCCAGGTTGATTGTCAAACTAAGGAAAACCCATGTTTTACGCAGCCAACGCGCAGTGGCATGCGCCATAAGGCGGGCTATGAGGAAGTCGCTCACCGTAACGATGGCGAGCAGAAAGAAATACGTACCGCTGCTTTTATAATAGAAGTAGTAAGAAAACAGGGTTACGAACATCAGGCGGGCGGTGGTACGACGCTGCAAAAGCAGGTAGAACACGATAAAGGCGGCAAACAGCCACAGGAAAATGCCGCTGCTGAATATCATCGGCGCGTGCGGGTCGTACACGAGCAAGTCGTGCAGGCGGGTAAGGTCTATATTCAGTTTGTTCGGAAGTTCGCTAATATTCCACATCGGTCGGTTTACGGCTTAATGAGTTAAAATACATTCACTGACTGCAATAGTCATTATACGCTTTCAGCAAGGCGCGATAGAACATTTCGCCCTGCAATACATACCCTTCCGGGAGATAATGCACATGGTCGGGACGCATCAGTCCCGCTTCCCGCCAATTGAGGCAGGCCCTGCGGACACCGCCGAAAGCCTCGTACATATCCCACACGGCCAGTCCGTTGGCATCGGCAAAGCGGCGGATGGTCTGCACGGCAACAGAGGTGCGAGGATTAATCTTATAAGTACGCCTGCGACGTCGCTGACGGAAACTCTCGTACGAACCGGGCGGGGTAGTCATCAGCATCGGGATGCCGGGCAGTCTGTCGCGAAGCATGCGCACCAGTTCGTCCATCTGCCGGTAGTGCAGCATGGAGCTGTATCGCCGGTTGTGGCTCTCGTTCGTTCCAAAGGAGAGAATGACGAGGTCGGGACGCAGCGCGGCGATATCCGCCACACGCTCCGGACGGGTAAAGGTTACGCAAAAGGCGCCGTTTATTCCCACGTCCGTATAAGACAATGCGCCGAATGTTTGCTGAAGCCGCCCGCCCGTGGTTTCGGGAAAGATATGGCCGCGGATATGGCTGTCGCCCACATGTACAATACGTATCGTATCGGTAGCGATGCCCAGACGGAGCATGCGCAGCTTCTCCCAAAAGGGTTTCAGAATGCCGACACTGTCTATCAGCTCGTTCCCGCCCAGTTGCCGAAAGGCTGCGGGCAGGGCGATGAGAGGAACGGGCAGGGTATCCGTACGCTGTCCGCAGACCATAAGCGTGTCGCAATCAAACGCCGTTTCCTGAAGCCGGGGACAACCCGGAAGCGCATCTTGGGCACAGGCTCGCCGCAGCGGCAAAAAAAGCAAAGTCAACACCACGCAGCAAACAGCACATCGTAAGTCGCCCGATCGTAAATACCTTTTATGGTTCCGCTTCATAGGCACGCCTCCTGTCGTATTGTTCTTTACCGTAAATCAACGCCTCATAAAGCAATCCGGCCAGATGCCTGCCGCCACGGAAGTTGATATGCGTATAATCGTAATTGGCCAAAGAGGGCTTGGCATGTACCATATCCGCCATACTGCCCTCGCCGCCCATCGCCTCGAACATATTCCAGAAGGCCACTCCGCTGTCGGCGGCCAGGTTCTGCTGGTAACGGACCAAGTTCTTGATACCGGGCATGGTGCGCAGGTCGCCTTCTTCGGTTTTATACTCGCGGTCGCCCACGCTGACGATGAGGATACCCGCTTGCGGAAAAGCGTTCTTCAGGTGGGCAATGGTGGTTGCCATGCCGTCGCGGTAGCGGTCGTAGTTCCGTCCGCGTTCCGTTGCGACATTCAGTCCGTACTGAAGGATTATCAAATCATAAGGACGCTGCTCGTTGAATTCGCGCATCATCCATACGGGTACGGAGCGCAAAGACAGGCCGGAGCTGCCACGGAGCGAGAAGTTATCCACAATAATTCCTTGCGTGCCGTCCATAGCCAGTCCGTAGAATAAGGTGGAATCGGCACTTTCCACTTTCCAGCGTACAGAACCGATGTGTCCCGTCACATCCATTTCACGGAGTTCGCCCGTGGACGGGAATGTTTCGGTCTGCGGCTCTCCCTTGTTGACGGACGCCGAGAGGGTGACTTCGCCTTTATTATAAAAGAAGATGGAAGCATGTTCGCAGGTATCGAGCCGGGATGCGTAGTTCTTCTGTCCGCGAAGTTCCACGTAGGCGCCGGGATGCGGAATGAAATAGTGTCCCGAAATGCCCTGTTTGCTACGGTCGAAGAATACGGAATCCATGACGGAATGGCTCTGCCAGCCGCTGAAGTTATGCCGCACCGTGGGACGGTAGCCGCTGGTCATGGAAGTAATCGTGACGAAACCTACCCCGCATCCGCCATAACGTTCCTGCAACATGGCGCGCAGGTCGGCCGTAAGGATATCCGCCTCGATGAAAGAATCTCCGAAGTAGGCGACGCGTACCAGGCGGGGATGGGTCGCCAACTCGTCCAACGCACGATAAAAAGGTGTCATGCCGCGCAGGGTGGAGTCACTGTAATCTTCAATGCAGGTCATGCCGCCTCGACAGGTGTCTACAAAGGCCGGCTTCACTGTCGGGGGGGGCGGCAGCAGACTGTCGGGCTCGCTCACGACTTCCGGCACGGGACGCACATCGCCAAGTATGTCTACCCGCCTCAACACATAACGCCCTATCGTGGCTCCCGGCAACAGGCTCATCAGCAAAAGCAAGGCCACCACAATAAGCATCAACCAACCTGTATGTTTCAAAACGCTCTTTTCCATAACCAATCCGGGCGCAAAGATAGAGAATCGGATGAAAATAAATATCTTCCCGCAAAAAAGAATTATCCTCACGGGAAATATCTTTTTCCCATGAGGATAACTGCCGTTCATGCCACGGAAAACCTCAGATGGTCTTCTCTATGTTCCAAACAAATGCCCGAAGCCCCAATTGCTCGGTTTGCTTATCCATGTTGTGAAGGACTTCCAGCAGGGAGTCCACCTTTCCGTCTTCCACCATTGTAAGAATGGCGGAACACATGGAAGGCCAGGCATGGCTGCCGTAATGAGGGTCTCCGGTTTTGGAACCGCGTCCGCGAACCTGCTCCCAATAAGTGAAGCCCCGGCAATTCAGCCTGTCGAGCGTAGCGATAATGCGCTCGTAATATGCTTGATCGAATGTGATTAATACTGATTTCATTATTCAACTGTTAAATGTCTGCTGTTAATTATTAGTCTGTTTCTGTTCTTCAAAGTAAGCGTTCAGCTGCTTCTGCATCTTGCGACGCTGACGTTTGATGCCGACACCACCGAAGATACAGTACATGGTGGGCACATAAATCAACGTCAGGATGGTAGAAATCGTCAGACCGCCGATTACGGCAATCGCCATCGGACTCCACATCTCAGAACCCTGACCGGTGCTGACAGCCATCGGAATCATACCGAGAATGGTAGTCATGGTCGTCATCAACACCGGACGGAGACGGCTCTTGCCCGCCGTAACCACCGCATTCAGCACCGACTGTCCGCGCTCACGGCAGAGAATTGTATAGTCGATGAGCACGATACCGTTCTTCACCACAATACCTATCAACATGATGCTACCCAGCAAGCTCATCACACTCAGCGTGGTATTGGTGATGAACAGCGCCATCAGCACACCGCTCATGGCGAACGGAACCGAGAGGATAAGGATGAACGGATAGGTCAGCGACTCGAACTGGGCGGCCATTACGATGAACACAAGAATGATTATCAACACGCCCAATGTTCCCAAATCGCGGAACGAATCCTGCTGGTCTTCGTAAGAACCCGATATCTGAATGGTGATGTCGGACGGTTTCTCTATCTTATCTATGATAGTATTACCCGCAGCCACCACATCGCCCAGCGGAGCGCCGGAAATAACGGCGGATACCGTCACGATACGCTCGCGGTCTTTACGCTCGATGGTAGGCGGAGCAAAGCGTTCCACGACCGTTCCGAGGTCTTTGATGCGGATGCCTTCACCCTTGGCATTGTACACCAGAATGTTTTCAATACTCTCGAGGCTGGTACGGAATTCGGGGGCATAACGCACTTTGATGTCGTATTCGTCACCGTCCTCACGATATTTGGAAGCTGTCGCGCCATTGATACGGTTGCGCAGGTAGGTAGCGGCGGTAGACAGGTTCAGTCCGTGAAGCGCCAGCTTCTCGCGGTCGAAGTCAACCTGGTATTCGGGCTGGTAATCGCTACGGCTGATGTTGACTTCGGACACGCCTTTCACATTCAGCAGCTCACGTTTCAGACGGGCGGCAACGCTATCGGTCTCCTCCATGCTGTAACCGTAGACCTCGAAGTCGGCGGATGCCTGGGCGGACATACCCGTATTGCTGCCGCCGAGGATTACCTGCGCCTTGCTGAACTCAGGATAAGCCTTCAGGTCCTCGCGCATCTCGTCGCAGACGGCTTCCAGCGTCACGTCACGGTCGCCCGGGTCTACCAAGCTGATATTAAAGGAGATGATATGCGAACCGTTGTCCTGCATGGAAGCCCAGGTATTATCCGAGTCGGCCTGTCCCACGGTATAGTTACATATCTTCATGACGCCTTTATACTTCTGCAGCCATTGGTTGGTCAGCTTCTCCGAAACTTCCTGCGCCACCTCTTTACGGGTACCGATGGGCAACTCCAGCTGTACGGCAATACGCGCGTTGTCCTGCGCCGGGAAGAACTCGGTACCGATGGACTTTGCGCAGAACAAACTCAAGATGAAGAATACCACGCAACCGAGAAGCACCGACATACGGTGACGCACCGCCCAGTTCAGCATACGTGCGTACCAGTTGTCCAAGCCGTCCAGCGTACGCTCTATCGGTCCGAAGAATATCCGGAACACCTTGGACTGCTTACGCTGCAAACGCAGCAACTGCGAACAGAGCATCGGCGTAAGCGTCAGGGCCGCAACGGTGGAGACGAACATAATGGCGCACATCATCCAGCCCAACTGTTTGAACAGCACGCCGGACATACCGGTAACCATCGTCAGCGGGAAGAACACGGCAATCATCGTCAGCGTAGAAGCGATTACGGAAATCGCCACCTCGTTCGTACCGTGAACGGACGCCTGCTTGGGATCGGAACCGCGCTCGATGTGCGTCGTGACGTTCTCCAACACCACAATGGCATCGTCCACCACCATACCGATGGCTATGGAGAGTGACGAAAGCGAAATGATATTAATCGTATTCCCCGAAATGGCAAGGTATATGAACGATGCAATCAGAGAGAGCGGAATCGTAATACAGATAATCAGCGTGGCACGCCAGCGTCCCAAGAACAGGAACACCACGATGACAACGAACAGCAAGGCATACAGTACCGTTTCCGTCAAACTGTCGATTGTATTCAGGATGTTCTCGGACGTATCGACTATGACGCCCAGCTTCACGTCGCTCGGCAAGTTCTTCTGCAAGCGGGGCAGCGCGTCCTGCACTTTCTTGGAGATTTCCACGGAATTGGCGCCCGACTGCTTCTGAACGACAATCATAGCGCCCTGCACACCGTTGTTGTAGGTTTCCTGCGCACGCTCTTCCACGGTATCCACAATCCGGGCAACATCGCGCAGATAGACCGTAGCGCCATTGTATGTGCCTACAACCACATCCGCCAACTGACGGGAGTCGTCGAACTCACCTTCCACACGCAACGAATAGGTTTCGTTACCGATGTCGAAGTTACCGCCCGGTATGTTCTTGTTCTCCGCCCCGATTATGGAACTGATGGTTTCGATGCTCAAATTGTACGCTTCCAGCTTGTAAGGGTCGCAATACACCTGGATTTCACGTTGCGGCGCACCACTGATGGACACCGTACCCACACCGGGAATACGCGCCAAAGGATTTACCACACGGTCGTCCAGAATCTTATAAAGCGCCGACTGGCTCTCGTTGGCCTGTACGGACAGCAGCACGATAGGAATCATATCCGTGCTGAACTTGAAGATGATGGGATTCTCCGCATCATCGGGAAGTTCGGAACTTACCATATCCAGCTTGTCGCGCACATCGTTTGTCAGCACGTCGATATCATTGCCGAACTCAAACTCCAGCGTAATCAACGACATATTCTCCGAAGAACGGGAAGTGATGTGCTTCAAGTCGCTGACAGAGTTCAAAACATTTTCCAACGGACGGGTCACGTTGTTCTCAATATCCGAAGCACTCGCTCCCGGATAGGCCGTCATTACCATAATCGTGTTCGTATCGATGTCCGGATACAAGTCGATAGGCAACTTTGACAAAGAGAACAGACCAAATATCACCACTGCCAGGAAGCAGAGCGAAGTCATAATCGGTTTCTTAACCGCACCTTCGTATAAACTCATACTCTTTTTAATTAAGAATTAAGAATGATGAATGAAGAATTATTTTTCCACCTCTACTTCCATACCGTTGACCAGCTTGGTCTGCCCGGCTATAACTACCCGTGAATTATCGGGTACGCCGGAAACCAGCTCGTATTCAGCACCCATGCGGCGGCCGAGTTCCACCTTGTTGTAAGTAACCTTACCGTCTTTGTACACATATACATAGCGGTCGCCGGAGCCGGATTGCTTCACGATAGCCAAATCGGGTACAACCACATTGTCCTTGGTACCGAAATTAAGCGTGGCGCGGGCAAACATTCCCGGACGTACGCGCCGGTCTTTATTGGCGAGTTTAATCTCTACGGGGAAAGTACGGGTGTTCGGGTCTACCGTAGGATAAACCAGACTGATATAGCCTTCAAAAGGTTCATCACCGTAGACATCCAGCTTCACCGCTACTGGAGCGCCTTTCCTGACTTGGGTGAAGTAGGTTTCGGACACGTTGATGAGCAATTTCACCGGAGTAATCTGTTCCACCACCAATACCGGTTCGCCGCCGCTGTACATGTCGCCGCTGTCATAGTTGCGGGCTGTTACGACACCGTTTATCGGGCTGAGCAGCGAGGTATTTTCCAGCAGGTTGCGGTACGCCGTTTCCTTGATATCCAAAGCCATTTTGGCCGCATCCCATTCCGACTTGGACGCGCCGCCTACTTTGTACAGCTCGTCCATACGTTTGAACTCAATCTCCTGGTTGTCCAGCTGGAACTTGGTTTGTTTCAGGTTCGCCTCATCCATGCTGACCAGCTTCTGACCTTTGGATACGCGGTCGCCCACTTCCACCAATATTCTGTCGATACGCACCGGGGAGGAAGGGGCTATATTGTTCTTTACCTCTGCTTCTACGGTAGCTGTGTACTCATGAATCTGCTCTACCGGACGCGCTTTTACATCCGCCAGCTTCACTCTCGGCTTTTCATCCACCTGTTCAGCAACAGCTTTGTCCTTTCCGCCGCTGCAAGCGCCCAACAGTGCTACTGCAAGCAGGGCAATCAATTGAAAACTTTTTTTCATATCGTTGTTCTTATTTTATTTCTGATTTTTGATGATGTAGTCTCTTCCCAACACCTGGTCGAGGTCGGCCTTAGCCACCAGATAATCGTATATGGATTGGTTGTAAGTAAGTTCCGCTTCGGTGAGCTGCACTTGCGAGGTATTCAGCTCGAGCACGGTTCCCTTACCTACCTCGTAGCGTTTACCGGCAATCTGCACCGCCTTTTCGGCCTGCATCACATTTTCTTTGTTGCTGGATACCTGCTCGGAACTGGCCGACATATTATCCTGATAGCTCATAATCTGCATATTCAGCTTACGTTCCGTGTCCAGACGGTTCTGGTCTAACTGCCGCATCTGAATGCGATTGGACTTCAGCTTCGTGAAGTTACTTGCCTTATATAAAGGAATGCTCAGGCTGAATACCAGAGAAGAACTGCTTCCATAGTTATAATTAAAGACATTCCAACTGTCGTTATTCATGGACTGATATTGATACGAATAGCCCAGACCCAACGTCGGCATGAAGTTGGTGCGCAGCGACTTGATGTTCTTCTGAAGCATCAGGCGGTTCAACTCCAACTGCTTCATGGTAGTATTGTTCACCAAACCCTCGTGAACCGTATTGTCCAGCTGGTTGGCAAACACCACTCCCTCATAGGCCGCCAGACTATCGTCAATCTTAATATCCACATCGGCGGTAATGCCCATCAGCACTTTAAGCTGCAGTTTGGAAAGCGTCACGGCATTCCCGGCAGAGATGACACTCGGTTTCACGCTGCGCATCTGCACCTCGGCGGTAATCTTATCGAATTCGCTGACAGTACCCTGCCGATACTTGGCATTGACGATGTTATAATTGTCTTCCGCCAGTTTATAGCTTTTCTGCAACACATCGTATGAGTCCTGGGTCAGCATCAACTGGTAATAGGCCTTGGTCACCTGATTCACCAGGTCTTGCTTGGAAGCCCGCGACTTCTCCACAGCCAGTTCTATATCCGTCTTTGTCATCGACATGGCCCGATACACAGCCGGAGCAAACAAAGGCAGACTGATATTCAGCGTCCCGGTAGCGGTATTCGCCTTATCCTTACCCATCTTCACGGTCTGGTCGCCGATACTGAACTGCGGCGCCGTAATGGTATGGCTCATTGTGCCCGAAATACTTGCTTCCGGCAATAAGTTTTGCCAAGCCTCTTTATGGCTTACTTTCTTGAGAGCAATCTCCTCTTCCGCCACTTTAATGGTGGGATTGTCGCTCAAAGCAATCTCCAAGGCTTTGTCAAGGTTCAGGGTCAAGGTATCTTGCGTCCCTTGTGCTCGTGTATAGCCGCCCGCCAATAGTATGGCAACGGCCAACATCCATTTCTTACCCTCAAAAAATCTCTGCATCTTCATAAAGCAATTAATCGTTTTCTAATCGTTCTCTGTCTCGTTATTTCCGGTGATTGTCTTTTTTCGGTATTCCCGGATAAACACCTCCAACTCATGCGCGCCTTTCTCCGTAGAGATTCCCCGCAGGAAAGTGAACATGATGGATTCGTAAACTTCAAGGAAAGAATATTCTTTGCAAATGTCCGTATTCATCAACACATCGATCTGCTCCCTTACCAACAGGTTGATGATGGCAAAATTCACATCATCGCGGAAGATGCCTTGCTTCACGCCTTCTTTAAAGAAATTTACCGTCTCTTCCGAGTCCTGATTGTGTCGGCTCGTCATCAGCTCATAAGCTTTGGGGTACTTCTTGATGTCCTCAAAAAACTTCTTGTTGGTGGCATGGAACTGCTCGATACTGCGTTGGTAGCATTTCAGCAGTACTTCCAATACGTTTTCGGATGTGGCAAGCACATTTCTCAGAAACTCATCCCCTTCTTTCTGACCTTTCAGAATGCACTCCTCTAACAAGGTTTCCTTGTCAGAAAAAACTTCATAAAGGGTACGTTTGGAAATACCCAATGAAGTCGCAATATCATCCATTGTAATACTTTTAATACCGTGCGCAGAAAAAGCTTCCACCGCAGTCTCAATGATCCGTTCCCTCAATTCAGGACGGGGAGTAAGGTGCTTGGTATATTCGCTCATTTCTCTTCCTTTTAAAGTTCAAAAACTCTTTTTATTCATTTTCGGAATAAAACGAAGCAAATATAGAAAGAAAACTCAATTCACCAATTAAGTTTTCTTTCTTTTGTTAAACGATTAATAAAAATTAGGGTTATGGCAGATTTATTGGGAAGATTCCTAATAATCGAACTTAGTCCGACTGAGGAACGCCACAGTTTTATGAATTTCTTTATACATTACAATGTCGTCTTTCACGAAAGGAACTTCCTTGCGGTATTCGTGCAGGAAACGTTCCAAAACGGGTGAAGTTTTTTGCGGACGGCGGAAGTCGATGCCCTGCGCGGCATTCATCAGTTCGATGGAAAGGATGTGCTCCAGGTTGTCCATGATGCGATAGAGCTTCGTGGCGGCATTGGCACCCATGCTTACATGGTCTTCTTGTCCGTTGCTGGAGACGATGGAATCGCTGCTGGCGGCATAACAGTACATTTTATTCTGACTTACCATAGAAGCGGCGGCATATTGGGGAATCATAAATCCCGAGTTCAAGCCGGGGTTGGCAACCAGGAATTCCGGCAGTCCGCGCAGTCCCATGATAAGCTGAGCGATACGGCGTTCGGAAATATTCCCTAGCTCGGCAAGGGCGATGCCCAAAAAATCATACGAAATAGCCAACGGCTGGCCGTGGAAGTTTCCACCCGAAATGATACGGTCTTCGTCGGGGAAGATGGTGGGGTTGTCCGTTACGGAATTAATTTCCGTTAACAAGACTGAGGAGACATAACGGATGGCATCTTTTGTCGCCCCATGCACCTGAGGAATGCAACGGAAAGAATACGGGTCTTGCACATGCTTGCCGGGACGGGCTATGAGTTCGCTGCCTTCCAAGAGTTTGCGGAAGCTCTCTCCCGTCTCGATTTGTCCTTTGTGGGGACGGATTTGCTGGATGCAATCCATGAAAGGGTCGATGCGGCCGTCAAAGGCTTCCAACGAAAGAGCGGCTATCAAGTCGGCTTTCTTGGAGAGGCGGAAGGCTTTAAGAATGGCAAAAACACCGTTGGCACTCATGAATTGCGTACCGTTCAACAGGGCAAGTCCCTCTTTGCTCATCAGCTTGACGGGTTCCCAGCCGAATTCATCGAGTACGCTGATCGCTTCGCGCTTCCGGCCTTTGTAGTACACATCGCCCACACCGATAAGGGGCAGGAAAAGATTGGCAAGCGGCGCAAGGTCGCCCGAAGCTCCGAGCGAACCGCGGTCGTAGACGATAGGCATTACGTCGTTATTGAAAAAGTCGAGGATGCGCTGCACGGTAATGACCTGCACACCGCTATGCCCCAAAGACAGTGCATGCGCCTTGAGCAACATCATCAGTTTGATGATGACCGGGCGGATTTCTTCACCCACGCTGCAAGCATGGCTTTTGATGAGGTTTTCCTGCAAAGTGCCCAGCTCATCCTGTGAGATGTTCTTGCTGCACAAGGAGCCGAACCCGGTGGTTATGCCGTACAGAGGTTCTGCGGACTCGGCCGTTTTCTTATCCAGGTAGTCGCGGCATTTCTGTATGCGCTCTTTGGCTTCAGGAGCCAACTCGAGTTTCAGGTTCTCGTTGATGATGCGTTCGATAAGGTCGAAAGTCAGTTCGCCCGAACCGACATGGTAGACATTCTTCATACTTTGAGTTCCTCATTGATTTCGTCCAACAATTCTTTTTCTTTGGCGCAGGCAAGGTGCTCCAGTTCGGCGGCTTCGGTTTGCAGCTTGGCCGCAAACTCCTTATCTTTCAGCGAACCGAGGTTGATGCGCACATTCATCAGCGCTCCCAATACGGCGGAACGGGCGGACATCATCGCCACACAGGCATCGGTTACGGCATTGCGGTTTCCCAAGCGGGCTACATCCATGATGACGGTCATCAGTTCGTAGGCATTGCGGGCCACCTGCATGGGCACAAGCGCAGCAAACTTGGTAGCTTCCTGAATGGCAGCGCTGCGGGCGGCCTTTTCTTCATCGGTGGCTTTCGGCATCTTGAAGCAGGCAAACACGCTGTCGTAGGCTTCGGAATCGCGGTCAATATCCTTGATAAAGGTATTTTGCTCTTGCAAAGCCACGCCGGCGATGTGTTGCATCAGTTCTTCATGCTCCTCATAGCCTTTCTTGCCGATAGTAAGGTTGGCAACCATTGCCGCCAAAGCCGAGGCAATGGCTCCGTTCAAGGCGGCGATACTGCCGCCACCGGGGACGGGATCGCTACCCGCCACTTTATTCAAAAACTCTTTGAGTGTTAAATCGACTAACATGGTATTTAAGTGTAAATTAAGTATAAAGTAATTCAGTATAAAGCATAAGTTCTTTGTTTCAGAGTACGGGATAGAGCACGCCTTCCTTCACCGTGGTGTGCACACAGTTCATCCCCACGTAGTAGGGCAGGAAATGGTAATTGTCCGTATTCAGCACTACAAAATCCCCTTTCTTCCCCACCTCGATACTGCCGATGCTGTCGGCGCGGTTCAAGGCGGCAGCGCCATTCAGCGTGAGGGCGGTAATGGCTTCCTCGATACTCATCTTCATATAGATGCACGCCAGCGCAAAGGTCAGCGGAATGGAACCGGAGAAACAACTGCCGGGATTAAGGTCGGTGGCAAGCGCAACGGCGCACCCCGCATCAATCATTTCACGTCCGCGGGCATACGGTTCTTTCAAGGCAAAGGCGGTAAGAGGCAGCAATGTGGCAACCGTGCCTTTGTCTGCCATGGCACGGATATCGGCATCGGAAGCGTGCAGCAAGTGGTCGGCGGAGACAGCGGAGAGTTCCGCAGCCAGCCCCGCACCGCCCAACGGCACGATTTCGTCGGCATGGAGTTTCAAGGCCAGCCCCATTTCACGGGCAGCGGTCAGCAAGCGGCGGGACTGCTCGATGGAGAACACGCCTTGCTCGCAAAAGACATCGCAAAATTCCGCCAGCCTGTTATGGACGACGGCGGGCATGACTTCACGGATAATGAAATCCACATAATCGTCCGTACGTCCGCCATACTCCTGAGGCACCGCATGCGCACCGAGAAAAGTGGAAACGATGTCCACCCGCTTGTGTTCGTCATTATTCAGGCTGCGCATCACACGGAGCTGCAGCAGCTCGGTTTCTTTGTCCAGCCCGTATCCGCTTTTGCCCTCGACGGTGGTCACTCCCATAGCGCTCATTTGTTTCAAAAATCCTTCCGCCTTGCCGCGCAACTGGATAAAATTGCACTCGCGGGTGGCTTTCACCGTACTGACAATACCGCCGCCACGCTCCATAATGGACATATAGCTTTCACCCTTCAACCGCCAGGAAAACTCTTCGGCACGCTCCCCGCCAAAGACGAAATGCGTATGCGAATCGACAAAACCCGGCAAAAGACACTTGCCGCGGGCATTGTAATGCCAGTAACGCTGATAATAGCCGTCGCGCTCCTCGCCACGATTGGGGCCTACGTAGGTAATGACGCCGCCGGTGACTTCCACCGTAGCGTTATCCATGATACAAAGTTCTTCCATTTCCCTGCCGCGGCGGGCGGAAAAGCCAACCGGAGTCACGACACGGGCATTGAAGATGATAAGGTTCTCCGTCATATTTTCAGGTTTAAAAAAGAATCGGGAAGTTACTCCATTATTCTGGCTTCCAGCACTTGCCGCATCGAGAAGTTCTCCAGTCCGAGGTAGTAGGAAGCCGTATCAATCAGCGCTTCCATAGGCACAAGGCCGATAATCTCACTGCCCACGATGCTGACGCCGTAGCGGCGCGCTTCGATGCGTACCAACTCGAAAGCACGATAAAGCGCCGTACGGGTATAGTCGGTCATGTTGATGGACACCTGGGTAATCCCCCGGTCTTTCAGTTCCACTCCCATAGCCTTGCAGTAGCGCAGGCCGCCGCCGATGAAGCGTATCTTCTTGGCGATGTCGTGCGCAATTTCCAGACTGGGAGTGCTGAGATTGATGTTATACGCCACCAACGGCATACGTGCACCGATGGCTACCGTTCCCGCAGTAGGATGGCGTTCCGCCGGACCGAAATCGGGCTGCCATTCGGGAAGCTTTATTTTCTCCGCCATTCCCTCGAATTCTCCTTTACGGACGGCCGCCAGATTCTCCCGGTGAGGCGCCGATGCGGATTTCTCGTAAAGAAATACAGGCAGATTATAACGTTTTGCCACTTCCGCGCCCACTTCTTTGGAAAGCGCAACGGCTTCTTCCATGGTTACATTCCTGATAGGAATAAAGGGAACCACGTCCACAGCTCCCATACGGGGATGCTGGCCTTGATGCCTGTTCAGGTCGATAAGCTGCACAGCCACGCCGATGGCCTCGAGCACGGCGTCGCGAAGCGGTTCGGGTTCACCCACCACGGTAACAACCAGCCGGTTATGGTCTTCGTCATTACTGTAATCCAGCAACTTCACGCCTTGTCTGCCGCGAAACGGAGCCACTATCCGGTCTATCTTCTGCAAATCACGTCCCTCACTGAAATTGGGGACACATTCTATGATTTTATTCATAACCCTTTTAAATTAAGAATGATGAATGAAGAATTACCTTGCGGCGCATTTGCATTGCGTAGCCTAATTCTTCATTCTTAATTCATCATTTATTTATGTATTTATTTATCAGTTCTTCATCCGCCACGTAAGGTATCGTGATGTGATAACCTTCCGAATGAGTGCGGTTAAATTCTTCACTTGTCTCCATGGCATGCGCATTGCGTGCCCACGAACGGCGTGCCACACCGCCCATAACATCCCAAAGCATGGCGGAACGCAGGATTTCATCCACCCGCTCGGAACCGTCGCACACCATGCCGAAGCCGCCGTTGACGGCTTTGCCGATACCTACCCCGCCGCCGTTGTGCAACGCCACCAGGCTCATGCCCCGTGCGCAGTTACCGGCAAAGCATTGCACCGCCATATCCGCCATTACGTTGCTGCCGTCTTTTATGTTGGACGTCTCGCGGAAAGGAGAGTCCGTGCCGCTAACATCGTGGTGGTCACGTCCCAGCATAATGGGGCCTACCTCGCCACGGCGCACCATCTCATTGAAACGCAGCGCAATTTTCATACGCCCCTCGGCATCCTGATAGAGGATGCGCGCCTGCGTACCTACCACCAGATTGTTTTTCTCGGCATCGCGTATCCAGTTATAATTATCCAAATCCTGTCCGCGGCGGGTAGGGTCGATACACTCCATGGCGGCACGGTCTGTCTTTACCAAATCTTCATGCCTGCCACTGAGGCAAACCCAGCGGAACGGCCCGTAGCCGTAATCAAAAAGTTCCGGTCCCATAATGTCTTCCACATAGCTGGGGAAGATGAAGCCGTTTTTGTCACTGCCGTCGCGCGCTATCTCGGGAACACCGGCATCGAAGACGGCTTTCATAAAGGAATTGCCATAATCAAAGAAGTACGTACCCCTGCCCACGAGTTCCTTGATGGCAAGGAAATGACGTTTTAACGTGACATCCACTTTACGGCGGAACTCCGCCGGATTCTCATGCAACATCCGGGTACGCTCCTCAAAGGTCAGTCCCACGGGGCAGTAGCCGCCGTCGTACGCCGCATGACAGGATGTCTGGTCGGAAAGCAAATCGATATGTATCCGTTCTTTTACGGCATATTCCAAAAGGTCTACCACATTGCCGTGATAGGCCACAGAAATCGGAGCATGGTTGTCCATGGCCTCTTTCATCAATGCGAAAGCCTGCGGCAGCGAATCCGTCACATGCCCCACCCATCCCTGCCGATGACGGGTTTCGATACGTGAGGCGTCCACCTCGGCTATGATAGCGGCAGCTCCCGACATCTCGGCGGCTTTGGGTTGGGCGCCGCTCATGCCGCCCAGACCGGAAGAAACGAAAAGCCGCCCGCGCAGGTCGCCGTCCTGGGGGATACCGAGTTTCAGCCGTCCGGCATTCAAGAGGGTATTGAAAGTACCGTGCACGATACCCTGCGGGCCGATATACATCCATCCGCCGGCAGTCATCTGACCGTAATTGGCAACGCCCATCTGCATGGCGGTGTGCCAGTCCCGCTGATTATCGTACAGCCCCACCATCATCGCATTCGTAATGATGACGCGCGGCGCTTCGGGCTTCGACTTGAACAGTCCCAGCGGGTGTCCGCTTTCGATAACGAGCGTCTGGTCATCGGTAAGGACTTCGAGATATTGCTTTATCAAGCGGTATTGCATCCAGTTCTGGCACACCTGCCCGGTTTCGCCATAGGTGACGAGCTCGTAGGGATAAAGGGCAATGTCGAAACAGAGGTTGTTGTCTATCATCACCTGAAAGGCTTTGCCCTCGATGCAGCGCCCTTTGTACTCGTCAATGGGCTTCGCCTTGAGGTCGCCTTGCGGACGATAACGGTAACCGTAAATGCGTCCGCGCGTGCGGAGCTCCTCCATAAATTCCGGAGCAAGCGTTTCGTGCAGTTCTTCAGGGATGTAGCGCAGGGCATTCTTCAATGCCGTAGCCGTTTGCGCGGGGTCGAGGGTGTAACCGCGGTCGGGCGCCCGCCGGATACCTTCTACGAAGGTGGGATAAGGGGGCAGTGTTTTGCTTAAAGTAATCTCCATAGTATATTAAGGTGAATAGTTACAAATTGTCAACAGATACGGGCGCATATCTGCCGCAATATAAAAATAATTCCCGATATTCGCAACAGAACACCGGGAATTTTATCATTTAGTAAAGTGGAAACAGTGCGCAGCTTATTTAGATTACGGATTCTCATTTTAGCGACATCATCGCATTATCCGAAACAGTCCCGCACAAGATTAGTCTTTCCGCTTATTTCTCCGTAAAAGAAATTCGAAAACGAGAGAAAGTACCAAGGCAATAAGAGCAGCCCGCCACCAATCCATGTATTGCTCCAGCAAAAGAAATGGGCAGACAAAATAAGTACCACCTACCCAAAACTCAACCTTCGGGTGGGCATAAAAGTACTGACGTACTCTGTTACTAAAGATTCCGACAACAAGCAGCAATACGAGCAATGCCGAAACAGTCCACAGAAATATTATCCCGCCGGGCTTTATCGCCAAATCCATATTTTCCGTCATAAGCCTATATATTCAGAATTAATTTTCCGGTAAAGGCAGAATACGCCCCTTGAAACTGAAATTCCCTGCCATGTAAACTTTACTTGCCTGCACGAAACATTGGTTGGAATCATGATAGAGCGTCATTGCCCACTCAAATATCCGATTATGCCGGCTGCCCCGCACTCGCAAACTGATGTTGACATCTCCGTTTTTCTGCACTTTTATTTGCTTCAGCGTATCTTCGCCGAAAAGTCCGGCATTTTTCTTTCGCTTTTCGGGTCAGCCCGACAAGCGCTTGAGCCTATTCGGTGGAACAAGTCGGTTCAGACTCAAGTTGTCTCAGATACTTTCCGATGACCTCGGACGATTCGCTCGTTTCTTTTTCAAAAGCTTCTTTCAGCTCCGGATAGCCCGCCAGCAATTCCAGCATCTTCTTCCTGCCTACAAACTCCGAGCGTCCCGTCTCCGGATTCAATTCATAGTACACACGCGCGAATACCAGCCCCGAGGCATTGATGGCATCCCCCACTTCACCGCCCAGCTTCGTCGCGTCAGGCGGAGTGGCAGTGCTCGCGGCAACCTGCCCCACAGGTTGCGCACAGTAATAAATCTTCCCTTTCACCCACATCGCAGGCGCATACCAGCCGCCGAAACGATAGCGTTTATAGCGCATCTTCCTGCAGTTGACATAAAGCGACGTGTCTATCCGCACCGCATAACAACGGGATTTCAAATAACGACACAAACCTGAGTTATCCTCAGCCTCTATACGATAATCCGCTCCCCCCATCAAATAAATCTGGTTCTTGGAACGCTTCTCAACTTTCAATATAGTGACCGTATCTCCGCGGTCTTCCACCAATTCTTTCAAGTTGGAATACATTATCTGCTGCGCCGAGCACGGCAAAGCCAATAACGCCCATATTCCTAACACCCAACTTCTTTTCATATCGCTATCCTTTCTTTTTGGAACTTTGCTTTCTTGAGCGAAAGGTACATTTTTTATCGTTATTCAGCAAACATACAGAAGAAAAAAACGCCGTATCTCCCACAAAGTGATTTCCATATACCGGCACCGGCCTTGCAGAATCCCGCCGCTGCGGGGGAAAATACAAATACCAACCGTTGGCAGTTCGAATACCAAGCAATGGTAGCTTCCGTACCAACGGTTGGTAGGCCTCGTACCAAATCATGGTACTTTGAATACCAACGGTTGGTATTTCATCTATCCTTAGGGGGGAAAACCATATATTTACTTATCTTTGCCTACCTATAAAGCATGAAAATAAATGGAAAGCATCGAGAATATAAAATCAACCTACCGTCGCATTGCGGACGAAGCGCAACAGAAGTTGAATAAAGTACAGCGACAGATTTACCGCATCGGCACGTTGCGGTTATTGCTGTTTATCGCGGGAGTGGCAGGACTTATCTGTTTCCGGGCGGAAAGCTGGGCGGTACTGGCAGGGATTGCGCTTGTCACCCTTCTGCCTTTTATCCTGCTGATAAAATACCATAACCGTCTGTTCCACCGCAAAGACTATCTGGAGAAAAAGATAGAGGTCAACCGGCAGGAACTGGCTGCACTGGACTATGACACATCCTGCTTCGACAGCGGCGAGGAGTTTACCGACCCTGCGCATCTGTATGCCTACGACCTGGACGTATTCGGTGCGCATTCGTTGTTTCAGTACGTCAACCGCACTTGCACCGAACCGGGAAAACGTCTGCTGGCCGACTGGCTGGGGCGACATCTCGAAAAGAAAGAAGAGATACAGGAACGGCAGGCAGCCGTCCGCGAGCTGGCTCCCGCACTGAAATTCCGCCAGCGTTTCCGCGTCCTCGGCCTGCTGCATAAAGGCAAGGCGGCCGACGAAACCGAGTTGAAAGCATGGGCGGCAAGTCCCGGCGTATTTCGCAGGAACAGGTTCTTGCGCGTTCTGCCGATAATCGTTACGGGCATCAATAGTGTATGTTTGCTGTCGGTCGTTGCCGGTTATTTGCCGGCAAGTATATGGGGAATAATCTGGACACTCTTCGTCACCGCCGGATTCGCCTTTACCGGAAAGATTACCAGGATGCAAGCCGTGTACGGCAAGAAACTGCAAATTCTCGGCACGTATGCCGGACTGCTCAAGCTCATGGAAGCCCGCCCCATGCAATGCGGTTTGCTGAAAAGTATCAAAGAAGAAATCGGCGGCGAACAGCGGAAAGCCTCTCTCTCCATCAGCCGGTTGAGCAAACTGATGAATGAGCTGGACCAGCGCAACAATGTGTTTATGTACGTCATTCTCAACGGTCTCTTCTTCTGGGAACTGCGGCAGGTGATGCGCATCGAAGCCTGGAAAGAGCAATATGCCGGCGAACTGCCTCACTGGCTCGACGCCCTCGGACAGATGGACGCTCTTAACTCGTTGGCAACTTTTGCTTATAATCATCCCGGCTATTCTTATCCTACCCTGCTCGACAAGGCTGATATGATTGCCGCCAAAGCCGGCATCCCTTCCGGTGCAAAGGACGCCGATACGGAGAATACCGACGGCAATGCCCATTTCATGCTCCGTGCAAAGGCTTTGGGACATCCTCTGATGCATCGTGACCGCTGTGTGCGCAACGACATCGATATGGAGAAGCGGCCTTTCTTCATCATCATCACCGGCGCCAACATGGCAGGAAAAAGTACTTACCTGCGTACGATAGGTATCAATTATCTGCTCGCCTGTACCGGTATGCCTGTCTGCGCGAAAGAAATGGAAGTGTATCCCGCCCGCCTTATCACCAGTCTGCGCACCAGCGACTCCCTGACCGACAACGAATCCTACTTTTTTGCCGAACTGAAGCGTCTGAAACTCATTATCGACAAACTGCAATCGGGAGAGGAACTGTTTATCATTCTGGACGAAATTTTGAAAGGAACAAACTCAATGGATAAACAAAAAGGGTCTTTTGCACTCATCAAGCAGTTCATGACTTTGCAGGCAAACGGTATCATCGCTACCCACGACCTGCTGCTGGGCACACTTATCGACCTTTTCCCGAAGAATATCCGCAACTGCCGCTTCGAAGCGGATATCACCGACAACGAGCTGACCTTCTCCTACCGTCTCCGCCCGGGCGTGGCGCAGAACATGAACGCCTGCTTCCTTATGAAAAAAATGGGGATTGCCGTCACCGACTAATCCCCACTTTATACTGAAAAGCTAAATTGATTGTTTTTTATTTACGCGAACTTATTTAGACAGCCTTGCATTTAGACAGGAAAGCCGAAACCGCCGCCGCCTCGCTACCCGTGAAATAGCGTACGGAAGTCACCGGAGTATAGGTGTAAGGCACAAACTGGAACAGTTGCAGCGCAGCAAATTTGTTGTCCTGAGAAATCATAATGTCCATACGCACGTTACCGCTTGATTCGCTTTTCACTCCGGCCTCACTGTCCAGATTACCGTTTTCAATCATCTCGGTCAGCTTGCCTATGTATTTCAAATCGAAAAACATGCTGCGTTCCTTTGCCACGCTTCCCGTAGGCAGGTACACGATTTCTTTGGATTTCCAGAACAAACGGAATACTCCCAATAAAATCAATGCCGTGCCCAGTACCATCAGCCCCATGCTTATGGTAGAGGATTTATCGTTCATTTCAAAAATAGATACAAAGATAAGAATACCCACTACCATCATTACCAAGGAGATGATGAGTCCGGAAACACTTGTACGTTTTGCGATATCGGGATGTGAAGACGCGAAAAGAGTTGCGTCGATTGTTTGAGTTGCCATAATATAAATAGTTTTATGAATTAATGAATTATTGAAATAAAGAATACAATCTCTCCCCGTACGGACACTCAGCGCCCGTACACAAGGAAAAGCCCGAGTACAATAAGACATTAAATCAGGATTCGCCTCAGTGTGAAGATGTAGTACTCACACACAGGCTGGCAACGGTAGTAAGCGGTAGCATCATAGAGTTTCTCTCTATGTAAAGACAGAACCGCTTCGCGCTGGGCAAGCTTATCCACCCAGTCTTTCAGTGAAAAGATATATTCAGTGATATAGGAACGCTGAATACGGGACATGGTAAGCGACTGGACATGTCCGTTGTTACTTGCCAGCTCAGCAACCGGCAGATAGGGCAATTGGGGTGAAGTGAAACATGCCTCGTCCTGATAATGAGCGGCAGTCACTGTCCGGATATTCATAGAATCTTCCGCACTTACCGCACCACTGACAGTAAATGCAGCACCCGACGTCTGCCACAAAGCCAACGCAAGCACCAAAAAACCTATGACTTTTAAATATTTGCCCATAACTATCTGCAAATATAACAGTTTATTTCATTGATTAGCTTTATACACACATCTTTTAATGTTTGTTCATGTAAATAAAAGTATAAACAAAAAAGCCGCCCCAATCGCTGGGACGGCTTTCTATATATAAAAAGAATAGTTGAATTATTCTGCTTTCGCTTCTTCAGCAGCAGGGGCTTCGGCAACCGGTGCAGTTTCTGCAGCGGGAGCAGCTTCAGCAGCAGCCTTCTTTGAACGACGGGTACGGGTAGCTTTCTTAGCAACCTTTTCCTTAGCCATGTTTTCGTTGTAGTCAACGAGTTCAATGAAGCACA